>Ga0209099_1001835_pt1 | contig 20101 bp, 19 predicted proteins | sample AD_JPNHW2_MetaG_FD_184430 | JGI IMG/M metagenome (GOLD analysis project Ga0209099, IMG submission 184430) | Active sludge microbial communities of municipal wastewater-treating anaerobic digesters from Japan - AD_JPNHW2_MetaG (SPAdes) (version 2) | ecosystem: Engineered > Bioreactor > Anaerobic... | reverse complement strand
TTCATCAAGGGCAGAATCCATACTTGCGAATCTTATCATATTCAGGGTACTTATTCTGAAAGCCTCCGAAAAAGGTTTCAGCTATCTGCTAAATCCCGACCTGCCATCTGAAGTATCTCAGAAATTCTGAGGTCTTTCATGCTTGATAAAAGTATGGCTGTTCAATTCCCTGAAAGCAAGGTCGAGCTCTTCTTCGGTATTCATCACAATCGGTCCACCCCATGCCACTGGCTCTTTAAGAGGTTTCCCGGCAATAAGTAAAAACCTTGCTCCCAGGTCTCCTGATTTGACAATAATCTCATCAGATTCATCCTCTTTTTCCGATGAGGCTGAGAGCAGAATTGCACAGGCTTTTTCTTCAAACTGATTCAGCGATTCATCCGCCGCAAGAGAGCCTTCTATAAGATAAAGGAATAATGTCTGATCGTTTGGAGTTACGTTATAATGCCAAACCGATCCGGGTTTCAGGTCAACATCGAGATATTGAACCTTTATATATTCATTTTTTACAGCTCCGCTTTGTCCCCTGTAGTTTCCTGATAATATTCTGACAACTGCATTATCCTCTACGACTACCGCAACATCCGTTGGTTTGATATCGCGATAAGCAGGTTCTGTCATTTTATCTTTTGCCGGCAGGTTTACCCACAGCTGGCATCCAAGCATTCTTTCCGAAGCTATCGGCATTTCCTGGTGAATGATCCCTGAACCGGCAGTCATCCACTGGCAGCAGAGATCATTTATTGTTCCCTTGTTTCCCAGACTGTCTCCATGGTCAATTTCACCGCTGAGCAGATAGGTCACTGTTTCGATACCCCTGTGAGGATGCCAGGGAAACCCCCTGATATAGTCATTTGGATTTGTTGAATCAAATCCATCAAGCATAAGGAAAGGATCGAAATCCTTTATTGTTCCAGCACCCAGGACTCTTCGAAGCCTGACACCGGCTCCATCGACAGCATGTTGTCCACGTACAACTTTGGAAAATTTCCTTTTAGCCATTTTTGCGAAGATTAGTGATTATGATTTCTGCCTTCCGTAATTGTTAAATATAAGGAATTTATTTCGCCCTGAGATACTGAAGCGGCCATCCGGTTTCACTTGAAAGGGATTTAGCTGCCTGAAGAGGAAAATATGGATTTCTGAGAAGCTCCCTCCCTAACAATATAAGGTCGGCTTTATCTTCCTCAAGAATAAACTCCGCCTGTTCGGCGGAAGTGATCAACCCGACAGCGCCGGTAAGAATACCTGTTTTTCGCACCGCCTCTGAAAAAGTAACCTGGTATCCGGGAGCAAACGGGATTTTAGCATTATGAACATTACCTCCTGAAGAGCAATCGATAAGATCAACTCCTTTATCCTTAATAAGGGAGGCAAGTTTTACACTTTCATCCGGTGTCCATCCTCCATCTGTCCATTCGGTGGCAGAGATCCTGACTAAAAGAGGGTTATCCGCAGGCCATTCTGATCTGACAGCATCAATGACCTGCATCAGTAATCTGGATCTGTTTTCAAATGAGCCTCCATACTCATCTTCACGTTTATTGCTGAGAGGAGAAAGGAATTCCTGAATAAGATAACCATGGGCACTGTGGATTTCGATAATGTCAAAGCCCGCAGTCCTGGCTCTTTTTGCTGCGGAACCAAAACCTGAAATCACTCCAAGGATGCCTTCTATTGACAGCGTCTGAGGCGGTCTGTCATCAGGCATGAAAGGAATACCGGAAGGGGCAACTGTTTCCCATCCACCTTTATCAATTCCAAGTTGCCTGCCTCCTTCCCAGGGTACGGCACATGATGCTTTTCTTCCGGCATGAGCAATCTGGATCCCTGCGGCTGCTCCGTGCTGATGTAAAAATTTTACTATATGCGATAATCCCACGATATGGTCATCACTCCATAATCCGATGTCACCAGGCGTTATCCTGCCCTCAGGGTATACAGCAGTTGCCTCCGTAAGTACAAGTCCTGCTCCGCCAACAGCACGACTGCCAAGGTGAACAAGATGCCAGTCGTTTGAAAATCCATCCTTTGCCGAATACTGGCACATGGGGGCCATTACAATCCTGTTCTTCAAGGTTACATTCTTTATGGTCAGTGGTGCAAACAGTTTTGACATATGTAAATAGTTAGAATCTGCCTTAAAGGTAAAGTATAATTATAAATATCGCATCCCTGATTCTGGCTTTTCTCTGTGTCCCAGTGTCTTCTCTGAGTACCCTAGCGGTCAAGGTTCTTTGTTCCAAACCTCTTTCTTATTTTACATGGGCAAGGATGGTTCAGTATCTGAAGAAAATATGTATCAGGTAACTTAAGCAGGACTATTTATTATAATTTAGTTTCAGAATTTGTACAGGCATGCAAATCCAGAAAGCTTAGCATTCAGATGAAGACTGATAACAGATTAGATATGTTCCTTAATCCGTCCGCCACTTTTGCAGGATATGTTTTTTTGCTTGTGGGAACAGTTTATTCATTTGAAAACCTGGCGGGATTGATACTTGTCGTTGCCGGATTATTTATGGGATTTACCTATAACGGGACAGTCATTGATTTTGAAAAGGGAAGGATTAAATCATACACAGCAATCTTCGGACTTATTAAGATTGGCACATGGTATAAGGCAAGCGTTTTTGACAAATTCAGGATATACAGGTCACGACGAAGTTATACAGCATTCAGCAGGGCAAATATCCCCCTCGTTATAAAAAATAGTGATATACGTCTGGTGCTCATGAAAAGTGATAAATCTTTAAGAATTACAATAAACAGGTACGATTCATTCGAAGAAGCCAGAGGGGATCTGGTTCAGCTTATAGGGGATCTGAAATTAAATAACCTTGAAGAATTGTAGATAATTTCGCTCATCGTAAACTGCTTTTAAAAACAAATTCGCTCAAAGTGATCAAGCAGGCAATCTTATTTTCGAACTGGTTAAGACTCATTTGTTTTCCTTCATGAAATCGAATGCCCCTTTCCTGAGATTAATGCCATATTCAAGATAAGCCTTAAGGCATGCAAGGAAATTTGCCCATCCTGCACTATTACCGGCAAGCCATTTGATACCTGCCTCATTATTTTTCATGCCCTTTTCGGTAACCGTAACAACCGTTGATCCATTTTCTACCAGGTTCAGAGTAAATTCCACAAGCAGCTCATAGCCATCATTTTCCCAGTAAAATGATATGTATCTGTCCTTCTCAATTTTACCTGCCCTGACAGGAAATTCAAATTCCCATTCCGGGAATTGCCACATTACTGTTTTGCCTTCTTCAAGCCGACCGCTGCCCTTCAGGATGAAGTATCCCGACATTAAGGCAGGATCTGCAATGGCCTCGAATACTTCATCTGCCGGTTTTGAGATCTGAATCGTTGTTTTTATTTCAAGCGATTGTTCATTCATGTTTTGAATTATATGTTATTATAAGCACAAATTGAAATAGGAAAGTTCGGAAATAGCAACGAAAAAAAGAAATATCATTATTTACTGGTTTCAATTCGTGGTGATCACCGCACAATGGGCAGCAAGCACTTTAGTGACTCAACGGTTGCTTCCGGAATAGACTAAATCTGTTCCACCGTCTACAACATGATGGAAAATACTTGCTTACATGCTGAAACGTCTTTATAAAATATTTACACAAGGCCTTTTGATCCTGATAAAAAAAATATGTAATCAGCTGCAACTTTGTATTGTTGAAAATACTGAAGGATATGAATATGGTTTCATTATCGTGCGTGGCAGAAACGTCGGTACATGCCGACGGAACAGGTTATGTGGCAGGAGCACTTATTGCCATCATAATCCTTGGATATCTTGTTTATGCACTTTTGAATCCTGAAAAGCTTTAATCATGGGATCATTTGCATTGATACTGATTTTTTTCGCTGGTCTGGTAGTTGTATTCGGCCTGGGAAGCCTGATCGGTCATCTGTTCAAAATAGACAAATATGTAACCGGGAAAAAATGACACTTCAGGATATATTACAGATTGTATTGCTTTTTGGGGTTCTGATTGCTGTCACACCTCCGGTTGGGAATTACATGTATAAGGTATTCACTGGAAACAGGCATTTTATGCTGCCTTTAATGGGATGGCTCGAAAAGCGGATATATAAATTCATCAAAATTAGTCCGTTGGACGGGCAGGATTGGAAGCAATATGCATTAAGCCTTATCTTTTTTAGTCTTGCTGGCTTTATTTTCCTTTTCGTTATCCAGATCTTCCAGTCGTACCTGCCTCTTAATCCTGAAAATTTGCCAGATGTTTCATGGCATTCGGCATTCAATACTTCTGTCAGCTTTGTAACTAACACCAACTGGCAGGGGTATGCAGGAGAAACGACATTAAGTTACTTCGTGCAGATGCTGGGACTGACTGTTCAGAATTTTATCAGCGCTGCTTCAGGGATAGCTGTGCTTCTTGTTCTGACAAGAGGCTTATCGCAAAAGCATATTGAAAACATAGGTAATTTCTGGGTCGACATCACACGTATTGTACTTTATGTCCTCCTGCCCCTGTCAGTGGTTTTTGCCATATTTCTTGCGAGCCAGGGGGTTATTCAGAACCTGAAAAGTTATGAAACGGTTGAAACCCTGCAGGGAACTCAACAAATAATTCCGATGGGACCTGCCGCCTCGCAAATTGCTATTAAACAGCTTGGTTCCAACGGTGGGGGATTTTTTAACTCAAACAGTGCACATCCTTTTGAGAATCCTACTCCGCTTACAAACTTCCTTGAACTGCTTGTAATTTTGATAATACCCTCAGCGCTGACCTATACCTATGGCAGGATGACAGGTCATATTAAACATGGATGGACAATATTCCTTACCATGTTGATATTGCTTATTGCCGGAATAGTGATATCCCTTATAAGTGAATATTCGGCCTGTAAAGCTTTCGGTGGTCTGCCACTGATGGAAGGAAAAGAATCACGTTTCGGGATTACCGGCAGTATTCTGTGGTCGACAATAACTACTGCAGCGGGAAACGGTTCAGTGAATGCTATGCATGACAGCCTGACACCCATAGCCGGACTCGTTGCCATGATGAACATGATGGTTGGAGAAGTGATCTTTGGAGCCGTGGGGTCGGGATTGTATACAATGATAATATTTATTATCCTGACTGTTTTCATTGCCGGGCTGATGGTAGGGCGTACACCTGAATACCTCGGTAAGAAGATTGGAGCATTTGAGGTCAAGATGGCAATCATTGCCGTACTTCTGCCTAACATGGCAATCCTGCTATTTTCGGCACTGGCCCTGCATGGTAATTCAGGGCCGACCGGCCTTAATAATTCAGGTCCTCATGGATTTTCGGAAGTCTTATATGCTTACAGTTCAGCTGCCGGTAACAATGGAAGCGCTTTTGCCGGACTTAATGCAAATTCTGTCTTTTATAACCTGACCCTGGGAATTGCAATGCTTGCCGGACGATTTGGCATTATCATTCCTGTCCTTGCAATTTCAGGGAGCCTGTCACGCAAAAATATCACACCGGTGTCGTCAGGAACATTTCTAACCGATAATTTCCTTTTTATTGGTCTTCTGATATCTGTTATATTAATAATTGGCGGTCTGACCTTTTTCCCGGCACTATCGTTGGGACCATTGATAGAACATCTGCTAATGAACATGGGAGTAACCTTCTGATCCTGAAAATATGATTAATAACGGGTTTAACATATTAAAAAACAGAAGCCTCATTCAGGAGGCTCTGAGGAACAGTTTCATAAAGCTGAAGCCATCGGCGCTTGTTCATAATCCGGTTATTTTCATAGTTGCAGCCGGTGCATGTATCACAACTGTCATCGTAGTTATAGCAGGTATTAAAGGCAATTTTTCATCCTTCGATTTTCAGATTGCTGTGTGGCTATGGTTCACGGTATTGTTTGCAAATTTCTCGGAGGCAATCGCCGAAGGCAGGGGAAAAGCCCAGGCTGAAAGTCTGAGAAAAGGCAGGGTCAGCATAAAAAGCCGGAGGCTGATTGGAAGCCAGGAAGTACTTACCGATGCTGTTTCTCTTAATAAAGGTGATATTGTTATATGCGAAGCCGGTGATATAATCCCTGCCGACGGTGAGATAATTGAAGGAATTGCCAGTGTTGACGAATCGGCAATCACAGGTGAATCAGCTCCTGTAATACGCGAAAGCGGAGGTGACCGGTCGGCAGTTACGGGAGGCACTAAAGTGATAAGCGACAGGATAGTCGTCCACATTGTGTCGGAACCGGGCAAAACATTCATCGACCATATAATCGCACTTGTGGAAGGAGCAAACCGTCAAAAGACCCCAAATGAGATCGCCCTTTCAATATTGCTTTCGGGGTTGTCAATAATTTTTCTCCTGACAGTAATCACACTCCCTGCATTCTTTGGTTATAATCTTATGGCATCCGGAATGTCAACAGCTGAAAATCTTTCAGTTCCTGTATTAATTGCTCTGCTGGTCTGCCTTATCCCGACTACCATTGGCGGCTTATTGAGCGCAATAGGGATCAGCGGGATGGACAGGCTTATCAGACGAAATGTGATAGCAGCAAGTGGCCGTGCCGTTGAAGCTGCTGGTGATGTGGATGTATTACTTCTCGATAAAACAGGGACAATTACTTTCGGTAACAGGATGGCTGCAGATTTCATACCTGCCGAAGGAATAACGATCGACGAACTTGCCAATGCAGCACAGCTTTCATCTTTAGCCGATGAAACCCCTGAAGGGCGGTCAATAGTCATACTGGCAAAAGAAAAATTCGGCATCAGAGCTCGTGAAGTTCATAATCTGAATGCCAGATTCATTCCTTTCACAGCGATCTCGCGTATGAGCGGCGTGGATATAACAACCGATAAGGGTACTATCATCAGGATCCGCAAAGGGTCATCCGAAGCTATAAAAACGTTTGTCCAGAATAACAATGGCTATTTCTCCCGGAAAATACAGGATATGGTTAATGAGCTGGCAAAACAGGGGGCAACCCCTTTGCTGGTGGCAAAAAACGACAGAATCCTTGGAATAATACACCTGAAAGACATAGTAAAGGGAGGTATCAGGCAACGATTCTCCGAACTTCGCAGAATGGGAATCCGGACAATAATGATAACCGGAGATAACGCTTTGACTGCTGCTGCTATTGCTGCTGAAGCCGGGGTTGATGATTTCATGGCTGAAGCGACACCGGAGGACAAACTGAACCGCATACGCGGGGAACAGATGAAAGGACACCTTGTGGGTATGATCGGAGATGGAACAAATGATGCGCCGGCTCTTGCCCAGGCTGATATTGGTATCGCAATGAATACCGGTACCCAGGCAGCCAGGGAGGCAGGCAATATGATAGATCTCGATAGCAATCCCACAAAACTGATAGAGGTCGTTGAAGTAGGAAAACAGCTCCTTATGACAAGGGGATCGCTTACGACATTCAGTATTGCAAACGATGTCGCAAAATATTTCGCAGTATTACCTGCTGTTGCTGTTTCACTTTACCCTGACGCATCAGGTGTGGGCCCGCTTTCGGCCCTTAACATTATGAACCTGGGGTCCCCTCAAAGTGCAATACTTAGTGCAGTGATTTTCAATGCGCTGATTATTGTGCTGCTTATCCCTTTGGCCTTAAAGGGAGTCCGTTACAAACCGGTATCTGCTTCGGAGGCGCTGGTCAGGAATCTGCTTATTTTTGGCATAGGCGGTATTCTGTCTCCTTTCGCCGGAATAAAACTTATTGACATTCTGATAAATCTTTAAAAGATGACAATAATTAAATACTCTGTCATTTCCATAAAGATCCTGTTGTTTTTTATTTTGTTGACTGGAATCATTTATCCACTTACGGTTACAGGAATTGCCCAGATTCTTTTCAAAGAGAAAGCAAACGGCAGTATTGTAATTATTGACGGGAAGGAAAGAGGAAGCATTCTTATCGGACAGCAATCCGACAGTTTGCGATATTTTTCACCACGGCCGTCGCATATTTCATATAATCCTTTGCCTTCGGGGGGCTCAAATATCGGGCTGACCAACAATAAGCTGAGAACTCAGATCATCGATCGCAAAAAAAGACTCATTGGTTATTACGGATTGAACCCAAATACAGTGGTACCGTCGGAGATGCTCTTTTCTTCTGCATCTGGTCTCGATCCTCATATCCCGCCTGAAGCTGCTCTTCTTCAGACTGACCGCATTTCTGAAAACAGAAAGTTCTCTGAAGAACAGCGAAAAGAGTTGGCTGAATTAATATCAAAACTAACTGAGGAACCTGAGTTTCATCTGTTCGGACAGCGACGGATCAATGTTTTTCTTTTAAATTTAGGTATCGATACAATAAGATGAACAGACAGACTGATAGTCGACCCGATCCTGATGAAATCCTGGCTTCGATAAGAAAGGAAGAAGAACTTGACAAACGAGGCAAGCTGAAGATCTTTTTCGGTATGTGTGCCGGAGTGGGAAAGACATTCTCGATGCTCCATATTGCTCTGGCAGATAAAGAAAAAGGTATTGATATAGCTATAGGTTATGTTGAATCGCATAACAGGAAAGAAATACTCTCACTGGCTTCAGGCCTGGAGCTTATCCCACGGAAAGAGGTAGTGTACAAAGGAACCATCGTTCCGGAAATGGATCTTGATGCAATTATCAAACGCCATCCCAGAATTGTACTTGTGGATGAGCTTGCGCACACGAATGCTCCCGGATCGAGACATATTAAAAGATATCAGGATGTGCAGGAGATTCTTGACAACGGGATAAACGTCTATACCACTCTCAATGTACAGCACCTGGAGAGCAGAAGGGATGTGGTATCACAGATAACGGGAATACTGGTTCGTGAAACACTTCCTGACGAGATATTTGAAAATGCAGATGATGTTGAACTGATCGATATTACACCTGATGAACTTCTTGAAAGGCTTGGAGAAGGGAAAATCTATGCCCCTGATATGTCGAAAGAAGCGGCACTTAACTTTTTCAGAAAAGGGAATATAACAGCGCTTCGTGAAATGTCGCTCAGGATCGTTGCCGACAGGGTGGATAAGCAGCTGAAATCCTATATGCGGAAGAAACAGATTAGCGGCCCGTGGAAATCAGGGATGCACCTTCTTGTCTCAGTTGGGCCGGGTCCAAATTCAGCCTTACTCCTGAGATGGGCTAAAAACCTTTCATATACAATGGGTGCAAGCCTGGCTGCTCTGTATGTGGAAACAGCAAAACCACTTGGACCCGCCCAAAAGGAACAATTGAGCAAAAATCTGCACCTTGCACGACAGCTTGGAGCAGAAATAATAACAGCTTCGGGGGACGATCTGGTTAAGTCCATACTCAATGTGGCGCGCAGGGAGAATATTACCCATATTGTGATAGGGAAACCGGGACGCAGGAGTATTGTATCACTTTTCTCACACGGAAATTTTGTCCGGAGATTAATAAGGGACAGCGGCAATATTGATATTTATGTTCTGGGGTCTGATATACCCGGACAGACCGGACGATACAGACAGCCATTCCCAAGACCGGTCTTTACTTCAGGAATATTGCAATATGTTCTTACAGCTCTTATAGTGATCATATGTTCAGCAATCTGCTTTCAGTTTGCTGAATATCTGGGTTATCAGTCGGTCTCTTTCATCCTGCTCTTTGCAGTTTCGATATTGGCAATATTCATGGGGATAGGACCTATTCTTCTTGGTTGCTCCCTTAGTGCGTTAATATGGAATTTTTTCTTTATCCCTCCACGTTTCACAATACATATCGAAAAAACAGAGGATGTCCTTATGCTTGGAATGTTCTTCATAATTGCACTGGTTAACGGTGTTCTGACGTCACGTGTCAGACGGCAGGAACGGTTTACGAGGGACCGGGAGGAAAGAACGGCTGCACTTTACCAGCTGACAAGAGATCTGGAAGGGGCTGAAAAAATGGATAATCTCCTCGACATTGCGTCGAAAAGTATAAAAAAACACTTTGGCCTTGACACGATTTTTATAATCCGGGATAATAGCGGCCATCTGAAGGAGCATCGCAGTGACATTACAACCACTGAACTGACGGATTCCGAGATGAGTCTTGCAGAATGGGTTTTCCGTCATTCCAGAAAAGCCGGTAGATTTACTGATACCCTGCCTTCAAACAGACTGACTTTTTATCCCCTTACTGGGGGCAGTCTCAAACCAGGTGTCCTGGCTGTTGAGCTGCAAACGCCTGTACACATTGAAAAGGACCAGTTCTGGGATACTTTCCTGACCCAGATCTCAAACAGCGTGGAACGCAAGCTCCTGAATGACCTTGCAAGAAAAGCACGATTTCTGGATGAATCGGACAAACTTTATAAAACTCTTTTCAATTCAATTTCCCACGAGCTCCGGATACCAGTTGCAGCAATAATGGGCGCTTCCGATTCGCTTCTTTCATCAGAGCATACTGCGGAGATCAGGAATGAACTATCGAATGAGATCTATAAGGCTTCGGTAAGGCTTAACCGCCTTATTGAGAATCTGCTTAACATGTCGAGGCTCGAAAGCGGAAGAATAACACCCCGGCCCGACTGGTTCGATATTCATGATCTTATTAACAAAGTGTGTGAGAACCTTCATGAGGAATTAAAACCATTCAGTCTTCATGTTGTAATTCCTGATGATATGCCTCTTGTGAAAATCGATTTCGGATTGCTTGAAGAGGCTTTGTATAATCTTGTCCACAACGCAACACAATACTCTCCCCCGGGTACACGGATCAGGATAAAATCATTTTATGACAACGGGAAGCTTATTATCCAGATCATGGACAGGGGCCCCGGCTTTTCTCCGAATGAGATCCAGTTCATTTTCAATAAGTTTTACAGGGTGGAAGGCTCAAAACCCGGAGGAACCGGCCTTGGCCTTTCAATAGCAAAAGGTTTTGTTGAAGCGCATAATGGGACAATCTCAGCTGAAAACAGACAGAACGGTGGAGCACGATTTACAATAGAAATTCCAACCGATATTGTTGCAAATGAAATCAAGGATTAAATCTAACAAAAAATGAATCCAAACGACCCTATTCTCATTATTGACGATGAAATACAGATCCGCCGCCTGCTTGAGATAACCCTTACTTCAAACGGATTCAACACCTGTTTTGCAACAAACGGCCGGCAGGGAATGGTTGTTGCAGCGACTCACAATCCATCCCTGATACTTCTCGACCTTGGTTTACCTGATATGGATGGAATGGAGCTATTGACAAAGCTCCGTGAATGGTACTATAAACCTGTAATCGTATTGTCGGTCCGGAACCTTGAGGAAGATATAATAAAAGCTCTCGACGGAGGGGCAAATGATTATCTTACAAAACCTTTCAGGAGTGGTGAACTGATTGCCAGGATCAGGGCAGCAATAAGGCTTGGTGATGAGAAAAAAGAGATTCCTGTTATGGAATTCGGTAAGCTGCAGATTGATCTGCCTAACCATATCCTGCGTAAAAACGGAGAAATCATAAAGCTGACAGGCACAGAATTTTCGTTGCTTTCACTTCTTGCAAGAAATCACGGACGTGTCCTTACCCATCAGTTCATTCTTAAAGAGATCTGGGGGCACGGATATCTCGAACAGACACAATACCTGAGAGTATTTGTTGCTCAGCTCCGGAAAAAGATAGAGGATAATCCGGCTGTCCCTTCATGGCTTATTACAGAATCCGGAATAGGGTACCGGTTTGGTAGCTGATTTTGCCGGGGAAGTTCACGGCAATGTAAATTATTTCCTTATTCAGGTTATAAAGGCAGCTAGCAAAGAGGGTTATTTATATAATCTTAATATTTTACGTGGATTATTTTCCCGGATACTTATGAATTAAATAAATATCTTTGAGGCCTTAACATTATCTTTTTCATTAAAAGATGAGGCTGATCCATCCGCTTATCGTTTTAAGGATCCTGAGCAATATCCTTCTCATTGAGACTGTCTCATTCCTTGCCTGCCTTCCTGTAGTATTTATTTATGGAGAACCGTCATTACCTTTTCTTTTTTCATTCCTGATAACTTTATCCGTTGCGCTTGTTCTCAGGTATCTGACCCGGAATGTCAAAACAGATGAAATCAGCAACAGGGATTCGTTTCTGACAGTTACTTCGGCATGGCTGCTGTTTTCTCTTTGCGGAGCTCTGCCTTATATTTTAAGCGGTACAATTCCCTCATTCATTGATGCATTTTTTGAATCATCATCGGGATTTACCACAACCGGAGCTTCAATATTCCAGGATGTCGAAAGCCTTCCGTTTTCAATACTTTTCTGGAGAAGCTTTACACACTGGATCGGAGGTATCGGGATAATTGTCCTTGTCATACTTATACTTCCGTCGCTGAAGGTAACGGGATATCAGCTTTTCAGTCTCGAATCTTCCCTGAAGGAGAAAATACATCCAAAAACAAAGGGCGTTGCCCTGAGGATAATTATGATTTACATCGTGCTTACATTTGCCGAAACGATACTTCTTGTATCGGGCGATATGAATCTCTTCGACAGCATCTGTCATTCTTTCGGCACTATTGCTACAGGAGGCTTTTCGACGCGAAACACAAGCCTGATGAATTATTCTCCCTACAGCCAGTATGTGGTGATGATATTCATGTTTCTTGCCGGCGTAAGTCAGGTCGTATATTATTATATGGTAAAATTGAATTTCAAAAAGATAAAACATAATGAGGAGTTCTGGTTTTACCTGGCTACCGTAATCTTTGCCGGTGCACTCGCCTTTTCAATCCTTATGGTCAACAGTGCAAAACAACCTGAGGAAGCTTTCAGGGAAGGGTTTTTCCAGACAATATCAATAATAACCTGTACTGGTTTTGCCTCTGCTGATTTTATTTTCTGGCCGGCGGCCGGAACGATGCTTTTATTCATGCTTATGTTTTCAGGAGGATCGACAGGATCGACAAGCGGCGGGATTAAGATGGCCCGTCATCTCATTGTAATAAAAAACCTGAAAAGCGTATTTGTAAAGCTCCTGCATCCGGGAACAATTTCTCCGGTAAGACTAAACGGCAAAGTGCTTGACGATAAGACCAACAGCTCTATAATTTCCTTTATAATACTATATATATTTCTGTTCATAGTTGGAACCGTTATACTTGCTGCCAATGGTTCCGATACTGTCACTTCTGCAACTTCAGTGGCTACCTGTATGGCTGGCATTGGCCCGGGACTGGGAACTGTCGGGCCAATGAGCAATTATTCGGGAATCCCGGAGCTGAGCAAGCTGGTTCTGAGTATTATTATGATTATCGGAAGGCTTGAGATAGTCACTGTGTTTCTTATGTTTGGGAAATCTTACTGGAGGCTTTGAATTTCAAAAAATATAAATTGCATTGCCCTGCATGTGAAATCATTTGCTTTGCCTTTTATTTTTTATCAGTTCGCCGATTAGTATCACTAATCCCAGCAATACAATAATCATGTAGGCTAATATTCCGGCTAAGATTCTCATGAGGCTAAGTTTTATCAAATTTTTCTACATTCATTAAGCTGATTCCAATAAAAAAGCCCGTCGGGTGACGGGCTCTCAAAACAAAGTGAAAAAAGAAATTATCTAAGTCTGATCATGCAATTCAAAAATCCTTCAATCTTTAAAATATCATCCCTTTTTTATCCTGCACGGCCATTTTTCCCTTATTTTCAAAACCCTGATCTTTTGGTCTGTAAGATCCGGATGACAGAGCATAAAAATATGAATGAATTACAACTTAACATATTAAAAAGTAATTAGAAGTTTATTAGAAACTTATAAAATGATGCTTATAAGGAAGCCATGATATAAATTTGCATGTTATTATCTCTGAAAATGGGAAATATTAACATACTGATAGTAGAGGATGAGCAGAGACTGGCAGATATCCTTAAGATGCATCTGCAGGAGTATGGATTTATTGTAGATACAGCCTACGATGGCTATATCGGCAGGCAGATGGCCGAAAACAAGGTCTATAATCTTATAATCCTTGATATTAACCTTCCTTTGATAAACGGTTATGAATTATGCAGGGAGATCCGGAAAACAAACACTGCCACACCGATAATAATGCTTACTGCCTTTGGCACCCCCGACAACAAGATCGCAGGCTTTGATGCAGGAGCTGATGATTATGTTGTCAAGCCATTTGATTTCAGGGAACTCCTGGCGCGTGTAAACGTGTTCCTCCGCCGTTCCGATTCCGATTCATCGCTTCCCGGTAAACTGAAAATCGCCGACCTTGAAATGGATCTTAAAACAAAGGCGGTGACCCGTGGAAACAAAAAGATAGATCTTACTGCAAAGGAATCCCTTCTTCTTGAGACCTTTCTTAAAAACAGGGATAAGCTGCTTACAAGGGATTTTATCATTGAACAGGTATGGGGTATTGATTTTGATCCGAACACAAACATCATCGATGTATATGTAAACTATCTGCGGAAAAAGATTGACAAGGATTTTGAACCGAAACTGATTCATACGAAATTTGGCTTTGGCTTTTATTGCAGTGATAAAAAGGAACTTTAGAAATGAACATTAAGATCAGATTATCCTTTCAGTTCACTCTCATTGTGGCCGGTATCCTTGTCTTCTTTTCAGCAATGGTATACTATTTATCCTATTCGAGCCAGCTTACGAAATTCAGACAGAACCTGTACGATAATGCAAAGAGCAGTGTGACAATCCTGATAGATGTCACCGAGGTTGACTCCTTACTTATGAAAAAAATCCAACAGTCGACAATTTCACGGGTAAATGAAGAGCTTGCTGTTACCGATTCGGCATTTAACCTGGTTTATGAAAACAACATTGACCTCCTGTCAGATCGTGAGACACTGGTCGAAGTAGGCAGGAATTATGTAAATTTTTTCTCTGTTAAAGGGAAAGACGGGGTATGTTTCAGCCACCTTTTCAGAAACAGATCATTTTATGTTTATGCAATGGCTTATGATAGATCAAGGACAGATAATCTTAAAGAGCTCCGGAAATTCCTTTTCTGGAGTATCCTTGTCAGCATATTTCTTTCGGTTCTGATGTCATATCTGTTCGCAAACCGTGCAATGAACCCCATCTCAAGGATAATAAAAAGTGTAAAGGAGATAAATTCGCTTAAACTGAACAGCAGGCTGGATGAAGGTGATAAAAAGGACGAGATAGCCCAGCTTGCAATAACATTCAATGAATTGCTTTCAGATCTTGAGATTGCCTTCAGGAACCAGGAGGATTTTGTATCAAATGCATCGCATGAACTCCGGACACCCCTGTCGGTAATGATAAGTGAATGCGATTATGTTCTCAGCCAGGACAGGAGCAAAGAAGAGTACGTTAAACATCTGACTGAAATAGAATCGGATCTTAAAAAACTGAATGCCCTTCTTAATAATCTGCTTGAACTTGCCCAGATGAAAAGGGACAATTCGATAGCGCTCTCGAGGGTAAGGATCGACGAAGTGGTATTTAATTCTATTTTTCAGATAAAGTCAAAATATCCCGGTCGTAAAATAGTGCCTAAAATTGAGTATCCCGAAAATGAGAATGACCTTTTCATAAGCGGTAATGAAGGACTACTTACCCTCGCTTTCAATAATCTGCTCGACAATGCATGCAAATTTTCATCTGAAGAAATTACCATAAGTTTTCTGATTACCGACAATTTTATAAATTTAACTTTTGAAGATAACGGTATCGGTATACCCCCGGTTGAGATCGAAGATATATACAGGCCGTTCAGCAGGGCCTCGAATGTCAAGTATATAGGAGGGTTTGGCATTGGCCTTTCGCTTGTATCGAAAATTATGGAGATTCACAGTGCTGAAATGACGATAAAAAGTGAAGTCAACAGGGGAACGAGCATCGAAATTATCTTCAGACATTATACCGGACAATTTTAAAATCAAACTAATATACCGACAATGGAGAATGACATACTGATCTGCAATTGCAACGAAGTATACAAAAGTGAAATCGTGAAGGCAATAAAGGAGAAAGGCCTTAAGACCGTTGAGGAAGTAGGGGAGGTAACTCTTGCCGGAACAGGATGCGGCCAGTGTCAGGACGACATCCAGACAATACTTGATGAAACGAGCATGTTTAACAAACACAAACAAGTATGAAGATATTTCATGCGAGTTCCATCCGACCTTAGAAATCAATTATCTTCGGATGAAATAAACGGATAATAAGTCGTTACGCTCAGCGATCCTGGTGAGACATATTTAACCTTTTTCATGGCAGCCGCTCATGGAAGTATGTTTTCTTCGTTCATTTTTTAACATTTTTTTCGAAATTCAAAAAAAATTTTACATTTACATCTCTCAGAATGGGAAGTAGTTATTAATCGACAAAAAATGAGCATTATTATGATGAAAAAAGCAACAGGAATTCTAATGGTCCTTGCCCTTTTTTATATGGGCCTTAACGGACAACCCACACGCAACGATGTTATTGCATCCTACAATACCGGTGCAAAAGCCATGCAGACTGACGTTCCGGCCGCTATTGCAGCGTTTGAAAATGTTGTCACATTGTCGGATCAGGTAGGTGAGACTGCTGCCGACCTGAAACAGAAAGCTGTACAGGTACTGCCCGGACTGTATGTAAAGGCAGCTTCAAACGCCCTGACAGCAAAAAAACCGGCACAGGAAGTTATTCAGGCTGCAAAGAAAGCCCTTGCTGCCTCTGAGAAATACAACAATGCAGCAAACAAGGAAAATGCAGCAAAACTGATGGTTGCAGGATATTACAATAAGGGAACCGAGCTTTTTACAGCCAAGGATTACGATAACTCCCTTAAATCGTTTGATTCACTGCTCGTACTGAATCCCAACTACACAGCAGCAATATATAACAAGGCACTTATATACAGAAGCCAGAACAATACTGCCGCCTTTGAAGAGTCAGTAAATTCGTTCATTTCAAAACTCGATACAGTAAAGGAAGCTGATAAAGCAAAACAGGCATCCTCAATGGCTCTCGAATATTTCCGTGCTGCAGGATCGCAGGCAAATCAGGCCGGCAAACTTGATGAGGCTCTTGAATCTTTAAATAAGGCTGCAAAATATGGCGATGATAAGGATCTGTTCTATTATTTTGCAGATGTTTACAACAAGCAGAAAAACTTCGACAGCGGCGCCGAATATGCACAGAAAGGCCTGGCCCTTGAGACAGGCGACGCCACCGCAAAAGCCAAATATTATTTCCAGCTTGGACTTGCACAATCAGGCAAAGGACAGACAGCTGAAGCATGCGCTTCGTTTAAGAGCGCAATGTTTGGCCCGTTTGCAGGACCCGCTAAGGCTGAGAGGACTAATCTGAAGTGCCAGTAAAATTATTTAGGATTTCGGAATTGGGATTTCGGATTTGGAAGGATATGGTATACTGACCGTGGAATCGATACTTTAACCGCAAAGTTCGCAAAGTTTTCCGCAAAGAACGAATGGAATTTAAAAACAGTAAATTATCCTGGCGGTCTTTGCATCAACTCTGCGAACTTTGCGGTTTAAACAGAATTTTTATAAACCACTCTGTTAACTGATTAACAGGATTATTTCTTTCCCGGGCCGGATTGTCTTGGACCCCTTGTTGTGTTTCTCATTGGCGAAGTAGTGCGCGCACCCCTGTTGCCGGTAGTTGCACGGGTCTGATCCCTACGCTGTTCCAGGTTCATTGATGCTTCATGCTTCCTCAGTTGCTTCTGTTGTTTTTTAAGCTCCTTCTGCTGTTTTTTGAGAGCCTTCCTTTCTTCATTTCTGAGCTGTTTCTGCTCGCTGGTCATCTGACCATAATTCTGATATTGGTTCTGGGTCTGGATCGTGGCAGCCGACCTGTTCTGTTTCTCAGCCTCCGTCTGGGTCTGGATCTGAACTGCATTCTGCGCAGAAATACGTGCACTTATTAAAAGTGCGGCTGCAGCCATTAACATTATCCTTTTCATCTTTTATCGTTTTAAGTGAATTAGTAGATTGTCTGACAAAAATATGATGGTCAAAATGAAGGTTTTATGAAGATTCAAAAAATTAAGTTGATTTGTAGGTCAGCTTGTTTCCCTTTTTGGAAATCTATTAACATATGTTTGACTTAAAGCATCCAAAAAAATACCCCGTACTTTTACAGACGGGGCATTTTTCTTTATTGCTCGTGGGTTCGTTATCTTCCGCCCCTGTACTGTTTTCCTTTTTTATTCTGATTGTTTATGCAGGACCCTGAACCAGTTTCCATAGGTGTGCTGACAATCTGGTCATATTCTTCCTGACTGATATATACAGGAGTATAAGTTATTCCAATATTCTCCAGTTGGCTACTGAATGCGCGCAGGTGGTTCCTTGATCCCTTCTGAAGGTTTTCAAATACCAGTATTATATTTTCATTTTTTACAACCTCCAGATGATCATCCAGATCTTTTATATCCATTTCCTCAATCAGGGCTCCTGTTTGCAGTGCTGCCTCAACTGATTCTGATCCTTTGGCAACAAGCTGATCAAATAATTCCTGGAAATCAGGACTTGCGAATACTCCCTTATCTTTAACTTCAGTATACTCATTTCCATAATCCTGAAGGAGGTATATCACTGCATTCATATGATTAATTTCAGCATTTGAAATATTTGAGAAAATATTCGTGCCCCATTTTTCATAAAGTGAGCTATAGACATCTCCGGCAAGTTTTTCTTCCTCCTTCATATGAAGCAGAATTTCAAGTTCATCATCAGAGAAGGTTAGATTCTCCGATAATAAGGTACTTAACCCTTTTTCAGCTAAAAAGGTTGTCCCGTCTGCTGAAACGTCAAGCAGGCTATTGTACCCGTTCTCCGAAGGATTTCCGGAATCTTTTGTGCAGGAACCTGATCCAATTAACAGGCTTGCAGCAAAGCTGCCCATAATTATATATCTAAAAGTTTTCATATCTCTTTACTTTTTGGTTGTTATTTTTCAGCAGGAGTTTCCCTTAAATCGCAGATCCCGTTTTTATTTTCGTCGATGAAATTTACTCCGCCGGGAGCAGCGCCTCTTCCCTTACCAGGACCCATTCCGCGTCCCTGGGCCATCCTGTTTCCCCTTCCGTGTCCGGCAGCCATTACACCTGGGCAATTGTCAGCACGGGCATTTCCCATTCTGCGTCCATTTCCGTTTTGACGGGCATTTGCCTCATAAAAATCGCAGACACCGTTTTTGTCTTCATCAATGTAATTTCCTTGTGCTGACTGTGTTACAGTTTTCTGATCCTTAGCAGCACTGTTGTTCTGAGCTGAAACCATTGTTGCAAAAGCCATGATGGCCAATCCTGTAAAAAAAAGTTTTGTTTTCATCACCATAAAAATTTAAATGTTAAAAAATGACTAATTCATAAATCGTCTGCCGCGACCCCTTCCGTTTGGACCTCTTTGTCCGTATTTCCCGGTCTGACCATCAGCGGCAAACATTTCCCCGAATAAGCTGTCGAGTTTTTCTTTTTGTTCCTTATTGCATATTTCTTTAAAATCAAGATAGTATTTGTATGTCAGTACTTTGAGATCAGCATGCAGGTAGCCTATCGAATCTGCCAGTGAATTCAATTTAGCCGTGTCATGATCCCCGGCCGACATTTCATCAAGCATCTTCCCTCTTAGATTATTCAGTTCAATATTTATATCTCTTATCTGTTGTCTGAAGATGGGATTGAATGTTCTGAATCTGTCCATCTGTTCATTGCTCAGGTTAAGCTGGTCGCGAAACCAGCGTCCGCTGAACCGCATTGAAGCATTTTCTGATTGAACAGTGCTTTCTTCCTTGACTGTGGATTTTCTGTTGTTTATGTTACGGTAATAAAAAACCGTGACTATTGTTGTAAGATTCAATATGACAAGAACAACTATTGCCCAGATCATCAGTTGATTTTTGCATTCAGGTTTCATTGGCTGCCTCCTATTCATTTGAAAGTATATTAACTGATTCAAGGAAAGCATCATTAATCAGGGCAAGCTCAACGGGAATCTTGTTTGAATTCACGTCTGGCCGTGACAGATTGCCAAGCACTATCCCGAAAAAAACTGCTGCAGCAAGCGATATCGTGATAAGTGCCGACCGCAGTATTCTGACATTAAAGGATTCTTTTTCGTAACCTGCGTTTTCGAGGGTT
>Ga0209099_1001832_pt1 | contig 20131 bp, 14 predicted proteins | sample AD_JPNHW2_MetaG_FD_184430 | JGI IMG/M metagenome (GOLD analysis project Ga0209099, IMG submission 184430) | Active sludge microbial communities of municipal wastewater-treating anaerobic digesters from Japan - AD_JPNHW2_MetaG (SPAdes) (version 2) | ecosystem: Engineered > Bioreactor > Anaerobic... | reverse complement strand
TAAACCGTTTTGTCAAAAAAGCAAGCCACGGGGAGATCGAACGTTGTTCACTCTACAGCGTTATGGAATACCCAATGACCTGCTGCGGGTGTTTCGAAGTAATTGCACTGATGCTCCCTGAAGTTAACGGGATCATGGTCGTCAATCGGGAATACAAAGGCACGACTCCTTCGGGCATGACGTTTTCAACACTTGCCGGGACTATCGGCGGGGGAGCCCAGACCCCGGGTTTTGCCGGGATTTCAAAGAATTATATCCTTTCGGATCGTTTCCTGCAGGGTGAAGGCGGGATCGAACGACTCGTCTGGATGCCTTCGCAGTTAAAAGAAGAACTCAGGCCGAGACTAAAGCCGATGCTTGAGGCAAAGGGACATCCAGATCTCTTCGACAAGATTGCTGATGAGAACACTGCAGCAACGATTGAAGACCTCGCTGTATTCCTTGAAAAAGTCGGACATCCGGCGCTTACGATGAAACCCCTGATGTGAGGCGAGAGATGATTCCTGACGCAAACTTTGGCTGGACAAGTCCTGTTGGAGAAGTCGTTCTTGGCGCAACAGAAAAAGAAGGTGGCACCCGCTCACGATCCTACCAGATAGGTGGCGGCACCACGCTGCCGTTTATAGAAAAGGAGCCAAAATCACCTTCTCCATTAATTGCTTTTGAGATCTGCGATGACCCGCAGTACTGGTCCCCGATAATAAACGATTTCTGTGGTGACCTTGTCCGCGATCCGGGTGCGTGGGCAAAGACTGCGGAAAATACCTATGGTGCCGACCTTGTCCGGCTTTGTCTCACAAGCACAAAGCAGCGGGACTTTTCCAATATCACTACTATTGGGAAAACGGTTGAGACCGTTTTATCATCGACCACTCTTCCGCTCATCATTGAAGGAAGCAATGAACCAAAAATCGACAGCGAAGTATTTTTGAAATGCGGCGAGACCGGGCAGGGCGAACGCCTGTTGCTTGGGACTGCGGAAGCCGGGCGCTACCGTAGCATCGCCGCGGCAGCCCTTGCCTATAACCATTCAATCATTGCGCAGTCACCAATTGATATCAATCTGGCAAAACAGCTCAATATCCTCTTAAAAGAGATCGGCGTCCAGAAAGATCATATTGTTATTGACCCGTTCACCGGGGCTCTCGGCTATGGGTTTGAGTACTCGTACTCGGCAATGGAACGGATACGGTTCTCAGCGCTCAAAGGCGATGCAGATCTGGCAATGCCGATGATATGCGCTCCTGCGGATTCGCTCACAATAAAAGAGGTGCGTGAAGCAGATGCAAAAACCCGGGACGCAATGGCAGTTGAATGGGAGTTTGCAACCAGCCTTGCCGCTGCTGTTGCAGGGTCCGAGATTGTCTGCGTGCGGCATCCCGGAACAGTAAAACGGTTAAAGGCTGCATTTGCGGCCTTAAAAAACCGGACGGGGGCGTGAAGCATGGCACTCAAAGCCCTTGATATCTACAAGCTCCTGCCAAAGAAAAACTGCAAGGAATGCGGCGATCCAACCTGCCTGACCTTTGCGATGAAACTCGCGGCGGGAAAAGCCGATGTCGATCTCTGCCCATACCTTGACACAAATGCGAAATCAGTTCTCGGCGCGACAACCCGACCCCCGATAAAACTTGTAAAACTCGGTGTTGGTGAACGATCGTTTGGTATCGGTGAAGAGTTTGTGCTGTACCGGCATGACAAGACATTCTACCACCCCCCGGGAATAATGTTCAAAATCAAAGATACTCAAAGTGAGGAAGAGATTATGGCAGTTACCGCCCGGGTGCGTGACGAGACCCTGACAAGGGTCGGGACCGACCTGAAATTCAATGGCGTTGTGATCGTCAATACAAGCGGGACTGTTGAAGCGTATACAAAAGCTGTTGCCGCGGTGGAAAAGACTGCCGGACTGCCGGAGATCCTTGTATCTGATAACCCTGCCGCACTTACAGCCGCGTTATCGTTATGCGGCAGTTATCATCCAACACTTTGTGCAGCAACCCCGGAAAATTTCCGGCAGATGTGTGCTCTTGCAAAGCAACACAGTTGCAGGCTTGTCATCCGGGCTCCATCCCTTGAGGCTCTTGCTCAACTGGCAAAAGACTGCGTCTCAGAAGGCGTAACAAATCTCCTCCTTGACCCTGCACCGCAGACGCTTGGCGATTTTATCAACCGGTCAACCGCAATCAGGCAGCTTGCCATCACGCGGGCGGTCCCGGATCTTGGGTACCCGGTTTACCTTGATGCAACCGGATTTCCGGACGAAGACGCAGCAATCGCTCTTGGTATTGTCAAGTATGCCTCGGTCATAGTTACTTCCCCGCTTTCGCTGGCATCTGCAAAAGCAGCCCTTACCCTGCGGCAGAACATCTATACAGACCCGCAAAAACCGATACAGATGAACCCGGGACTGTACAAGGTTGGTACCCCTGGGAAGGATGCACCGGTCCTGATGACCGTAAATTTCTCCCTGACGTACTTCACGTTGCAGGGATATATTGAATCGAGCCGGATCCCCTGTTTCATGCTGATTGTTGATACCGAAGGACTTTCCGTGCTCACATCAGTGGCAGCCGGCAAGCTTAATGAGACGCTTGTGCGGGACGCAATCAAAAAATTCGGAGTCGAAAACGAAGTCTCGCACCGGAAACTGATTATCCCCGGATACTCGGCCCCGCTCTCCGGAAGGATAGAAGAAGCAACCGGCTGGAAAGTGCTGGTCGGACCCCGCGATGCAGCTGAGATCGGCGACTATCTTCACGAGCAATGGAAGCCATAAATGCGAACCGTCACTTTTCTTCCCGGGTATAACAAAATCGTAGCTCCCCGTGGGACGACTATTCTTGATGCCGCACAGCGGGCTGGCATCAACATGAACGTTGTCTGCGGAGGTCAGGGCAAGTGCGGTAAATGTATCGTGTATGTCCAGTCCGGAAAGGTTGAGTTTGACCGCCAGAAGTTTGTCCGGTTCTTTACTGAAGAAGAACTCAAAAAAGGTGCCTGCCTTGCATGCGAGACGATAATCCAGGGCGATCTCATCGTTTTTATCCCGGACAGTACGCTCATCCAGGAACAAAAGATCCTTGTAAACGGCAGGGACACAGAGATCGAGTTCCATCCTTCGGTCAGGAAATATTATGTCGAACTCCAGCCCCCGACTCTCGCTGACCCTTCTCCGGATCTATCCCGGTTGCTCTGGGGTATCCAGAAAAAGGGCGGGCCGGTTGCAGAGAAGATGTATGCGCCGCTTGAAGTAATGCGCGAGATCCCGGCAGTACTCCGGCACAGCGACTGGAAAGTCACCGGGACAATCGCGCTTGTTCCCGGGGGCTACCGGCTCATCGACCTTCAGGAAAACAACACGTCAGAACGACTTTACGGTGCGGCAGTCGACCTTGGTTCAACAACTGTTGTAACGTATCTCTGGGACCTTATCGGTGGAAAAGTGGTTGCGGTCGCATCCAACTATAACCGGCAGATCAGCTGCGGTGAAGATATCCTCGCCCGTGTTAACTATGCACAAAAGAACGGGATCGACAAACTCCAGTCACTTGCCGTTGACAGTATCAATAGTGCATTGACAACCGCAGCAAATTCAGCCGGGATCGACAGGGAAGATATTTACGAGGTTGTTGTTGCCGGAAACACAGTGATGACACATATGCTGCTCGGTATTGATCCCGCGTATATCATAAAAGAGCCGTATGTCCCGGTAGTCCAGCGTGCCCTTTCGGTCGCCGCTTCGCGGATCGGGATCCGGTGCAACAAGAACTGCGGGCTCTTTGCTTTCCCTGCTGTCAGCGACTTTATCGGTGGCGATATCATTGCAGACATCCTCGCATGCGGCATGAGCGAGAAAGAGGAGATCTCACTATTAGTCGATATCGGCACGAACTTTGAAGTTGTCCTTGGTAATAAGGAATGGATGTTTTCCTGTGCAGGTGCTGCCGGCCCGGCACTTGAAGGCGGCGAAGTGCTTTTTGGCATGCGGGCAAATCCCGGTGCGATTGAAAAGATTGCAATCGATCCGGTTACTCTAGACCCGAAATATTCTACCATTAACGGGATTAAGCCCCGGGGGATTACCGGTTCAGGACTTATTGACATTCTTGCTGAACTGCTCTCAGCCGGCGTGATCGACCGCACCGGGCGGATCAACACTGAGATCAAAAATCCCCGTATCCGGACCGGCGCACACTTCCCGGAATACGTGATTGCATGGGCCCGCGAGACCGACATTGCAAAAGATATTGTGATTACCGAAAATGATATCAAGAACCTCATCATGAGCAAGGCATCAATCCACGCAGCCTGCGTGACGCTGATGAAAGAAGCAGGAGTGACCCGGCTTGACATTACCACCATTTACTTTTCCGGCGCCTTTGGCAATTACATCAACAAGAAAAACGCGACCATCATAGGACTTATCCCGGAGATCGATCTGGACCGGATTAAAAATATCGGGAACGGTGCAGTGACCGGGGCAAACCTCGCGCTCATCAACCGGGGGCAGAGAAAACGCCTTGACGGTATTGCCGGCCGGATCGCGTATATCGAGCTGAACGCGGAGCCGTCGTTCATGGACGAATACACATCAAGTGCATTCCTCCCGCATACGGATCTATCTCTGTTTCCAAAGGTCCAGGCATTGATTGAATCTTTGCGCGAGAAAAAGGAGGCCAACTGATGTCCAGAATGATCCCGCCTCCGTACTCCCGTGCAACCGGTGTCGGAGCCCTTCCGCATACCGATCCGGTGCTTGCGTCCGATGATGTGCTGGAAGTATTCCCGGAATTCCCTTATATTCCGACACTGCCGGACCGGAGTCTTCTTGAAAGCATTGTCTTTAACGATTCGGCACAGCTACCGGGCCAGTTTATCCGCGAAGGTCGGCTGCTGTACGACAGCACCAAAGACAATAATTCTGCAATGGAGCAGGTATACCTGGATTTTGTTGAAGAAAATTTTTCCGGGTACAGCCTTGACGCGACACATGCATCAGTGTTTTCTCACATGATGACTCGCAAATTCCCGCAGGCACAGGTCCTGAAATGCCAGGTGACCGGGCCGGTCACATTTGGAATGCAGGTCGTTGATGCAGACAAACGCCCGATCTATTACGACTCCCAGATTGCCGATGTCCTCTCGAAAATGATCGCGCTCAAGGCACGGTGGTGCGAAAACGAGATGCAGACCCGGACCGGAATAAAAGAGACGCTTGTCGTGCTCAACGAACCATACTTTGCGTCGCTTGGCTCTTCGGTTGTCCCGCTCGACAGGGAAACAGTCCGGGCCGGCTGGCAGGACATTGCCTCGCTGGTCAAAGGCGGGCTTGGCGTCCACTGCTGTTCGAATACAGACTGGAGCTTTGTTATCAGCCTTGACCCGTCAGTTATTTCCCTTGATGCCTACGGGACGGCGAAGGAATTTCTCCTTTACGCTGATGCAATCCGGGGATACATGGAACGCGGTGGTGTTGTTGCGTGGGGAGTAGTCCCGGCCGAGTACAAACTTTTTGCAGCGGAGACTGTCGATTCACTCTATGCACGGTACTGTGCGATACGTAACCAGCTCACAAAACAGGTACCGGTAGAACTTTTCGATGCGCAGTCCTTAATCACGCCAAGCTGTGGTATCAGGTTTGCAGACAGGAACGGCGCCACCGCGATCCAGAAGGCTGCCGCTGAAATTTCTGGAAGAATCCGGGCAGAGGCAAAAATCCCCTGATTTTTTATTGAGGCAGACCATGACTACACGTCCGTTTACTATAGCACTATCCGGAAAAGGCGGCACCGGGAAGACAACAATAAGTTCGCTCCTTGTCCGGGCATTTATTGATGCAGGTGAAAGCCCGGTTCTTGCTGTCGATGCCGATCCGAACGCAAATTTTCACGAAGCACTGGGTGTTAAAGTCAAAGAGACGCTTGGGAGCATGCGGGAGGAAGCATTTTCCCGCAACATCCCGCCGGGAATGAACCGTCACGATTACGTAAGGTTCCGGTTCCGGCAGGCCCTTGTCGAATCAAACGGTTTTGACCTTGTTGCGATGGGAAGGCCTGAAGGTACCGGGTGTTATTGTTTTGCAAATGATCTGCTCTCGGAATGCATGCAGCAGCTCGAGCGGGACTACCGGTTTCTTGTTATCGATACCGAAGCCGGGATGGAGCACATCAGCCGTGGTACGATAGGGAAACCGGACGTACTTTTAATTGTCAGCGATCCCGGTGCCCGGGGCCTCAGGACTATTGCGCGGATCCGGGAGATTGCAACCCAGCTTGGCCTTGAACCGTCACGGATCCATCTTGTCTTTAACCGGTACAAAACCGAGGCGGCTCCTGTGGATATCGGGAACGAAAAACCACTTGCAATCATTCCGGAAGATGCGGCCGTGGAAGCGGCAGACCTGGCAGCAAAACCGGTCTCCCTCATCCCAAATGACAGTCCTGCCCGAAAAGCGGTCCATGGACTTGCCGAAAAGCTCATCGAAATGGCACTGAAGAAGGAAGGAAAGTAGCCGGGAATTTTCGTGCGGAGGACTTCAGGAACAAAATTGCGGGGCATCTGTACTTCGTGGAGACCAGGAAATTTATCCCGCTGATCTCTTGAAACAGTTTGGATTCTTTCTCTAAATCCATCGAATTCGATGGGATTAAAATTCAGTTTGTCAGGGGTAACCCCTCGATCCGGGGGTCACTCCCAAAACAGCCCTTCTTTTCTTTGCCACATGCCAGGGCCCAGCCGGGCCTGATATCTGCCTCCCAAAAGCGTACAAAAGCGTTTTTCAAATTCAATTAAAATGCCCGGATTGCCTCAAATCCCGATTATGCGGGGATTCCTGAAAAAGTGTGTGAAAATGCACCAAATTTTGTACAAAATTCCGGAAAGTAGCAGTCTGGAAGGGTAATCCAAGCCCATATCGGGCTCAGATTTCCCGGCAGATCTATGGTCGATCAGGATAGATCCGGTACCCTCTCCCTACATCGACTCCCAAAAAAACGTATCCCAAACAAGCCCAATTCAACCCCGGATTGGCAATCCGGCGATCCCGTTTTCCGGTTCCACTGGAAATGATGTCCACGCCCACGGAACAAACGGCATTTTAAGATTATTTTTCAAAACCGGGCAAAAAGAAGGTCACTTAAACCTGCAAAATAGCGGGCCTTTACTGGCCGGCATTTTCCGGAGGGATTAGAATACATAACTAGGAATTTTGATCATACGGAAATATCGAATAATATATGGCCCCATAAGCCCCGTTATGACCCTTCTTCGTATGGGGAATTAATCGATGCATGTATCACATGTCCCATACTGTATTCGGTCAGGAATTTCAGTAACTATATTTTATCCCCGGTTGAATCAACAATAAGAATCAACCGGCCTCCTGTCAAAGATCTCCCAAGATTCCGATGAAGAAACATATCGACAAACGGCTCTGGACTGCAGCAGATCAGGTTTGGGCCAATTCCGGCCTCAAACCTTCTGAAGATTCCGTCCCGGCCGGCCCCCGGCATCATCTTTCCCAGGTATGCAAAGGCCTGTGTACTTGATGAAAGAATTGGCGAGAATGAGGGGAAGACCCTTGAGGGGATATAATCCAGACAGTATCTGGATTATTGTCTACGCCATATGAAGACAATTATTCCCTTAAGTGGGTGGACTATTCACGTACCGCTGGAAACCGGGTATGCAAATTGGTGATACTCTGATGAAGAATGTGGGAAAGAAACCAATGAAAAATAGCCAGGAGATCATATCAGAGGAAACGCAGGAAACAGAGCCTGTGACAATCTCTCCGGCTTTACTTGGCGATCTTAAGTCTCTCATTGAATCTGCCCGGGTCCGGGTTGCGGTCGGAGTAAATGCTGAGATGGTGATGCTGTACTGGAGTATCGGCTCCCGTATCCGCAGGGATATTCTCGGAAAAGAGCGCGCTGCATATGGAAAGGCCATCGTTGCGACCGTATCACAACAATTAACTCTTGGGTATGGGGCGGGATTCGGTCGCGCCAATCTTTTCGCCATGATCCGGTTTGCGGAATTCTATCCGGAAATCAGGATTGTCCAGACACTGTCTGGAAAATTGAGCTGGTCGCACTTCGTCGAACTGATAAAGATCGATGATCCCTTGCAGCGGGATTTCTATACCGATATGTGCCGGCTTGAACGATGGAGTGTCCGTACTCTTCAGGCAAAGATCCAGGGAATGCTATTCGAACGAACCGCCCTTTCGAAGAAGCCGGAAGAGCTGGCCCGTAAGGAGCTGGCAGCACTTCGTGATGCTGACAAAATGACTCCGGATCTTGTCTTTAGAAGTCCCTATTTCCTTGATTTCCTTGGGCTGTCAGATACGTTCTCAGAAAAAGACCTGGAGAATTCCATCCTCCGGGACCTGGAGCGTTTCATTCTTGAATTAGGTACTGATTTCTCTTTTATCGGACGACAAAAGAGGATCACCGTTGACGGGGAGGACTACTACATCGATCTGCTCTTCTATCACCGGAAACTTCGCAGGCTTGTTGCAATCGATCTCAAACTGGGGAAGTTCAAGGCCGCTGACAAAGGGCAGATGGAGTTGTACCTGCGCTGGCTGGATAAGTACGATCGTCAGCCGGGTGAAGAAGCGCCTATTGGGCTTGTCCTCTGTGCCGGGTCTTCAGTCGGGCACATCGAACTTCTCGAACTCGAAGCGAGCAGCATCCGTGTCGCTGAGTACCTGACCGAGCTGCCGCCGCGTGAGGTGCTGGAACAGAAACTCAGGGCCGCAGTTGAAATTGCACGGGAGCGGTTTGCTGCGAGAAAAGCCGGGAAATGAAAACCTGTAGATGGAGAAGATCCGGGCAGCCAGCATCCCGGTAAGTGCGTAGCGAGAAAACCCGACGAGGCGTTTTCGCGCGTCTGGCATCGCTCATTTTTCAAGTGCTCAAGAACTCACGTTGCGATTCTTTCCCCTCCCTGTTTCGTAGGGCGCCTCATCGGGCCCTCTGCTCGGGCAGATTACTCGCACGGGTATTTAGGTAATTGATCCGCCGCGGGGAGCTCCCTGTCGAGGGTGACGGTGAATCTTGTTCATGGGGGTATGGGGGCATCAGCCCACATCTTACTGAACCAGAGGCCCGGGCACTGCTGAAATTTTCCGAAAAATTCCAATCATAACCAGATGATTATCTAAAAATTCGCAAAGGTTGCTGACCTTTTTAGAAAAAGTCCAGCCCGACAGCTGATGATTTTTAAAAAAGATTGGATCAGGTACCTAGGAATCCTAAAAGACTTCATCCTAGCATCCAACCGTTCCCGGAAAACTTCGGATCGGTGGCTTGAAGTTCTTAAAAAAAATGCAGGGACTGATTTCCCCGCGCATATTTAGATCAGAGAAAAACCGCTGCGGCAATCACGGTCGTCCATAAACCGTTTTTATCTCCCTGTGCAGACTGGCAGACGTGTTTTGTCCTGATAATTTTGCCGCTTGCCTTGTAGGTCTGTTCCCGCTCCTGCCAGGCAGCGTTTGCATCAAATTCAATACCAAGCGTTGTCGCAAGCATGGTTGCAGCAAGATCTTCTGCATATTCCCCGGTCTTGTCCTGGGTCTCGCCAAACGCATGGTGCTCGGAAAGATACCCGTATTCCTCAACATCTTTCGGGAGAGCAAGCCCAACTGCGGCTGAGACCAGCCTGTTTGGCTCGTTTGTTTCATTTCTTGCCATTACGCAGAATGTGATGCCACCTGACTGAAGGGCCTTGAGGCCGGTACGTGTCGGGACATGCTTGCATTTTGGGGGAAAAATGCTTGATACATACACAAGATTGCACTTTTCGATACCGGCTTTGCGCAGCGCCAGCTCAAATGATGCAAGACGATCTTTATGGATTCCCACCCCCTTGGTGAAAAAGATCTTTGTTGGAACAAACATATTTTTTTATGTTACTTTTGACATTTTTTAATTTTTGGTCAGAATTCCCTGCAAATTGCATATGGATACAGGATTTTAGCGGTTCGCGCACTAAAAAGGACAAAATTTTTCTCCATATTGTGATGTTTTTGACTAAACTCCGGATGCGGGCAGCTCTTTTATGATATCAAGAAGTTCGTCCATGCGGTCAATAACATAGTCCGCACCGTCATAATCGCGGGTCTTTGAGAACCGGTCCCCGTACCGGGCATACACGGTCCGGATCCCGAGTTTTTTACAGGGTTCAATATCCCTGCGGGGACTATCCCCGATAAAAATTGTATCTTCCGGGCGGGCACGTACTGACTTGAGTGCTGCAAGAAACGGATCAAATGCCGGCTTTTTTACTTTTACCACATCGTATGTCACCATACTGTCAAAAAACGGCAAAAGCCCGCACTTGCCAAGCCGTAAGGAAGCGTCCGGTTTTTCTGCGTCGGTCACAATCCCGGTGGCAAATCCCATTTCACGAATCGCATGCAGTGTCTTTGTAACCCCGGGATATGGTGTTATGTGGCGGAGTTTTTCGGTTGCATAAATCCGGCAGGCCTCTTCAAATATCCCGTTTGTCGGGATTCTGCGTTCCTCCATGTACTGGCGGATATTTTCGGTGGACTCAAAACCGTGGTTTGACGTAAGAAAATAAGAGAACAGGTCGTCCCCGTCATTACGTCCCAGGTGACGCACGACACAGTTACATGCGGCAGCCTGTGCTCCGACAAGGTCAAAGAGCGTATTATCCATGTCGTAGAGGAACGCAGTAACCGGTAATTTTTTGTCCGTCATAGACCTGTAAAAAATATTGTACACAGGGTCTCATGAGCATATGTGTTCATGCATAATTTTAGTCGTTAATCGGGAGATACAACAAATAAGCAGGTTTTAACCCATTGCGGTCAAGTATCGTTATACGTGCGGGCAGGAATTTCATGGATGATACGTATCTTGTCGAAATCCGTTGTGCCCGGACACGGTGGCGGATAAAGGAAATAATCCGCGCCATCGCAGAAAAGTCTGGTGCAGAACGGTACCAGGAACGACACCCTCACATTACCCTTTACGGCCCTTTCACTCTTGAAATTCCCGGGCAGGAAAAACACCTGCTCGATACAATCGAATCAATTGCACGCACATTTGATCCAGTCCTGTTTACACTGGATGGATGGGAAAGCCGGCAGGGCATGCATGGCGGCGTTGTGGCATTTTCTGTTGTGCCTTCCCCATCACTTGTAATCCTGACTTCAACACTCGCCAGGACCCTGTCCGGTTTTACCATCAGCCTGAATGCATGGGATCAGCATCCTGAAGAAAAATGGTTCCATGTGACTATTGCAAACCGCCTCCCGCCCAAAAAAGCAGAAGAAATCATTTCCCTGCTTTTTACAGAAGAAAAACATACGGCTGTTTCCGGCGCTCCTGCACACAGGACCGGATTTTTTAGCCTGCACATCCGCCTTTTTGAACTGGCACGAAAGTCCGGGTTCCTGCGCAGGCATTACAAATTCCCGATACGCCCGGTCCTGCTTGATGATACCGGCCTCCGGATTACTGTCATGCACAACGATGAGATCCTTGGAGAGTATGATCTTCTTTGTAAGTGCTGGCTCACAAAAGACGAAATTCATGAATCGCGGTCATGGCAGCAGTCACTTGCCCTTTACAGAAAAAGTGCCGGGTTTGAATTGTCTGGTCAGGATATTCACGGACCGGATGAAATCTTTCTAATTTCCGATCTCCATCTAGGCCATGCCAATATCATACACTACTGTTCCCGTCCGTTTGTCCCTTCAGATGTCGCGGAGATGGACCGGGTATTAATCGCCAACTGGAATCATTGTATTGCCCCAAATGACCGGGTGTATTTCCTTGGCGATTTGAGATATGGTAAAGATGCACGCCCGGTTACGGAATACCGTGCGCTTTTAAACGGGAATATCACGTTCATTTCCGGCAACCACGATACGCAGTCATCAACTGGCATAGTCCCTGCGGCAGAAATCACGTGTGACGGGATCCGTTTTCATCTCGTTCATGATCCTGCTGACGCACCGGAAGATTATGACGGCTGGATCATCCACGGCCATCATCATAACAACAATCTTCGTGAATTCCCCTTTGTTGATGTTGAAAAAAGACATGTCAATGTAAGTGCTGAAGTCATCGGATATTATCCTGTCACCCTTCACGAGATCTGCCGGACCCTCCGTGAACTGTCGTCCGGCTCAGAAAAAACCCGGCTTCTCCGGTATCCCTGCATAACTGTCCCCGGTAACCCTGCGATAAAACCTCACCAAAAGAACAACCAAATTGAACCGTAGATCGGGAAATTATAGTTATAATTTCCACAAATATCAGAATTTACGCTTTGTTGAAACGGTCATGAAGCGGATTGATTCATGTCCATTTCAGCAGAGCAGCAAAAAAATAAAACAAAAATCAGGCCTTAAGGTATGTTTCAATCGTTTCCTCCGGGATCCCCGCTTTTAAAAAGACTTCTTTTATTTCATCATAATAAATTACATTTTCCTTTTTTATCCGTCCGAGGGCTTCATCGCGTGTCATCAGGCCGTTTCTGACAAGTTTTGCATAGAGATCATCCCGTTCTGTCATCTGGAGAGTTTTCATGTACATTAAGTCCTTGACATGCGAGACTTTGCAGTCAAAACGCCATGAAGACATGAGTTTTTCCGGGTATTTCCACTCAAGTTCCGATGAAATCCGTGACAGGATTTCATTCTCATTCCATTCGAGATAATCGAACAACTGGAATTTTTCCATCTGGTATCCGAGGATCCGGGTCCCTATCGCACCTTCATTCCCGAACAGGTAGCCCTTTATCATTGTCGGAAGGCAGACCGGGCTGAAATACCCGGGATTTTTTGACGATTCCCTGAGCAGCCCGAAAAAATACTTGATATACACCATGTTCGGGTCTTCATTGTGGGACACGCCGAGTAATTCCCGTTTGAATGAAACATATTCATAGGGATTGCCACCGCTTATGATACAGGAAATATTGTTTTCTTTTGCAATCCGTAAAAAATCGATAAACATCATGTGGCATGCAGCACACATCATAGGGACCATAGACGGCGAGGGTTTTTTGAACCACGCTTCAACATTGTTTTTAAAGACTTTTTCAAACGTGTTGTCCTTCATTTTAAAGGAAATTAAATCCACGTTCAGGATTCTTTTAATATTCTCTATGTTCCGGACAGCCTGGTCATCAGTAAAAGGATTTTCAAAATTTACCGCGAGCACGTTCATGTGGTAGTCTTTGACTAATTTTAAAATCGTATAACTGCTGTCGCGTCCCCCGCTTAATGTTACAACACAGTCATATTTGTTTTTTTTATTTTTCTGTGCGTCAAGAATTTTTATTAGTTCTTTTTCCCCTTTGTAATTCGGTTTTTTAAACGAATGGCAAAAATTACAAACGCCGTTTTCATCAAAAGAAATCTTCGGCGTAGTTTCGGGCAAAACGCATTTGCTGCATATTCTCATTTTTATCATCACTTCACATATGTGTATTTTTTTATATTTATTATACTTTTGTATATTAATTTGCATTATATTTTGACATTGCTAAATACTGTCTGGCAAAAAAAGCAAAATTATCCGTGGACAATCCTGCTAAAAAAAGATCCCCGACAATTTAAAAAATAATCTCCACTATTATGCAGTTCCGGCTTTTTATGCAAGATAACCAAACGGAACGTATTTTTACAAACATCTGTTTAAAATTTTTACGGCAGGAAAACATGGTCGTTTCCCTCAAAGAAATCTGAATAAAAATCACATTGGGATTTACCCGGCAGTTAAGAAAAAAAATTGTTGTATTGCAATTTTCAATTGAGAAGTTTTATCATCTTTCTGTTTGAATCCAGATTGGAGCGAATAAATGGACGTTGTAAAGATCCCCCGGATGGATAAACAGGAATATGACCGGCTGATCGAGAAAGGATACATCTGCCGGATCGCATTCCAGGGCGAGAAATATCCCTATATCGCGCCGTTCCTCTACGTATTTGACGGGTCGTTCATGTACTTCCTTTCAACCAAATACGGCAAGAAACTGGAATATTTCAGGAAAAGCCCACATGTATCAGTTGAAATAGAAAAATACACAAAAGACCTCTCGTCGTATACATTTGTCACCCTGCAGGGATATCTTGAAGAAGTAGAGGACTCGATTGAAAAGAAGATCATACGGGAAAAATTTGTCAGCCTGATCGTCGAGCGGAAACTTTCGAGCAACATCCTTGCCGCGCTTGGCCATTCCCCAACTGACCACCCGGACAAGATCGCTGAAGAGGAACGATCTCTTGTCTGGAAACTTGTAGGCGTCCGCGATCTTATCGCCCTCAAAAATATGTAATTTTTTATATCCCTCCTGTAAAAATTTCCCCTGAATCGGTTCATTTTTTATGATTCTTTTAATATTCGTGACAGTTCTCCCGGGTCGCAAACCGGGGGGTGGCAGGAACGTTTGGAACAAAGATACGCTGTTGCCTTGCCGTTTATAGCAACCCGCCCATGAAGGATCGGTGCAAAGGCTTCGACGGCATTACCGTCTTCTCCCAAGGGTTTATTAAGAACGATTAGTCCGGGCATATAGTGATCAACAGTAACATCAAGAAGATTGCGGGCATCCTTCTTGTGAAGATCACCAACGATAACCAGATCCTGCGTATTTCCGAAGCGGGGCGATATAAGAAGTGCAGCAAGGAATGCAGCAGCCGCGGCCGGGGCATGTTCTGCCATTCCAAAAAGAAATCGCGAGCATGCTTCGGCATCAGTTTCGGTTTTTTTATTGCCGGTCACACGCGCAAGCCATGTGAGGTTTTCAAATGCGATCACATTTGCTGAAGGAACCGCCCCGTCATACCACTCTTTTTTGCGTACCGGAAGTTCTCGCGCATTGTCGGACGTCATAAAGAATCCGCCGTTTTTTACATCCCCGAAATGCGTAACAAATTCTGAATTGAGTTTGACTGCACGGGAAAGATACGCGGAATCAAACGTCGCTTCGTAAAGCGCAATAAGTGCAGAGATAAGATGTGCATAATCATCTGCAAATGCCGTTATCGCGCTTTCACCGTCACGATACCGGTGCCTGAGTTCTCCATTGCAGTCTGACAAAAATTTAAAGATGAACTGTACAGCCCCGGATGCTGCACGGATATATGCAGGTTTTTTAAATACCCTGCCTGCACGGGCAAGTGCCGTACAGAAAAGCGCATTGGCATCGGTGAGGATCTTGTCGTCCCGTGTGGGTCTGGGGCGTCCGGTCCGGGCTAAAAATAACCGTGACCTGACAGATTCACGACGGGCGGCAAGTTCATCAGCCGGAATCAAAAGAGTCCCCGCAAGTACCGGATCCGGACCGGCAGTTGAGAGGATAAAACGATCTTGTTCTTTGTAAAGTCCGGTCTTTTCGCTATCAAATCTGGTCACCGGAAGCGGAGTCAGGGTAAAAATCGATCTTGCAAATGCTGCCTCCTCCGGACCGAGCACAGCGGAAAGTTCATCCGGTGTCCACGTGTAATACACGCCTTCTCCGCCCGGGCTGTCTGCATCCTCTGCAGAATAAAATGCACCGTCCGGGTCACGCAGCTCGCGGAACACATACCCGATGCATTCATCCGCCATAATGCGGTAGCAGTCTTTTTTTGTCGCCTCAAAGGCTTCAGTGCAGGCCAGGACAAAGAGGGCCTGATCTGTGAGCATTTTCTCGAAATGCGGGATGCGCCACCGGGCATCGGTCGCGTACCGGTGGAGGCCGCCTCCCACCTGGTCCCAGATACCGCCATGCCAGATTGAATCAAGAGTCTGTTCAGCCATAAAAAGGGCACGTGGTTCGCCGGTTGCATGCCAGTACCGGAACAAATAGATCATAATATGGGGCGCAGGAAACTTAGGGGCGTTGCCGAACCCGCCGTTCTGTAGATCGAACTGCCGGGAAAGTTCACGGAACCCCGAATCTATAAGGGCACGATCCGGGTCACGGTTGGCAGGGATTGGGACGGTCTGCGCGAGCCTTGTTATTTCATCTGCCGACCGGGTGATCGTATCCTGCTGTTCGTGCCAAAGTAATACAATTCGTTCGAGGATTGAAGTAAGGCCTGGCATGCCATGACCGGACTCTTTTGGAAAATAGGTGCCGGCAAAAAACGGCATCTTTTTTGGTGTCATAATAATCGTAAGCGGCCACCCGCCAGTGCCGGTCATCTGCTGGCAAATCCCCATATACACACTATCGATATCCGGGCGCTCCTCCCGGTCCACCTTGATACTGATAAAATTCCGGTTGAGGATTGCAGCGACGGTTTGATCCTCAAAACTTTCGTGCGCCATTACATGGCACCAGTGGCATGTGGAATACCCGATGGAAAGAAAGACCGGCTTGTTTTCATCTGCTGCGCGGGAAAACGCTTCCTCACTCCACGGGTACCAGTCAACTGGATTGTGCGCATGCTGGAGCAGGTAAGGACTCTTTTCCCGGGCGAGCCGGTTTACCGGCCGATCATCCGGTCCGGCAGGTGGTTTTTGCGGATCCGGGATAGTTCCGGGAGGCATAGGTGTATCATTGATTTTTGGGCATATCAGGATATCAGCCATGCCAAAAACCAGACACACGCTATTTTTTTACTGATGTGATCGGACGTTATTAGCATCATGGACCTTGCAATGTCCCCGGCAATGATCTCGTTTCTCTTTATCATTTTTTCCGGCTTTGTCGTTATGGGACTCTCGCGCCTGCTCGATCATGTCTGGTCACGGGCGCTCAACTGCTCATGGCCTTATTTTCTCATCAGCGCACCGGGTGTTATAGTCCACGAATGTTCCCATATTATTGGCTGCCTCCTGACCGGTGCAAAGATAAAAAAAGTTGTTCTTGTCTCAAAAGAGGGGGGCATGGTCTCTTATGCTCCTCCGGTAATCCCCATCTTCGGGAACGTGATTATCAGCACGGCGCCGCTTTTTATCCTTCCGCTCGTGCTTGCCGCGCTCACATGGATGTTTGGCACATATGCAGGCTGTACATTTATTTCCGAACTGCCTGCTTTTGATTCTGTGGCTTCTGTAAGCAGTATACTTGTTGCAATCGGCCAGACCCTTTCCGTGAACCTGTATGCAAAATTCAATGCATGGTTTCTGCTCTACCTGTATCTTGTTTTAAGCCTAGTTCTCTCTTTTTCTCCAAGCACGCAGGATCTCAAAAATGCCATCATCGGGATTCTCATCATTGCTGTTACGGTATTTTGTCTCCTTTTCGCCAGAATTCCTGAAGTTACTGGATTTATCCTGAAAATTTGTGGTCTCTTTAGTACCGGGCTTGCGATAGGATTTGCCTTTGAACTGGTTGCGCTTGTCGTAACACTTCCGGTACTTTTTTTTTACCGGAAAACACCGTAACCCGTACACGGTTTTATGATTTACGGCACCAGCGAAAAAAAAACATGCGTAACCTGATCCGTACGGTTTAATCTCCCGACAAAGAAAACACTAATGCAGATGAAAAGTGAGCCTTGTCCCGGCACCGATACACCAGCCGGAGACCGGAAAAACCTGACCCCGGGAATGCGGCAATACTGGGAGATCAAGGAACAGTATCCTGACGCAATTTTATTCTTCCATATCGGCGATTTTTTTGAAACCCTTGAACACGACGCAGAGATAGTCTCAAAGGAACTCGATCTTGTGCTTACCTCTCGTTCAAAGAACGGCGACCAGCGCATACCACTTGCCGGGGTCCCCCATCATGCCGGCGAGGGCTACATCGCGCGGCTCGTCGCAAAAGGCTACAAGGTGGCGATCTGCGAACAGGTCGAAGACCCAAAGACCGCAAAAGGCCTTGTGAAACGCGAGGTTGTCCGGGTGATTACGCCCGGTACTGTTATCGACCCTGTTATGCTCCCGTCTTCAGCGCCGGCATATCTCATGGCCTTGTGTCCCGGGACTAAAGATGCTGACTGGGGAATGGCTCTTCTCGATATTTCAACCGGGGAATTTTTTGTCGTGCCGGTTTCATCTGAAGGGATCGTTGATAACATTCGTTCCGAAATCGCCCGGTACCGGCCGGCCGAATGCATCGTCCCGTCAACGGTTAATGAAAACCTGTATGCGGCTCTTACCCAAAATAGTGTTATCGTTACCTCCTACGCTGACGACCGGTTTTTCGCGGAACGGGCAAAACACACGCTTCTTGACCATTTCAGGGTAACCTCGCTTGCAGGTTACGGCTGCGATGCGATGCCGGCGGCTGTCGGTGCGGCAGGGGCGGCACTTTCGTATGCAAAAGAAACCCAGAAATCCGATCTTTCCCAGATAAGCAGCCTTTCCACGCGGACATCGGCACAGGGGATGATGCTTGATGCGGTCACTCTGCGGAATCTCGAAGTGCATGAAAGTATCCGGGCCGGCAATAAAAGCGCGACACTTTTTTTTGTTCTTGACAAGACAAAGACCCCGATGGGCAGCCGGCTTCTGCGCCGGCAGATTACCCGCCCGCTTACTGCTGTAAAAGAAATAAATGAACGGCTCGATGCCGTGGAATTTTTTGTAAAGAATACTTCGCTGCGCCTCTCGCTCCGGGATCTTCTCCTGCGGCATGCCGATATTGAAAGGATCACGGCAAGGATTGCGTACGGGAACGCCGGCCCACGGGATCTCGTCGCGCTTGCCGATTCACTTGAGACGATTCCTGAACTCAAGAAAATCCTTGGTGCACCGACATCACCAGAAAGCCCGGCAATTCCATCACGTATTGTAGCTGCACGCGACATGCTCTCTGATCTTCCTGATGTTATCGATCTTGTCAGAAGGGCCATTATTGATGACCCGCCGGCAATAGCAAAAAACGGCGGTGTGATCCGGCCCGGCTATTCAAAGGAACTCGATGACCTGACCGGCGTCCTGCACTCAGGGAAGAACTGGATTGTCGAACTCCAGCAGCAGGAACGGGAAAAGACCGGCATTAAATCGTTAAAGATCGGTTATAACCGGGTCTTTGGTTATTATATCGATGTGAGTAAGTCAAACCTGTCCCTTGTCCCGGAACGTTACGAACGCCGGCAGACAACAACAAACGGGGAGCGATACACAATTCCTGAACTCCGGGAAAAAGAAACGCTCATTACAAATGCTGATGAGCGTGTGCTTGCGCTCGAACGTATGCTGTATGCCGGTCTTATCGATGAAATCCGGAAAAAGATTTCTATACTCCAGCAGATTGCCGCCGGGATTTCCATTCTCGATGTCTCCGCTGCTCTTGCTGACTGTGCGCAGGCAAACGATTATGTCAGGCCGCAACTGGATGACAGCGATGCCATCTCATGCCGGGACGTGCGGCACCCGGTTGTCGAGCAGAGCCTTGGCGGGGGATTTGTGCCAAACGATGTCGAAATGGACGGGAAAAAGACCCAGATCATGATCATCACCGGCGCAAACATGGCGGGGAAATCCACATACATGCGGTCAGTTGCGCTTTGCTGTATTATGGCGCAGGCCGGCAGTTTTGTTCCCGCACGTTCTGCACGTATCGGGATCACTGACCGTATTTTCACCCGCGTCGGCGCATTCGACGACCTTGCAAGCGGCCAGAGCACGTTCTTCGTTGAGATGCTGGAGCTCGCAAATATCCTCAACAATATGACACCAAAAAGCCTTGTCATCCTTGACGAGATCGGCCGGGGCACAAGCACGGTGGACGGGTGTTCGATTGCAAAAGCGGTGCTCGAATATCTTCACGGAAAATCTTTGGCAGGCCCAAAGACCCTTTTTGCCACCCACTTCCACGAGCTCATCGATATGGAAGGCGAATTAAAGCGGGTAAAAAATTTCCATTTTGCGGTGCAGGAAACAAAACAGGAGGTCGTTTTCCTGCGGAAACTCATTCCCGGTGCGACAGACAAAAGTTACGGTATCCATGTGGCCCGTCTTGCGGGAATCCCAAAAAAAGTGACCGACCGTGCCGACACAATTCTCACGGAATCTCTTAACCGTGCTGTTGCACCGGGAACAAAACCCCAGAGATACACGCAGCTCCTGCTTGTCGATGACAGTCTGCCAGTGCGAAACGCACCGGCAAAACCAGATCCGCTCAAAACGGAATTGTCCGGCCTTGATCCAGATACGATGACGCCCATGCAGGCGCTTGCAAAACTTGCCGAACTAAA
>Ga0209099_1001829_pt1 | contig 20160 bp, 16 predicted proteins | sample AD_JPNHW2_MetaG_FD_184430 | JGI IMG/M metagenome (GOLD analysis project Ga0209099, IMG submission 184430) | Active sludge microbial communities of municipal wastewater-treating anaerobic digesters from Japan - AD_JPNHW2_MetaG (SPAdes) (version 2) | ecosystem: Engineered > Bioreactor > Anaerobic... | reverse complement strand
CTTTGCCCGATATGGAGGATGACTTGAGCCACGAAGCGACTCGATTGTGGGGAGGGCGATTCAAGAGCGGCCCGTCGCCGGAGTTGATGCGCCTGGACATCACGGCCAAGCCCGAGTGGCGCCAGGCGATCTACGACCTGGCCGGTTCCCGGGCACATGCCAGGGAGCTGCGGCGGGCCGGCGTGCTGACCGAGACCGAACTGGAGGAGATCCTGAAGGCGGTCGACGAGTTGGACGCCGAGGTCAGGAACGGCGCGTTCGCGCCCAACGACCAGGACGAGGACGTCCACACGACCCTGGAACGGGGCCTGCTCGAGAAGCTGGGGACCCTGGGCGGGAAGCTCCGGGCCGGCCGTTCCCGCAACGACCAGGCGGTCACGGACCTCCGCCTCTACCTGAGGGACGCCGCCCGCGGCCTCGGCGTGGAACTGATCAAGCTCCAGCGCGCGCTCGTCGACCAGGCCCGCGACAACCTCGACACCCTTGCGCCGGGCTTCACGCACCTCCAGCCGGCGCAGCCGATCAGCTTCGGGCACCAGCTCGCCGCCCATGCCCAGGCCCTCGCCCGGGACCTGGACCGCCTGCAGGACTGGGACCGCCGTGCTGCCTTCAGCCCCCTGGGCTCCGCCGCCCTGGCGGGCTCGACCATCGCCGTCCATCCGGAACTGTCGGCCCGGGAACTGGGCTTCTTCGGCCCCTGCGCCAATTCCATGGACGCGGTCGGGGACCGCGACCACGTCGCCGAGCTGCTCTTCGTCTGCGCCCTCGCCGGCGTCCACCTCTCCCGCCTCTGCGAGGAGGTCTGCCTGTGGACCTCCCGCCAGTTCCGCTGGGTGGAGCTCGACGACGGCTACTGCACCGGCAGCTCCATCATGCCCCAGAAGAAGAACTCGGACATCGCGGAGCTCACCCGGGGAGCCGCGGGCATCTTCATCGGCAACCTGGTCTCGGTGCTCGTCCAGCTCAAGGGCCTGCCCCTGACGTACAACCGGGACCTTTCGTACGACAAGCACGAGGCCTTCGACACGATCGACATGATGATGCTGCACCTCCCGGCCATGACGGGGATGATCGCCACCATGCGCGTGAACCGCGAGGTGATGGCGAAGGAGGCCACCGACGGCTTCACCCTGGCCACCGATGTCGCCGACTGGCTGGCCCGCCAGGGCGTCCCCTTCCGGAGCGCCCACGAGATCGTGGGGCGCCTGGTGCAGTGCTGCGAGACGAAGGGCGTCGAGCTGGACGGCCTCACGGACGCCGAGCTGGCCGGGATCGACCCCCTCCTGACTCCGCAGGTCCGGACCGTGCTGGACGTCCGGGAAGCGCTGCGCGCCCGGTGCGGCCTGGGCGCGACGTCCCCGGAGCGGGTGCTCGAGCAGCTCTTGTCCCTTGAAAGCAGGATGCAGGGTTTCTCGTCCTGGGCCGAAGCCAAGGTCAACGGGATCGCGGAAGCCCCTTCTCGATAGGACGCCGCAATGAACGAAGACACCGACAAGATCATTCCGCTGCGTCACTACGGACGCTGGCTGTCCGGCACGATCGCGGTGATCCTCCTCGCGCTCGTGGTCAAGGCCTTCGCCGAGGGCGAGATCGACTGGCCGGTGGTGGGCCAGTACTTCTTCGCCCCCGTCCTCCTCAAGGGCCTCGGGAACACGCTGCTCATCACCATCCTCTCGATCGTGATGGGCCTGGCCCTGGGCGTCATGTTCGCCGTCATGCGGCTGTCCAAGAACCCGGTCACGAGCATCGTCGCCGACGTCTACATCTGGCTGTTCCGGGGGACCCCGGTCTACCTCCAGCTCCTGATCTGGTTCAACCTGGCCCTCGTCTTCCCGACCGTCAACCTGGGCTTCTACCACGGGCGGATGGTGGACGTCATGACGCCGTTCCTGGCCGCCCTGCTCGGCCTTGGCATCAACGAGGGCGCCTACATGACCGAGATCGTCCGCGGCGGCATCCTGTCCGTGGACCGCGGGCAGATGGAGGCGGCCTCCTCCATCGGCATGACCCGGCTCATGGCCATGCGCAGGATCGTCCTTCCGCAGGCCATGCGGGTGATCGTCCCCCCCATCGGCAACGAGTTCATCGGGCTCCTGAAGACCTCCTCCATGGCGAGCACCATCGCCTTCACGGAGCTGCTGCACCGTGGCCAGCTCATCTACTTCGTGAACGGGAAGGTCATCGAGCTCCTCTTCGTGGCGGCGGGCTGGTACATGATCATCGTCACCCTCTTCACGCTGATCCAGGCGCGCGTGGAGAAGCGCTTCGCCCGCGGCCAGAGCCACGCCTCTTCACGCTGATCCAGGCGCGCGTGGAGAAGCGCTTCGCCCGCGGCCAGAGCCACGGGGAGCCCCCCGCCTTCCTCGAACGGCTGTGGCGCAACCTCTCGATGGGCCGGCGGGGGACGAAGCCTTCCGACGGGAAGGCCCCGAAAGGAGTTGGCCGATGACCCGCGAAACGGCTCCCATCCTGCTCGCCCAGAACGTGCACAAGGCCTTCGGCCGGAACGCGGTCCTCAAGGGCATCAATCTCGAAGTGGCCCCCGGCGAGGTCATGTGCATCCTGGGACCGTCCGGCTCCGGGAAGAGCACCTTCCTGCGCTGCATCAACCACCTCGAACACACCGACCGCGGCCGGATCTACGTGGACGGCGAACTGGTCGGCAGCCGCCTGTCCAACGGCCGGCTCTACGAACTGAAGGACCGGGAGATCTGCGCGGCCCGGACCAAGATGGGCATGGTCTTCCAGCACTTCAACCTGTTCCCCCACATGACGGTGCTCGAGAACCTCATCGAGGGCCCCGTGAGGGTCAAGAAGGAGGCGAAGGACGTCGCCGTCGAGCGTTCCCGCCGGCTACTGCGCCAGGTGGGGCTGGCGCACAAGGAGGACGCCTACCCGCGCCAGATGTCTGGCGGCCAGCAGCAGCGCGTCGCCATCGCCCGGGCGCTGGCCATGGAACCCAAGCTCATGCTCTTCGACGAGCCGACCAGCGCCCTGGATCCCGAACTGGTCGGGGACGTGCTCGCCGTCATGCAGGATCTCGCCCGCACGGGCATGACCATGCTCGTCGTCACGCACGAGATCGGATTCGCGCGGGACGTGGCCAACCGGGTCGTCTTCATCGACGGCGGGGTGGTCGTGGAGTCCGGTTCCCCCGAGGCGGTGCTGGACAACCCTCAGCACGAGCGCACGAAGGCATTCCTGTCGAAGGTCCCGAACCCTCGGACCGGCTCCCACTGAAATCCGGAATACCCCTTCATCTTCCGGGCCCCGTAGCCCGGCTTTTCCAGGAGAGACAATGAAGATTCTGGGTCGCAATCCTGTCACCGCAATCGCCCGTCTGGGCTGCCTTGCGCTTCTCGCCTCCCTCTGCGCCCAGGCGGCGCCCGCCATCAAGCTGCCCGCGGCCATCAAGGCCAAGAAGCAGATCACGGTCGGCATCAACGGCATCTTCCCCCCGATGGAGTTCAAGAACCCGGGCTCCGAGGAACTGGTCGGCGTCGACGTCGAGATCTGCCAGGCCATCGGCAGGACCCTCGGCGTGAAGGTCGTGTTCGATGACCAGAAGTTCGACCAGCTCCTGCCCTCCGTGACGACGGGCCGGGTGGACTTCGTGCTCTCGGCCATCTCGGATTCCGAGGTCCGCCGCAAGACCTTCGACTTCGTCGACTACTTCACGTCCGGGACCCAGGTCTACACGAACAAGGCCAACGCGAAGATCCTCAAGAGCCTCGAGGACCTCAGCGGCAAGACGATGGCGATCTCCGCCGCCACGGACTACCACACCACCATGAAGAAGTGGAGCGAGGACAACCTGGTGGCCAAGGGCAAGCCGGGGATCAGCATCCTCCCCGTGGATTCCGAGGCCAGCGCCCGCCTGCAGATCGTCCAGGGGCGGGCCCAGTTCTCCGCGATCAGCCCCGAAGTCCTGGGCTGGCTCTCCCGGCAGAATCCCGGCCAGTTCGTCGCCGTCGGCCCCATCCTCGCCCCCGATCCCTACGGCATCTGCTTCAAGAAGGACAACACCGAGCTGCGCGACGCCGTGCTCGCGGCCATGAAGGAGCTCGTCAAGAACGGGACCTACAAGAAGATCCTGGCCAAGTGGGAAGTCACCAGCTGCGCCACCGAACCCGTCGTCAACAACGGCAAGTAGCAGGACCCGCCCGATCCCGGCGCGCGCCGCTCCGGACAGGGGGCGCGCGCCGGGAGGAGGCCCCATGGAGGACCCTCCCTTGAATCCGGCCGCGAAGAAGCTAGGCCTGCTGGCGCTCGGTGAAACGCCGCGCGAGGACATCACCCCCACCCTCGGAGCGTTCCTGGGGCCGTCCGTCCAGTTCCTGGAGGCCGGGGGGCTGGACGGCCTCTCCGTCCGCGAACGGGGAGTCCTGGAAGCCCGGAAGGGGGAAGCGGTGATCGAAACGCGCCTGCGGTCCGGAGCCTCGATCGAACTCTCCAGGGAAGCGCTCCTCCCCCGCCTGATCGCCGCGGCGGAAAGGCTGTCCGAGCGATGCGACAGCCTCCTGCTCCTGTGCTCGGGAGACTACCCGGCCCTGGCGGCCGCATGTCCCAGGCTCATCCAGCCCATCCACATCCTGCGGGGCGCCATCCATGCCGTGGCGCAGTACCGCCTGCTGGGGCTCATCGGCCCCGCCTCCGACCTGGACGACGCGCCCGCCCAGTGGGCGCCCTACGCGCCCCGCCTGATCTGCGCCGCCGCATCCCCCTACGAACCCGTCGAGGCCGCGGTGTCGGCCGGCCGGCGCCTCGCGGAACAGGGCGCCCAGGTGCTCTACCTCGACTGCATGGGATTCACCGAGCAGCACCGGACCGCCGTCAGCCGTTCCGCCGGCCTTCCGGCCCTGTCCGCCGCGACCCTCACCGCCCGCGTCCTCTGCGAAATGATCTGAGCCAGCATCCTCGCGCCGCGGCCCCAGGGAAATCCTGCGTCTTCCCGAAGCGGTCCCCCGGACCCTTCGCTCTCGTCGATTGGAACTCCGATGTCTTCGAACCTGAACATCCTCCACGCATCCCATCTCGCCAGGATCCTGGACCACGGCGTACCCCGCCGGGGGGACCAGCAGGGCGAACTCGACCTCGTGCCCGACGGGGCCCTGGCGATCCGCGACGGGCGCATCGTCGCCGCGGGTGCCACCGAGGAAGTCGTGAAGCGGTTCAGCGACGACGTGCCCCGGCTCGATGCGACGGGTCTCTCCGTCCTTCCCGGCCTGGTCGAATGCCACAGCCACCCCATCTTCGCCGGGGTCCGCCACTGGGAATACGTCCGCAAGCTCCAGGGCGCGACCTCCCGCGAGATCCGGGCCGAGGGCGGGGGCATCTGGTCCACCATCCTGGCCACGCGGGAGGCCGAGGACCGGGCCCTGGTCGAGCAGGCCGCGCGGGGCTACGAGGCGATCCTGGCCGGGGGCGTCACGACCCTGGAAGTGAAGTCCGGCTATGGCCAGAACCTGGCACAGGAGCTCCGCCTCCTGAAGCTGCTCCGCGAATCCGCCGCCACCACGGAGATGGATCTCGTCTACACCTTCCTGGGCGCCCACATCGCCCCCCACGACGGCACCACGCCCGAGGTCTACGCCAGGTCCGTCCGGGACGAGATGCTGCCCGCCGTGATCCGGCAGGGCATCGCGGAGTTCCAGGATCTCTCCTGCGAGGAGGGGGATTTCCCGGCTCCGATCGCGAAGGATCTGCTCGCCGCCTCGCGGCGGATGGGCCTGCCCGCCCGCGTCCACGCGGACGCCTCCTCCCCCTCGCAGGGCTGGCGGACCGCCGTGGAGGGCGGCGCGGTGGCCGCGGACCACCTGACCTACACCCCCGACGCGGAGATCCGGGCCGTGGGCGCCACGGACACCCTGGCGGTGCTCCTGCCCATCGCGGAGCAGTTCTACCTGGACCCGCAGCGGGCGAACGCCCGCCTGTTCATCCAGAACAACGTCCCGGTGGCCATCGCCACGGACTACTGCTCCTCGTTCCACGCGACCTCCCTGGCGCTCTCGGTCTCCCTGGCCAGTTCCTGGTTCCGCATGACCCCCGCGGAGGCCCTCGTGGGGGCCACGCTGAACGCCGCCTACGTCCTCAGGAAGAACCATGACCGCGGCTCCCTCGATCTCGGCAAGCGGGGCGACCTGACCATCCTGGACTGCGCCCACCCCAACGAGATCGGCGTTCGGATCGGGGCGCCGCTCGTGCGCTACGTCATCTCCCAGGGGCGCGTCATCCACCAGGGCGGCCAGGACAGGTGACAAGCCCGGCGAAAGGGGATGGGAGAGACTGCCCGACGGAATACCATCGGCTTGTCTGATTTCCACCCGACCGTATCATTAGGGAGAGGAAGATGAGACATTGAATATCGCGAAGATAGACAGGTCAACGACCGTGGACAAGGTTGTCGCGGTGCTCCGCAAGGCGATGTTCGACGGTGACCTGCCGCCCGGCAACACCCTGCGCGAAGTCTCTCTTTCGAAGAGCCTCGGCGTCGCCCGCAGCACCATCCGCGAGGCGCTGCGGGTCCTGGCCACGGACGGCTACGTGGTCCGCATGCCGAACCGGATCCTGGCGGTCCGCCATCTCACGGTCGCGGAGATCGAGGACATCTTCACGGCCCGCCTGGTGCTGGAGCGCGCCGCCGCGCGGGCGGCGGCCTACTGTCCGGAGGAGGCGCTCCAGGCTCTCGCCAAGGCCTTCGAGGCCTACCGGGACGTGGCCTTGAAGGGCGAGGCTTCCGGAGCGGCCGCGGCCCACGTGGAGTTCCACGCCGCCATGGTCAGGCTCGTGGGGAGCGAGCGGCTCGCGCAGACGGAAGCCAACCTGATGCGGGACCTGGAAATCGTGATCGCGATGATCGACAAGAGCAGCGACGACCTCCCCAAGGAGATCGAGAAGCACAGGATGCTCGCGGACCTTTTCTGCAAGCGCATGGTCCCCGAAGCCATGGAATGCCTGGAAGCCGATCTCAACCATTCCAGATCCTTCGCGATCAAGTACGCCGTGGACGCCCGGAAGAAGGTCGGCTGACCCGCCCTCCTCCTCCCAATCGGCGAGCGGACGAGGCACCCCATCCAGGAGCATTTTCATGAACTTCCCCTCCTACCTCGACCTCAGGAACCTCCGGAGTCTCTTCCCCGAGGACTTCACGCCCTCCGAGGTCGCCGAGGCCCAGACCCTCTTCCTGAAGCGGCTTGCGCTGGCGGCGCACGAGTTCTACGGCGGGAAGATGATGACGATCCCGAAGGCCGGGATCTACGACTTCGGCTGGTTCGGCGTCTACTACACGCCGGGGGTCTCGGCCATCTCGACCGCCATCCGGGATGACAATCTCCGTTCCTTCCAGCTCTCCAACCGCAGCAATCTCGTGGCCGTGGTCTCCGACTCCACCCGGGTGCTCGGGGACGGGGACTGCACTCCGAGCGGGGGCCTGGGGGTCATGGAGGGCAAGGCCTTCCTGATGTACTACCTCGGCGGGATCGACGCGATGGCGCTCTGCATCAACAGCCACACCGAACCGGGCTGCCACAAGGCCGGCTTCGACTTCCAGGCCATGGGCAGGCACGAGCACGACCCGCAGAAGATCATCGACTTCGTGCGCATGGCCACGCCGTCCTTCGGTGCGGTGAACCTGGAGGACATCTCCCAGCCCAACTGCTTCAAGGTGCTCGACGAGCTGCAGGACTGCGGGATCCCCGTCTGGCACGACGACGCCCAGGGCACGGCCTGCGTCACCCTCGCGGGCATGATCAACGCGATCAAGCTGGCCGGGAAGGACTGGAAGAAGGCCAAGGTGGTCTTCTTCGGGGCCGGCTCGGCCAACGCGACCATCATCCGGCTCATGCTGGCCGAGGGGCTCGACCCGAGGAACGTCGTCGCCTTCGACGTCCACGGCGCCCTCCACGCGGGCCGGGACGACCTCCGCCGGGACCTCCGCTTCTACCGCCAGTGGGAGATCTGCCGCACCACCAACCCGGACAGGATCGACGACGTCCTCGAGGCCTGCAAGGGCGCCGACATCCTCTGCGCGCTCTCGAAGCCGGGCCCCGGCGTGGTCCAGCCGGAGTGGATCCGCGCCATGGCGGACAAGGCCATCGTCTTCGCGTGCGCCAATCCGGTGCCCGAGATCTATCCGCACGAGGCCAAGGAGGCGGGGGCGTTCATCGTCGCGACCGGCCGCAGCGACTTCCCGAACCAGGTGAACAACTCCATGTGCTTCCCCGGCCTGCTCAAGGGCTGCCTGCTGGTCCACGCCTCCCGAGTGACGGACCGGATGGCGATCGCCGCCGCCCACTCCCTGGCGGACATGCAGCAGAAGCGGGGGCTGGATCCCGAGCACATCATGCCCACCATGGACGACGTGGAAGTCTTCCCCCGGGAGGCCGCCGACGTCGCAGCGCAGGCCATCCTCGACGGCGTGGCCAGGCACGGGATGTCCCCCGGGGAGGTCTTCCGGAAGGCCGACCGGGACATCAAGGAGAACCGGGAGATGGTCCAGCTGCTCATGGAGCGGGAGAAGATCAAGATGCCGCCCCAGAGCATGCTCGACGACGTCCTCGCCGCCACCCTCCGGGACGTGCGCCCCCCCCGGAACTGACCCACCGGCGCGTCCGCCCGACGGAGGTCTTCATGTCCCCCAGCCCCTTCCCGGCCCTCACCTCCCCCGAGGTCGTCGCGTCCCGATCCATCCTGGCCCCCGGCTGGAAGGCGGACCTGTCGGACCTGCGCGCCCTGGACCTGCGCCCCGCCCTCCTGGAGCTGATCCGGCGCACCACCAGCCGCCTCCCCCAGGATGTCGTCGAGGCGCTCGTGCGGGGCCGCGACGCGGAGGAGCCGGGCAGCCGGGCCGCCCACACGCTGGACACCATGCTTGAGAACGTCGTCCTGGCGGACGCTCGGGTGACGCCCCTCTGCCAGGACACGGGCACCGTGCTCTGCTGGGTCCGGCACCCCTATGGCGCGAGCCAGCGGGCCCTGACGTCGCAGCTCCGCGAGGCCGTGGCCGAGGCCACGGCCCGGAGCTGGCTGCGGCCCAACTGCGTGGCGGCCCTCAGCGGCCGGAATCCGGGCGACAACCTGGATCCCGCCGGAGGATCCCACCCGGTGATCCACTTCGAGGAGTGGGACCGCCCCGAGGTGGAGGCCTCCATCCTGCTCAAGGGGGGAGGGAGCGAGAACGTGGGCGCCCAGTACCGCCTGCCCGACGCCGCGCTCCGCGCGGGCCGCGACCTGGAGGGGGTGCGCCGCTGCGTCGTCGATGCGGTCGTCCGGGCCCAGGGGCAGGGCTGCGCGCCGGGGATCCTGGGCGTCTGCATCTGGAGACCGGGTCGTGGGCCTCGAGCACAGCAAGGGACTCCTGCTGCGCAGGGTGGACAGCGCCAATCCGGATCCCGGCCTGGCCGCGATGGAGACCCGCCTGCGGGCGGAGCTGAACACCCTGGGGATCGGCCCCATGGGCTACGGCGGCAGGACCACCGTCCTGGCGGTCCACCTCGGCGAGCTGTGGCGGCATCCGGCCAGCTTCTTCGTGAGCATCAGCTACATGTGCTGGTCCTCCAGGCGGACGACCCTGCGGATCGGCGCGGATGGGACCGCGGTCTTCGAGTAGGTGCCGGCATGACGATGATCAGACTCGCGACGCCCCTGGCCGAAGCGGCCATCCGGTCCCTCCGGGTGGGCGACGAGGTCCTGCTCTCCGGCCGGGTGGTCCTGAGCCGGGACCTGGGGCACAAGTACATGGTGGAGCACAAGCCGGAATGGCTGGAGCCCATCCTCCGGGACGCGGTGGTCTACCACTGCGGCCCCGTCGTGAAGCAGGACGAGGAGGGCCGCTGGACCTTCGTCGCCGCGGGCCCGACCACCAGCGCCCGGGAGGAGCCCTACCAGGCCGACGTGCTGGAGACCTATGGCGTCCGGGGGATCATCGGCAAGGGCGGCATGGGCGGCCGGACGAGCGCCGCCCTGGCGAAAGTCGGCGCCTGCTACTTCCACGCGACGGGCGGCGCGGGCGCCCTGCTGGCGGAGCGGGTGAAGCGGGTCGTCGACGTGAAGATGCGCGACGAGTTCGGCTCCCCCGAAGCCTTCTGGATCATCGAGGTGGAGGACTTCCCGCTCGTCGTCACCATGGACAGCCATGGCGCCTCCCTGCATGAAGAGATCCTGCGGGCCAGCCAGGAAAGGGCCAGGGCCCTGACCGACTAGAACGAATCCCGGCGGCCGGGTCACGTACAATGGTTCCGGGTGGGTGCCGCGTGTTCAGACGATCCATTGATACCTTCGAGTCTTTCCCCCGCACCTTCTGGGTGATCGCGCTCGGGGTGCTGGTCAGCTCCGCGGGATCGAGCATGATCTGGCCCTTCCAGCTCATCTACATCGGAAGACAGCTCGGACTGCAGACCTCCACCGTCGGGATGATGGTCACCATCAGCTCCGGGATCGGGCTCGCGGTCTCCTTCCTCGGCGGTTCCCTCGCGGACCACGCCGGCCGCAAGCCGGTGATGCTCGCCGCCCAGGCCGCCCACGGCCTGGCCTATCTCCTGATGGCCGCCGCCTCGTCGTACTTCGGCTTCCTCGCCGCCCTGACGCTCATCTACATCGCCATGCCGATCTACTCGATCGGATCGGATTCGATGATGGCCGACATGCTCCCCGCCGAGCGCCGCACGGAGGGGTATTCCATCCTTCGCATGACCAGCAACGCGGGCATCGCGATCGGGCCGGCCATCGGGGGCATCATCGTCTCGACGTCCTATACTGCCGCGTTCCATGGGGCGGCGGTCCTCATGGCCCTGCAGTGCGCGATGCTCCTCGGGTTCGTCCGGGAGACCCTGGACAAGGCGGGGAGGGACCGCGGAGGGGCGAGGCGCCCGGAGAAGCGGAAGGAGGCCCTGGAGGGCTACGCGCGGGTCCTGAAGGACCGCTTCTTCGTGCTCTTCATGCTGGTCGTCGCCATCGGCCTGGTGGGGCCGATGATGATGTGGATCCTGCTGGCGCTCTACACCAAGCAGGTGTTCGGGATGTCCGAGCGCCTCTTCAGCTGGATTCCCATCACCAACGCCCTGATGTGCGTCTTCGTGCAGTACTTCGTCACCCGGCTCACGCTCCGCTTCAAGCCCCTGACCGCCATCGCGGCGGGCATGCTGGTCTACGCCGTGGGCGTCGGGAGCGTGGCCTGGATGGGCGGCTTCCTGGGCTTCATCGCGAGCATGGTGATCCTGAGCCTGGGCGAGCTGATCCTCACGCCCACGAGCACGGCCTTCGTGGCCAGCCGCGCCCCGGTCGACCTCCGCGGCCGCTACATGAGCATCTACTGGGTGACCTGGGGGATCGCCCGCGCCGTGGCGCCCATGGTCGGGGGCATCCTGAACGACCGGATCTCCCCCAGGGCCACCTGGCATGGAGGCCTGCTCATCGGCGCGGCCAGCGCGATCGGGCTGGCCGTCATGGCCCGGTGGCACGCCGCCCGCGAACTCCCCGAGGCGGAGAAGGCCCGCTCCACCGTCTGAATCCCCGATTTCGGGTCCTCGCCGGAATACATGCAGGAATTTTCATCAAAAGTGGTTGATGCGGCACGATGCACGGTGCTAACATCGCCGCATGGTTCATGCCGTCTCTTCCTCCGCCCGGAGCCTTGACCGCAAGGCGGCGGAAGCCCTGTCCGGCAGCCTTCTCGCCGTGGCCTACGCGTATTACGCCCGCGGCGAGGACGAGGCACTGCCTGGTTGAACCTTCAGCAGCCCATCCCGCCGCCCCGCACGAAAGTCGCGGGGCTTTTTTTTAGGAGTCGAACAGGACCACGCGAGGCCATGTCACACACCCCACCTCGGACATAGCCCGACAAAAACGCTCACTAGATCCAGGCATGGCACGGAATGCCATGTTTGGGACCAGTCCGCAAAATAATAGAACAATTCATCCCATTGCAACACCTGGACCTTTCCATTCGAGAGGTATCGCACCTTGTTGCCTTTTCCAAAGGAGCAGCCATGTCATCAACTTCCATCAAGTTCTCGAGCGGAGAGTTCGTCCCCCTGGAGATGCACAAGGTCCGGGTGGTCCAGAAGCTCAACCTGCTTCCCGTGGAGGACCGGCTCCAGGCCATGGCGGGCGCCGGCTTCAACACGTTCCTCCTGAACAACCGGGACGTCTTCCTGGACATGCTCACGGACAGCGGCACGAACGCCATGAGCGACCAGCAGGTCGGCGCGATGATGGTCGCGGACGACGCCTATGCGGGATCCGCGTCCTTCGAGCGCCTCCAGGAAGCCGTCCTGGAAGTGTTCGGGACCCCGTTCTTCCTTCCGGTCCACCAGGGCCGGGCCGCCGAGCACATCGTCAGCCAGGCCTTCGTCGGCAAGGGGAGTTCGGTCCCCATGAACTTCCACTTCACCACGACCAAGGCGCACGTCGAGCTGGCGGGCGGCCGCGTCGAGGAACTCTACACCGACGAGGCCCTGCGCATCACGAGCCGCCATCCCTTCAAGGGGAACATGGACATCGGCAGGCTGCAGGCGTTCATCGCCAGGGTGGGCCGGGAGAACATCCCCTACATCCGCATGGAGGCGGGCACCAACCTCATCGGCGGCCAGCCTTTCTCCCTCGCGAACCTCCGGGAGGTCCGGAAGGTGGCCGACGCCCACGGCCTGAGGATCGTCCTGGACGTGAGCCTCGCCCCCGAGAACCTCTACTTCATCAAGACGCGCGAGGAGGAATTCCGGGACCGCAGCATCGCCGACATCCTTCGAGCCATGTGCGACCTGGCGGACGTCATCTACTTCTCGGCCCGGAAGATCGGCTGCGCGCGCGGCGGGGGCATCGCCACGAAGGACAAGGCCCTCTACCTGGCCATGCGGGACATGGTGCCCCTCTTCGAGGGTTTCCTCACCTACGGCGGCATGTCCGTGCGGGAGATCGAGGCCATGGCGGTCGGCCTCCGGGAGACCCTGGACATGAACGTGATCAGCCAGTCTCCCCAGTTCATCAAGTTCCTGGTGGACCACCTGGACGAGGCGGGCGTCCCGGTGGTGACGCCCGCCGGCGGGCTGGGCTGCCACCTGGATGCCATGGGCTTCCTGCCGCACGTGCCCCAGCTCGAATATCCCGCGGGCGCGCTGGCCTCCGCCCTGTTCATCATCTCCGGCATCCGCGGCATGGAGCGGGGGACGATCTCCATGGACCGGGACGCCCAGGGGCGCGATGTGCCCTCCGAGGTGGAGCTGCTCCGCCTCGCCATGCCCCGCCGGGTCTTCACCCTCTCCCAGGTCAAGTTCGTGGAGGACCGGGTCCGGTGGCTCTTCGCGAACCGGGAACTGGTCGGGGGACTGCGCTTCTCCGAGGAACCGAAGGTCCTGCGCTTCTTCGTGGGGCGCCTGGAGCCCACCAGCAACTGGCCCTCGAAGCTGGTGGCCAGGTTCAAGGAGGACTTCGGCGACAGCCTGTGAGCCTAGACTGGTTCGAGGCGGGGGACAGGCCGTCCCCCCTTCCCTTTCCCGAGCGTGACATGAGCCGATTCTGGAGCGAGGTCGTCCACACCCTGACCCCCTACGTCCCCGGCGAACAGCCCAAGCTGGACGACCTGGTGAAGCTGAACACCAACGAGAACCCCTACGGGCCCTCGCCGAAGGTGCTGGAAGCCATCCGGGAAGCCGCCGGGGACACCCTGCGGCTGTACCCCGACCCCAACGCGGATCGCCTGCGGGCGGCCATCGCCGACTGCCACGCCGGGCACGGCATCCGCCCGGAGCAGGTCTTCGTGGGCAACGGCTCCGACGAGGTGCTGGCCCTGGTCTTCCTGGCCCTCCTCAAGCACGACAAGCCGGTGCTGTTCCCGGACATCACCTACAGCTTCTATCCCGTCTACTGCGCCCTTTTCGGCATCGCCCACGAGGAAGTGCCCCTCGACGAGGGCTTCCGGATCCGGGTGCAGGACTACGACCGCCCCGGCGGCGGGATCATCTTCCCGAATCCCAACGCCCCCACGGGGCGCTGGCTGTCCCTGGACGACATCGAGACTCTCCTGGAGGCCCAGCCGGACTCGCCCGTGGTCATCGACGAGGCCTACGTGGACTTCGGCTGCGAGTCCGCCGCCGGGCTGGTCAACCGCCACCCCAATCTGCTGGTGACCCACACCCTGTCCAAGGGGCGCTCCCTGGCGGGTCTGCGCGCGGGCTTCGCCCTGGGGCACCCGGACCTCGTCGAGGCGCTCGACCGGGTGAAGAACAGCTTCAACTCCTACCCCGTCGACCGCCTGGCCATGGCGGGCGCCATCGCCGCCATGGAGGACCAGGAGTACTTCGAGCGCACCCGACGGGCCGTCATGCGGAGCCGGGAAGGCCTCGCGGCCGACCTGACGGCCCTCGGCTTCGAGGTCCTGCCCTCCGCGGCCAACTTCCTCTTCGTCCGGCACCCGGCCCGGGAAGGCGTGGAACTGGCCGCGTCCCTGCGGCGGCGGAGCATCATCGTCCGCCGCTTCGAGACGCCGCGCATCGACCAGTTCCTCCGCATCAGCATCGGGACCGATGCGCAGTGCCGGCGGCTGGTCGACGCGCTGAGGGAGATCCTGGCCGCTACTTGACCTTGCCGAACCTCGCGTCCTGGCCGCCGAGGAAGTGGAAGACGCCGAAGAGCCCGCCCGTGTGGACGAACAGGACGCGCTTGGCCTTGGCGTAGGTCCCCTTCCGGATCTCGGAGAGGAGGCCGTGCATGGCCTTGCCGGAGTAGACCGGATCCAGCATCACGCCCTCGGCGTGGGCCACGGTGCGGATCGTCTCCAGTTCCTCCGGATAGCTCCTGGCGTAGCCGGGGCCCACGTAGCCGTCCACCAGGTGCAGGGCGTCGGCCGGGATCTCGTAGGATTCGCCCAGGACGTCCATGGACTCCTCCAGGATGTCGTGGATGATGGGGCGGTAGGTGGCCGCGTCGTCCGTGACGAGCACGCCGTGGACCTCGCCCGGGTGGCCGTACTTGGCCTTGCCCAGCTCCAGCCCGGCGAAGGTTCCGCCGCTCCCGATGGCGCACACGATGGCGTCGAACTTGAACCCCAGGGACGCCTCCTGCTCGCAGATCTCCTGCACGGCGTTCACGTAGCCCATGGAGCCGATGCCGTTGGAAGCCCCGACGGGGAGGATGTAGCCCTTCTTGCCCTTGGCGGCGAGTTCGTCCCGCACGTCCTCCATGAACTTCATGCGGAAGGGCGTGTCCTCGGGGCGGATCAGGCGGACTTCCGCGTTCAGCCACTCGTCCAGCAGGTAGTTCCCCTGGTGGGCGGGGTCGGGCTCGGAGTTCAGGACGAGGATGCAGCCCAGGCCCAGCTTCGCCGCGGCGGCGGCCGTGGCGCGGGCGTGGTTGGACTGGATGCCGCCGGCGGTGATCAAGGTGTCGCAGCCGGTGTCGAGCGCTTCCTGCACGGCGAACTCCAGCTTCCGCACCTTGTTCCCGGACATCTCGATGCCGGTGTAGTCGTCCCGCTTGATCCAGATCTCCGGACCTCCTGCGAGACGGGTGATCCGATCCAGGCGGGCGATCGGGGTGGGCAGGCAGGCAAGGGAAAGTCGCTTCGGGAGAGGCACGGGATCGATCCTTTAAGGAAAGCTGTTTGAACGCAGGCGATGCCTGGACTGAATGTACCCCAAACCCGGGCTCCAGTCAGCCGCGGCCAGGCCATCGTGATGCATGCCCAGCCAGGATCCGTGCTGTCCTGCGGAGAGCCGGGAAGCTCAGGATGCGACCACCGCGCTGGTGCCGGACTTCCCGGCCCACCGGTTGACGAGGTAGAGGGCGATGCCGGTCACCGCGAGGAGGATGGTGGACATCGCGCTGGCGGTCCCGAAGAATCCGTCGAGCACCGAGAGGTAGACCTTGATCGGCATGGTCATCGTCCTGCCCACGTACAGCAGGATGGAGGCCGAGAGCTCGTTCATGGAGGTGACCCAGCTCATGATGGCGCCCGACACGATGCCCGCCTTCATGAGGGGCAGGGTGACCGTCCGGAAGGTCCGTCCCGGCGCGGAGCCGAGGTTGATGCCCGCCTCCTCCAGGGCAGGATCGATCTGCTTCAGGATGGAGGCGGCCGACCGCACCGAGTAGGGCAGGCGCCGGATGAAGTAGGTCATGATCATGATGGTGGCGGTGCCCACGAGGAAGAAGGGCTTGCGGTTGAAGGCCACGATGTAGCCGATGCCGAGGACGGTGCCCGGCACGATGTAGGGGACCATCAGGAGCGGATCGAGCACCTTGACCGCCATCGTCCGGCGCCGCGCCACGATGAAGCCCAGGAGCGTCCCGACCAGGGCGATGAGGACCACGGCGACGAGGGAGTAGAGGAAGCTGTTCGCCACCGTCTTCGGCACGTCGAAGAAGATCATCCGGTAGCTCTCGAGGCTGAAGCCGGGCGTGAAGACGGGGCCGTTGGTGTTGCGGAAGGAGAAGAAGACGACCACCGCGAGGGGCAGCGCCGCCAGTCCGACGATGGCGTAGCAGACCAGGTGCGCGAGGCACGAGGCGGCCCCGGACAGCGACTTGCGCACGGGCCGGTTCACGAGCATGCTCGCGTATTTCCGCCGGGAGGAGGCCCACTGCTGGAGCGCGATGACGCCCGTGGCGCACAGCATCAGGATGAGGGAGACCGTGCTGGCCATCCCCGGCCGCTCCGCGATCTCGCTGGTGAAGAGGTTGTAGGCGAGGGTCGGCAGCACGAGGTAGTTGCCGCCGATGATCATGGGCGTCCCGAAGTTCGAGAGGGACATCATGAACGAGATGAGGGCGCCGCCGGTCACCGAGGGCAGCACCAGGGGAAGGGTGACGCGGAAGAAGGTCCGGGCCGAGGAGGCGCCGAGGTTCTCCGAGGCCTCCTCCAGGGAGCGGTCGATGGTCGTCAGCGCCCCGGCGGTCATGAGCGACACGAAGGGGAAGTACTGCAGGGAATCCGCGAGGATGATGCCGATCGGCCCGTAGATGGGCGGCAGGTCGATCCCGGCCGAGGCCAGGGCGACCCTGAGGAAGCCGTTGCGCCCGAGCATCGTCACCCAGGAATAGGCCCCGATGAACGGCGGGGACAGCAGGGCGAGGACCGCCACGGTGTTGAGGAGCGCGGAGCCCCGGATGCGGTAGCGCGTGGTGAAGAAGGCGAGGGGGATGCCGAACAGCAGGCAGAGCCCCGTCGTGGATACCGCCACGAACATGGAGTGGATGAAGGCCTTCAGGTAGTACTTCCTGGAGAGGAACTCGGCCCAGTTGGCCAGGGACAGGGCGCCCGTCTCCTTGTCGGTGAAGCTGTACTGGAAGACGTCCGCCAGGGGATAGATGAGGAAGATCAGGACGAGGGCGAACCCCCCGAGCGTCACGAGGGTCCAGATGTCGAACCGGCGGGTCCCCGTTCCGCGGGTATTCATGCCTCACCCCCGGCGGACCTGAGCCTGGCGCCCGTGGCGGCGTCGAAGAGCATGAGGGCTTCCGGCGCAAGCGCGAAGTGCGTCTCGGCCCCGGGGGCGGGGATGTCCCCGGCCCGCGGCCGGTGCCGCTCGATGACGAGCCGCGTTCCGGCGCAGTCGATGTCGATGCTCGCGACGGTCCCCAGGAAGCTCGAACCCTCCACCCGCCCGTTCAGGGTGTTCCGGGTCCCGGCGTCCAGGTCCTCGAAGGCGTCCTCCGGCCGGAAGGCGATCTTGACGGCGGTGCCCGCGAAATCCGCGGGGGCCGGGACCATGAGCTCCAGCGCGCCCGCCTTCGCCCAGCGCAGGCCCGGCCCGGCCTGGGCGCCGAGCTCCGCATCGAGGAGGTTGACCTTGCCCACGAAGGAGGCGACGAAGAGGTTGGCGGGGTCCTTGTAGACATCCCAGGGCGCGCCGACCTGCTGGATGCGCCCTCCGGAGACGACGGCGATGCGGTCCGAGATGACCAGGGCCTCCTCCTGGTCGTGCGTCACGTAGACGGTGGTGATGCCGAGCTGCTTCTGGACGGCCCGGATCTCGTCGCGCATCTCCACGCGGAGCTTGGCGTCGAGGTTGGACAGCGGCTCGTCGAAGAGGAGGACGCGCGGCTCGATGACCATGGCCCGGGCCAGTCCGACCCGCTGCTGCTGGCCGCCGGAGAGCTGGTCGGGGGTCCGCTTCTCGTAGCCCTCGAGGTGGACGGTCCGGAGGGAGGCGGCGACGCGGCGCTCGATGTCCGCCTTCGGGAGCTTCCGCACCCGGAGGCCGTAGGCCACGTTCTCGAAGACCGTCATGTGGGGGAACACGGCATAGTTCTGGAAGACCATGCCCGTATCGCGCCGGTGGGCCGGCACGTCGTCCACCCGCTCGTCGCCCAGCCAGACCTCGCCCTTCTCCTGCCGGTAGAAGCCGGCGATGATGCGGAGGAGGGTGGTCTTGCCGCAGCCCGAGGGCCCGAGCAGGGTGAAGAACTCGCCCTTGCCCACGGACACATTGACGTCGGCCAGCGCCTTCACGTCGCCGAAGCGCTTCTCGAGGTCCACGATGCGGATGTTGGTCATGATGCGGTCTTCCTGGACGGGTGGGGTACGTGGAAGCACCGGGGCGAAACGGGGCTCCGTCCCGGTGCCTCCCGACAGATCAGCCTAGAGGCCGAGCTCCATGGCGATCTCGGCGAACTTCTTCGAGAACTCGGCCTTGTTCTTCGCGGCCCAGGCGAAGTCATAGGAGATGGTCTTGATCTTCTTCAGCGCGGGCAGGCCGACGGGGTCCTTGCAATCCGTGCGCACGGCGCGGCGGAACTGGGTGTCCACGAGGAACTGCTGGATGGGCTTGGAGAGGCACCAGTCGATGAACGCCTTCCCCGCCTCCGGGTTCGGCGCGCCCTTGAGGAGGGCGATGCCGTCGGGAGCCGCGACGGTCCCGTCGGTGGGGTAGACGATCTGCACGGGGCCGCCGCCCTTGACGTAGCGGTAGGCGTTGTCCTCGAGGGTGAGGCCGACCGCCTGCTCGCCGTCATTCACGAACTTGGCCACGGCGCCCGAGGAGGCCGAGATGACCATGTTCTGCATGATGCCCTTGTAGACGTCCCAGCCCTTGTCCTTGTAGACGAGGAGCGTGTTGCAGAGCTGCATGTAGGAGGAGCCCGACTTGTCGGCGCGGGCGGAGGAGATGAGCTTGCTGAAGCGGGCGTCCGTCAGGTCGCTCCACTTCTTGGGCATCTTGTTGGCAGGGACCATCTTGGTGTTGACCACGAAGACGTTCATGATGCCCGTGTAGGGCAGCCAGTTGGTCCCGACCTTGAAGACGGGGGCGATCTTGGACCACTCCTTCGGGGTGTAGGGCGCCAGGATGGCGCTCTCGGCCTCGAGCTGCTCGCCGCCGATGCTCCAGATCACGTCCGCCTGCGGGTTCGCGGCCTCGGCCTTGGCGCGCTTGATGACGTCGCCGGAGGCCAGCTTGACGTACTCGAGCTTGATCCCCGTGTCCTTCTCGAACCGGGGGGCGAGGGCGTTGAGGATGGAGTCCTCGTGCGCGGTGTAGACGACGACCTTCTTGGGAGCGGCGAAAGCGCTGACGGCGAGCACGGCGCCGACCAGCGAGAACAGGACTTTCTTCATGAGAGCCTCCGAAGTGTTGGCGCCCAATCAGGGTTTGGGCGGGCGTCGGCCAGATTATGGCATATCTGCAGTTGCGGAATCGTGATTTTCCGGGTCCTCGCTCCGTCCCTGCCGCGGAATCCAAAAATTGCAATCACGACATCTTAAAATAATCATTCCGGGGAGATGCGCAGACAGCCTACACGCGCGTCCCAGCGGCCTTCCTGATCTCATGCAGAAGGTCACAGGGCGCGGCCACACAGTGGATCACCCGGAATCCCATCGCCGCGGCCGCCTCACAATTGATGAGTGCATCATCCACGTAGATGCATTCCGCGGCGTCGAGGCCCGCCCGGTCGAGGAGCCAGCGCCAGCACCGGGGATCGGGCTTCATCCATCCCAGCTTGAACGAGAGGGCGTGGAGCTCGGGCACGGTGCAGAGGACCTCGCTGGTGAAGATGCCCCGGGCATGCAGGAACGAGGTGTTGGACAGGACGAAGCAGCGCAGGCCGAGGCGCCTGGCACCCAGGAGGGCCGCCTCCCCATCCGGGTGGGGCAGGATCCCGGCCATGTATTCCTCGGCGAAGCGCTCGTAGGTCCAGCCCGCCTCGCCGTCGATGGCCGCCTTGATCCGC
>Ga0209099_1001826_pt1 | contig 20184 bp, 16 predicted proteins | sample AD_JPNHW2_MetaG_FD_184430 | JGI IMG/M metagenome (GOLD analysis project Ga0209099, IMG submission 184430) | Active sludge microbial communities of municipal wastewater-treating anaerobic digesters from Japan - AD_JPNHW2_MetaG (SPAdes) (version 2) | ecosystem: Engineered > Bioreactor > Anaerobic... | reverse complement strand
CTATGTCTGTCGTCGAAGTCCACCCCTACGCGCACATTGCCGACAGGGAAATTATTGGAGTAATTTCACCAATTTATTCTTGTTTGGAAATGAAATCTGCTTGTGGCGTTTGACAATGAGCCCCTCTTTTTCCATTTTGCCGAATTCACGCGAAAGGGAAGGTCTTGATACGCCAAAATATTCTGATAGTTGTTGCATGGATCTGTCTAACGTCACTACATCAAAATCATTTCTGGAAAGCTCAAGCAGATAGGAGATTATTTTTTGCCGAATGGTTTTGAAAGAAACCAGATTTACTTTTTCTACTAATAAAGTGGCATAATTTGCAGAAATATTGAGATAGTTCTCTAAAAATTGTCGGTGCAGCTGGAATAGTTTAAGGATATTTTCTCTCGAGATGATGATGACTTCGCACTCATCATTGGTGGTTACTTCCACCGGAAAGTGGTTGTCGCTGCCAAACAAGAAAATAGGAGCAAGGGCACGCGGGGCGTTAATGTCTTCAATCTTGATCATTTTCCCCGAAAAATCTATAATCTCTCCACGTACACTTCCTTTCAACAAAATTATCAATCGGTTACACACATCTCCTTTGTTGGCAATTCTATATTCTTTAGGGAAATTTTTTATCTTGTAAGGAACTTCTTCAAGCATAAGCTCCATCTCCTCATAAGGAATATTCTTAAACAACGGATTTAAATGTAACCGATTAATAAGGGTGTTTTCCATTTTTATTAAATAAAAAGATTCACGTTGGCTTCGTCGGCATTTGCCATATAGGTGGCAACTCCACCAATCGTAACTTCGTCCATCAGCTCTTCTCGTTTAACGCCCATCACATCCATGGACATTTGACAGGCAATAAATTCAACTCCGTTATCCAACGCTTGTTGACGAAGCGATTCGAGGGAGTCGATGCCTTTGTTTTTCATAATCATACGCATCATTTTGCTTCCTGCTCCAAACATGTTGAATTTGGAAAGTTTCAGTTTAAGTGAGCTGGATGGGAGCATGATGCTGAACATTTTGCCAAAAAAGTCCTTTTTCACTTGGGGCTTCTTCACTTTCTTAATCACATTAAGTCCCCAGAAGGTGAAGAAAATAGTCACTTTTTGTCCGGTAGCGGCAGCGCCATTTGCCAAAACGAAAGTGGCTAAAGCTTTATCAAGCTCCTGACTGAATAGAATCAAGGTTTTGCCTTTACCGCTGCAGGAAGTGACCGTTTCGCAACTCTTGGGAGCTCCTTTTTGCACCACCACGATATATTTGCCATTCTCAACTTTATTGGAAATCAACGTATTGCCGGTCATCTTACACCACGATTCGGCATCTCTCGAAAAACCGGCATCTGTGGAGGTTACTTCCAGCACTTCTCCTTCGCGGATGTCGTCAATTTTGTTTTTTAATTTTAGAATGGGTCCCGGACATTGCAATCCGCAAGCATCTAATTTGATGATATTTTTAAACATGGGTTCCATAACCGGTTGTGATGAATTTGTGATGTTGATTTTTTTATTTTCCGGCTTGGTATTTCTGATAATGGCAACTGCCGGTTTGTAGGATTTAAAACCTCCGGAGAGATTAGAAACCTCTTTAAAGCCATTCCCCAACAAAATTTGCTGAGCAAGGTAGCCCCTCAATCCAACCTGACAGAAAACATAAATCGGTTTGTCGGTTGGAATTTCTTTCAGGCGGCCTCTTAGATCGTCCAAGGGAATATTGACAGCTCCCGGTATTGAACCGAGGGAGAACTCTTCGGTAGTTCTGACATCCAGCAACGTGATTTTCTCAAGGTCTGCAGTTTTAATATCTTCCCAATAGACAACCGGCATTTTACCGCTGATAATATTACTTGCCACATAGCCCGCAATGGCGATGGGGTCTTTTGCAGAAGAAAATGGAGGCGCATAGGCGTGCTCTAACCTTATCAAATCAAAAATAGTCCCACCCAACTTGATTAACAAGGCAATCTGGTCGATTCTTTTATCGACTCCATCTACACCCACGCCTTGCGCTCCATACATTTTTCCGGTTTGCGGATCAAAAGTTAATTTTAATGTCATATTGGTTGCATTCGGGTAATAGCCTGCATGAGAACCCGAATGAGTTGTAGAGCTTTTGTATGGAATCCCCATTGCCATCAATTGTTTTGCCGGAAGCCCGGTAGAGGCTACCGTCAGATCAAAAACTTTCGCAATAGAAGTGCCAATAGCTCCTTCATACTTTATTTTATTTCCAAATACCATATTGTCGGCCACGATACGACCTTGGCGATTTGCCGGATTGGCCAAATAGTTCAGCCACGGTTTCTTGGTAACCGGATGTGGAAATTCGATGGCATCCCCAACGGCATAAACATTCTCGGCCGAAGTTTGTAGATAGTCATCTACCCAGATTCCATTGGTAACTCCAATTTTAATTCCTGCATTGACAGCCAATTTGGTCTCCGGACGAACGCCAATGGATAGAATTACCATATCGGCAAGCAGTGTTTCGCCACTGCTCAATTTAACTTCAATTTGGCCATTCTTACTTTCAAACTCCTCAACCGATTTCTCCAGATAGAGATTCACTCCCTTTTGAATAAGGTGGTCATGGACAAGGGCAGCCATCGAAAAATCTATCGGAGGCATTACCTGATCAAGTTTTTCCACAATAGCAACAGAAGCTCCCGTATGAGCAAGATTTTCAGCCATTTCAAGACCGATAAAACCGGCACCTACCACAACGGCATTGTTAATATCGTGCATTTCAAGATAATTTTTGATGGCATCCGTATCGGCTACATTGCGAAGAGTGAAAATCCCTTCCAAATCAATCCCTTTAATTTTAGGCGATATGGGAGACGCTCCCGGAGAAAGCAGTAACTTATCGTAGGTTTCAACATACTCTTCTCCATCAGCTTTTTTAATCGTAACTCTCTTAGTCGCTGTGTCAATGGCAATAGCTTCGTTTTCAACGCGGACATCCACGTTAAAACGACGACCGAAGGATTGGGGAGTTTGCAGAAATAGTCGCTCCCGTTCCGAAATAACACCTCCGATATAATAAGGTAATCCACAATTGGCATAAGAAATATATTTTCCTTTTTCCAATAGAATAATTTCAGCAGCTTCGTCTATTCTTCTTATTCTTGCTGCGGCAGTTGCACCACCGGCAACTCCTCCAATAATAATATGTTTCATTGTATTTTATTATTTTAATTTAATCCCATATTTTTAACTAATTCCTTTACTCTGAAAGGCATTTTATCCTCTTCACAGTTAATGGAAGAGATTTTATCTCTTCCTGAGTCAGATAAGGTAAAGTACATTTGTCTATGATCGTTTTTACCGATAATCCTCTCAACAAATCCCTTATCTTCAATTGATTTAAGTACTTTGGATGTATGGGAATTGGATAATCCTAACTCCTTCGCCAGTTCGCCCGAAGACAAGGGTTTCTCTTTTAAAGAACAAAGAGCCATCCCTTCGTTAAAACAAATATTATATGATTTTTGAAAGTTGGATTCAAATTCTGCAATTGCCTGATAGATTTCTCTGATGTAGCATAAAGATTTTAACTTTTCCATTGTATCTTACTTTAAAAGTAAATCATTGATTGCTTGTATAAAACTCTCCTTAGGCAAAGCACCCGTTGCCATTTGTGGATTGTCATTCATCGGTATAAAAAGTAGGGTAGGAACACTGCTGATGCCAAATATTCCTGCCAATTCCTGTTCCTGATCAACATCCACTTTGTAAATATAAATTTTCCCTTCATACTCTTTTGCCAAATCTTCAAGTACCGGGGCAACAGCCTTACACGGTCCGCACCATGTTGCAAAAAAGTCAATGATAGCAGGCTTGTCACCTAAGTATTTCCACTCATTGTTACTGTTTTCATAATCAAGAACCTTCTTAATAAAAAGCTCTTTTGTAAGATTTATTGGCTTAGAAGCAATTTCGTTTTTCTGTTCTTTGTTTTGATTTTCCATTTTTTTTCCTGGTTTTAATTAATAATTGACGCTGCAAAAATACAAATAATTTCCACTAAAACAAATTTCCAATGGAAAATGTTTAGTTTTGAAATAAAATTATTTGGAATTTAAATTATTCTATTAATAATCAGGGATAAAGAATATCACACAACTGATTAAAAAGCAAAAAAGAAGGGTAGGAGAAGTAGTTTATTTTCTTCTTTTATCCAGATAAGCAGTAATTTTCTCCCCAATAATAGCTTTCACTCTCTCTTTCAGTTCCAGCGTTGTTTCATCTCTGCGGGGACGAACAGTTTCAAGAAAATCTACAGAAAGAGGGGCAAAATAGCGGGGAAATTTTATTTTTCTGAAAGAAGCCCTGTCGGATCCATAGATGACCACCGGAACAATAGGTACATTCAACTCTTTGCTCAGGATGGCAAAAGTTTCTTTAAAGTCCTGAATGCCGTTTTTTGAGCGGGTGCCTTCGGGAAAAATGATGACATTCTTGCCATTCCTTAACACATAAGATAATTTCTGTAAAGCTTCCCTCAAATTCTTATTAATATCCATTAAAATAACATTATTATTCCTTGCAAAGAAATTCATAATAAAGTTTCTCCAATGCTTTTCTTTTGCAAAGAAATAGGTTTTGCTTGATATTTTAGTTCTTAAAGTAGAAGAAATTAAAAGCCCGTCAATAAAACTCTGATGGTTGGCAACAATGATGCAGGGTTCATTGGGGACATTGTGAATGCCTCTGTATCGGTAACGGTAAGTCAAAATAAAAACTATTTTAAAAATGATATTGGTAACTCGGTTAATTAAACCTGATTTAGGGAGTTTAAAATCTGATATTTTCGAAGCAAGAATCTCTTTCCATTCAATGGCTTTATGTTGCGAAACCATTGTCTTGGTTTTTTCAATATACTCATTTAACTTGCCAAGAGTATTCAACTCATTCATATTTTCTTCATTCAGGATTACACCGAAATTGAATTCAATATAAGCCATCAGGGCTACTCTTGAAAGGGAATCCATAGCAAGGTCAATTTCAAAGTGGTCATGCTCACCGGCAAAATTTCCGGTCTCTTTTTCAACAAAAGATTTAAGGAGTAAATATTGTTCGCTATACTCTTTGTTAGTGTCATTCTCTTGAATATTCTTTTCCGATATAAATTCTTTCAACTTAAATCGTTGAATTTTGCCCAGACGAGTTTTGGGAAGTTCTTCGGAAATAATGTGAAAACGCTTGATGCGTTTATAAGGGGAAAGCAAATTATTAAAGTCAACAACTGCTTTTTTGATTAATTCGGGAAGGTCCTGAACCGATTTTGCCCTGATGGCATTCATTTCGGGAATAATGAGAGCTTGCAAAATATTATCCTCCATAAAAATGCCGACTTCCTTAACGTAAGAAGAGTTTTTTACAAATTCCATTTCCAACTCTTCAGGATTAATATTTTTTCCATTGGAAGTAACGATAATTTCCTTTAAGCGTCCGGTCAGTTTGATCCCAAATCGGTTTACAAAGCCAATATCACCGGTATGAAGCCACCCATTTTGTATTATTTGGGCAGTTTCTTCCGGACGATTGTAATAGCCCTGCATCACATGAGCTCCTTTTACGCAGATTTCACCATTTTCAGATTTTACTTCTGTTCTGGCTAACGGAATTCCGGCATAGCCGATTTTCCATTTTCCGGGCTGTGTAAAACTAATCATAGGAGAGGCCTCCGTCATGCCATACCCATCCAAAATATAAAAACCTAATGTTTTAAAAATCTTTGCTGTTTCAAGCGGCAGGGCGGCACCTCCCGAAACCAAATATTCAAGATGTCCGCCAAATTTCTTATGAACAGAAGAAAACAAGAAATTCGACAAAGGTCTGAACTGAATAAAAGCTGCCAGTTTATAAATAACCTTTGTTATGGTCTTTGCATTGATTCTGTCCATAACACCCTTTGCCAATGCGTTATAAAGTCTGGGAACCCCAATAAATAAGTTTATTTTCCCTTCGTTAAGGGTTTTTATAATTGACTCGGGACTAAGATTTTCGGCCATATAGATGGTGCCCCCGGTATAAAAGGGAGCCATCATGGAGCCAACTAAAGGAAATACGTGATGTAAAGGAAGTAATATCATGGTATTTCGTGCTCCGGTGTAAATAGGAATTTCCTTACTTACCGCATCCATATTGAAATAGATATTCTCATAAGAAAGCATAACCCCTTTAGAAGAGCCGGTTGTTCCGGAGGTGTAAATGATTAAAGCGGTTTTATTTCGTTCGGTGGGAACGAACTCCTCAACGGGCATATTCCTGCTCTGACTCAAATCAACATCATGAGGCATCATCACGGTGACTGATTTTTCAAAACCGTTTAAGGCAGCATCAACCAATTCTCTTTTGGAAGGAGAGACGAAGATGATGTCGGGTTGACAATCATTGATAACATATTTAAGTTCATTGATGGTGGATTGAGCATCTATTGGAACAGCAATGGCACCTATTTTTAAGGTGCCATAGAGTGCATAAATCCAGTCAATTGAATTTTCGCTAAAAATGAGTACTTTTTGAAAAGTAGGATTCTTTTTATACGCCTGGGCGTAGCAATTGATGTTTTGTAGAAGTTCGGAGTAGTTTATTTTTTGTTCTTGATAGACAATTGCAATTTTTTGATGGTTTTTTATCATTGAATAATTATAAAATATGTATAGTAACACTCAAAGGTTACCTATTGTTTATTGAGTACTCTTCCGCACTGAGAATAAAGGCTCTTATGCCTTGTTGTTCTGCCGAAAGATCGAGTTTATGCAATTCCTCCAACAAAGGTTGTACTTTCTTATCATCAATAAAAGTAAGTATAGCTGAGTTGATAGTAGGCCATGCATGGCTGCCATAATGGGGTTCTCCGGTGAAAGAACCACGACCTTGAACATTATTCCATAAAGTAAATCCTCTAATTTCCTGTTGGTCTAATATCGCTATAACTTCTTCATAGAATGCCTGATAAAATGAAATAAAAACAGCTTTCATAATGATTTGATATTGATTAATTGTTAATAGCTTGGAGTTTGGCAGCTTTTTTTGCTTTTCTTCTGATTCCGAAGTCGGCAAATATACTATATATAATTGGAATTAATACTAAAGTAACGATGGTGGACAAAGTTAAACCGAAAGCAACCGTCATACCCAAAGAGTTCCACATTTCAGCACCTTCGCCTTTCCCTACGGCCAAAGGAATCATTCCCATAACAGTGGTTGCCGTGGTCATCAAAATAGGACGAAGACGGGAGCGACCGGCAGCAACAACGGCAGTCTTAACATCCATGCCTCTTTCGCGACAAAGGATGGTGTAGTCAATAAGAACAATACCATTTTTGACCACAATTCCCACCAGCATAATCAAGCCGATTAAACTCATAATATTGAGCGGAGTACCAGTCACGGCGAGTCCGAGTAACACACCCGAGAAGCCGAAAGGAATAGAGAACATGATAACAAAAGGATATACAAAGGATTCGAACTGAGAAGCCATCACAATGTAAACCAGAATGACAATTAATCCCATTAACAAGTACAAATCTCCGAATGATTCCTGTTGATCTTCAAAAGTTCCCCCGATTTTATAAGATATTTCCGGAGGAGTTTCCATATTGTCAAGTTCTTTTTCTGCAGATTTTACAATTTCACTTAAAGCAGCACCTTTACCAACCATACAGGATACGGTAACGATACGTTCACGGTCTTTACGTTCAATGGTAGGAGGAACCATTCTTTCCACCACTGTACCCAAATCTTTAATTCTGATCCCATTTCCGGATGAATTATATACCAGAATATTTTCAATATCTTCCACACTCTCTCTGAATTCCGGAGCATACCGCACTTTGATGTTGTATTCTTCTCCGTCTTCACGGTAGAAAGAAGCGATAGCACCATTAACCCTGTTACGGACAAACATCCCTGCAGTGGTAAGATTTAAACCGTTTTCAGCAAGTTTTGTGCGGTCGAAATCGATCTGGATTTCCGGGATATATTCATTTCTGCTGATATTTACTTCAGTACATCCTTTTACTTTTTGCATTCTGCTCTTGATATCCGAAGCAAATTTATCCGTTATGGCAAAATCGTAACCATAGACTTCAATGTCAACACTACTTTGGCTACCCATTCCCATTCCGGTTGATACCTTATAGGATTGAATTTCGGGGTATTTATTCAAATCACTACGAAGTTGATCTATGAGTTCAGTAATTCCTCTCTTTCGTTCTGTCTTTCGCAAGAATTTTAGAGTAAATGAAATGACATGAGTTCCGTTATCTTGCAACAAAGCATAAGTGTTATTGTCATCCGGTTGTCCAAGTGAAAAATTGCATGTTTTAAGTTCCGGATAATCTTTTTCAAATTGTTTTGTCAACTCTAAGGCAAATTCACGGCTGGTTTCAATCCTGGTCCCAATAGGAAGCTTGATTTTAATGGAAAGTGACGCATTATCTTGCGTTGGAAAAAATTCTGTAGGAATAATGATTATCAGTAATAAACTGGCTAAAACAAACAAAGCAGCTGATATAAGTACTTTTTTACGGTTGGACAATGCCTTTTTAAGCCCGTTTGAATACCAACGGTCCAAATTGTTTAAGAATCTTTCAATCGGAGCATAGATAGCTCCAAAGACTTTTCCACGACTTGGATTTTTTTTCAACATGATGGAACTTAACATTGGAGTTAAGGTCATTGCAGCCATAAGAGAAATAAACATGATGATGGTCACAATCCATCCCAACTGCTTGAACATGATGCCGGCCATTCCGGTAAGCATGGTTAGGGGAATAAATACGGCAAAAATAACCAAAGTTGAAGCCACAATTGAAATATAAACTTCATTGGTGGCAAATACTGCCGCAGCTTTAGGCTTAGTTCCCCGCTCAATATGGGTGGTGATATTCTCTAACACCACAATCGCATCATCGACCACCATTCCGATCGCGATACTAAGAGATGATAATGAAATGATATTCAGTGAATTTCCTGTCAGATAAAGATAGATAAAGGCTCCTACTAACGAAATCGGAATTACGATGGCAACAATAAAAGTAGCCCTCCATCTTCCTAAGAAAAATAATACAACCAATACCACTAAAAGAAGGGTGATTAGGATTGCTTCCTTTAAACTGTCAATAGTATTGACAATACTTTCAGAAAAATCTGTAATAACACCCAGTTTCACATCGGGTGGGAGTTGCTTTTGAATAGATGGCAAAGCCTTTTTTACCTCTTTTGCAATTTGTACCGTGTTGGCTCCGGATTGTTTCTGAATGACAATCATGGCACCTCTGACGCCGTCATTATATGCTTCCTGACTTCTTTCCGTTATGGTATCTTTCACAACAGCGATGTCACTGAGCATAATGTTTTTATTATTGAAGCTTCCTACCACAATTTGATTCATATCCATGGCATTGGTAAATTCTCCTTCAACACGCATTGAATAGGTGTTGGAGCCAAGATCTATATTGCCAAGCGGCAGGTTCTTGTTTTCACTGCTGATAATGGAGGCAACCCCTTCAACAGTTAATCCGTAAGCTTCTAATTTATAAGGGTCACAATAAACCTGTATTTCCCTTTGTGGGGCTCCCGAAATGGAGACTGTTCCAACCCCGTTAATCCTACTTATAGGAGAAGCCACTTTATCATCAAGAATCTTATACAATGCCTGAGTGCTTGCTTCAGATTGAACGGATAAAATGACAATTGGAATATCATCAACATTAAATTTGAATAAGAAAGGAAGGTTAGCTCCGTCAGGTAGTGATGAGGAAATGAGGTCAAGTTTATCTCTGACATCATTAGTAGCTTCATCAATATCTATTCCGTAGTTGAATTCAAGATAAATAATGGAATAGTTATCTTTTGAATTTGAAGAGATATGTTTTAAATTACTAACACTGTTTAAAACATTTTCCAATGGTCGGGTAACATTATTTTCGATTTCTGTAGGACCTGCTCCCGAATAAGTGGTAAATACCATGATTGTATTGCTTCCCATATCAGGGAAAAGGTCAATCGGGATTTTTGTTAAAGAAAATAGTCCAATGATGGCAACGGCAACATAGACCAGTGCCGTCATAATAGGTTTTTTGACTGAAGATTGATAGAGACTCATCTGTTTTATTTTACGGTTTCAACTTTCATTCCGTGATTTAATTTACTTAATGATGTAACGGCAACATAATCACTGTCACTCACTCCTGAAATCAATTCATAGTTATTTTCAATTCTTCTCCCAAGAGTGACTTTATTATAGGAAACATGTCCATCTTTATAAACATAAACAAACCTGTCTCCGGAACCCTGTTGCTTGATAATAGAAATGTCGGGAACCAGAACATGTTTTTCACTTCCTAAATCAAGGGTGACTTTTGCATACATGCCGGGACGAATTTTAGCATTGCCATTAGCAATAACTATTTCCACAGGGAAGGTATGTGTTCTGGCATCAATGGTAGGATATATAAGATTTACTTTGCCAGTAAATTCTTCATCTCCGTAAACATCAATCTTAACTTTTGCACTCATCCCTTTTTTAATTTTCGTATAATTTACTTCCGATACGTTGATAATCATTTTAACGGGAATGATCTGTTGCACCTGAAGAATGGGATTTCCTGCATATAAGTCGCCTGAATCATAGTTGCGGGCAGTCACAATGCCACTGATGGGGCTAACCAATTGGGTGTTTTCTGCCAAGTTGCGATAAGCTGTCTGGGTGATTTCCAGATTAGTCTTCTGTGCATCCCATTCAGATTTTGAAATTCCGCCTACTTTATAAAGCTCATCAATACGTTTGAACGTAACTTCCATATTGTCGAGCTTGGCTTTTGACTGCTTCAGATTGTTTTCATCCATTTGAGCCAAAACCTGACCTTTTCTAACGGCATCGCCCACTTCAACATAGATGCGGTCAATTCTTCCCGGCACCGTAGGGGCAATATTGTTCACAGCATTGGCTTCCACAATGGCAGTATATTCAAATAACTGAGGAACATCTTGTTGGAAGACCTGTTCTACTTTGATTTTCATTACTTCATTGGTGGCGACATTTAAGTCTTTTCCTTTTGAATTACATCCAATAGTGAATACCAGAGATGCAATTACTATACCAAGTGATAAATTTAATTTCGTTTTCATCTATTCTTATTGATTGATATGATTACTATATTATTTTTAATTGTTATTTTTCATTTTTTCCCAACAATTCCTCCAGTTGTGCATATGCTGAAATATAGTCATAAATGGACTGATTGTATTGCAAACGGGTGGAGGTGAGCGCAAGTTCTGCAGAGTTCAGGTCTAGCCAAGTACACATACCGACTTCATATTGTTTTTTGCTGATTTCATAAGCTCGTTCTGCCTGAGCAACATTTTCTTTATTGGAGGTTAAGTCTTCCAGAGCCTTATTAATATTGTCAATATTACTGTTATAACTTACCATCAGGTTTTGCTCTAAAATGGATTTCTGATCCTTGATATTTTCAACTGTTAACTTGGTCTGTTTCAATTTATACGAAGTTCCAACCCAGTTAATAATAGGCACTTTAAGTGATAATCCTACTACAGCATAAGGGAACCAGTTATATTCAGAAAATTTGAAGTTGTTGTTCATGGCACTGTATTGATAGTTGCCACTCAATACAAGTGATGGACATGCCGATGAAGTGATTAATTTCTTAGTCTGTTCCAGTTGACGAATGGATAAATCCATTTGTACCAAACTGCTGTTATTGGCTAAAAGAGTGGAGTCGGCTACAGGAGCTGTTGACTGAGCCTTCATGATATCTTCATATTCAGTCAGTGTTCCCTCGAAAACAATAGGGGTATTGACATCAACTCCCATCAATACCTTGATCATCATGGAAGTTAAATTTACTGCGTTTTCTGCGGCAGTCAAATTCGGCTTCTGATTTTTTAGCTGAACATCGGATCTCAATTTTTCAAATTCGGATGCCAGCCCCTGAGCATATTTGTTGTTAACCAACTTATTGTTGAGCTCAACATTCATGTAATTCAACTGAAGTACTCTGTATGATTCTTTTGCCAACAGATGAGAATAATAGGCTTTCTTAATTTGACTGATTAACGAGATTTTCGAAGAACGAGCCGACTCGAGAGCCATTTCGATATCTAATTGAGAAAGCTTTACATTGTTCCATAAAGCAGGCACCACTAAAGGCAAATATAAACTTATGCCACCTCCCCAGTTGTTATCGGTACCAATAGCAATCTCGGTAACTTGTCCGCCAAATTCCATTGCCATTACCTGCTTTTTCAGAGTCCTGTTATAACTTCCGGAGAGTGAAACATCAGGGAATAAGGCCACGATTTGTTCCTTCTTGTAATATTTCTTAATCAAAATACTCCTTTCGGCAATATTGATTGTCGGACTTTCACTCAACCCAATCTCCAGAGCCTTACTCAGATTTATATGTAGCGTGTCCTGAGAAAATATATTGAGCGGGAAAAGAAATCCAATCAATCCAAATAATACTATCTTTTTTAAATTAAAAGTCATCTTTTATTTATGTTATGTTTTTAGTAATTTCTTTTTTTGTTAATATCCTAATTATCAGTTGAATTAGTTGTTTTTTAATCTCTCAAAAATTAAGTTGGCAAAAGTAGTTTTTTTTTCTTAATTTTTATGTTCTATATAAGGGTTTTTACCCGAAATTCACTCAACATATAATATTTTTCAATCAATTTAAGATTTTCACCTACAAACTTTTCATTATTAGCTAATTTTTTAAGTGTATAAAGGAAAATTATTACCTGATGTTAACTTTTTTTGTAAAAAGGCTTTTATCGGTTGTCGAAAGAGATATGTGAAACTTCTGATATATATTGCTTAATATGAAAACTTATTATAAAGGGTCATAATACATGGTGGATTTTTGTACTTTTGCAACTAATAATTAGCCATATCACTTCTAATTTTCATGTGATGAATCAGAATATATTTGATAGTATTAGCTTCTTTGGGAAAAAGCTCTATGCAGTTTTTATTCTAAAACATCCCCGGATTTTTATCTATGTAATGATCTTCTTGCTTCTCTTTTTCGGAGGACTCAGGTTTAACCCTCTTGGCTCTTTGGCAATTTCTTTGGGAGATACTTTTTTTATTGCAATCTTTTTTTCCCTGTTCTATAGGATGTTAAATAATCAAAATGCCTTTTCTGCGAAATTTAGAGTGCTGACAGCTATCGAAATGTTTCTTTTTTTGTTGTTGGGAATTTTGATTTTGATTTTGATGGATTATGCAATTGTTCATCTTTTTTTTAATGAACCCTATTCAGGAAAAGTTCATTCTATGATTTATCCCATTTTTAAAAATACTTTTTTAGTAATGGGAGCTGCCATTGGTTCTCTGATTCATTATTCAAATGAACAATACCGCGAAGCCGAAAGATTATCTGTCGAAAAAAAAGAGATGGAAATTACGCTACTGCGTTCACAAATCAATCCTCATTTCGTTTTCAATGCTTTAAACAATATATATTCATTAATATATGTGAAGAATGAATATGCCTCTGATGCTATTCTGAAATTAGCCGACATGTTCCGCTATATTACAGATGAATGTCAGTCAGATACGGTATCTATTGAGAAAGAATTGAATTACATACAAAATTATCTCGATTTTCAGGAAATAAGATTGGGAAAACTTACTAAACTAAAGTGTGAATATGATATTGATAACTATACTGTGGGCATTCCTCCGATGATATTACAGCCCTTTATTGAAAATTGTTTTAATCATGGAGACATTCAAAACAATCCCAATGGCTACATTAATCTGAAACTGACCATAAAGAATAATCACTTTAATTTTATGTTGGAAAATTCCAAAAGTGAGCGTTTGCCCGGTCATATCATAAACGACAGAGTGGGAGTGGGGATCAATAATGTGAAACAAAGACTAAAATTGAAATATAAAAGAAAGTTTTCTTTGGATATTAAAGACTTACCGTTACAATATATTGTAAACATGAATATTGATTTGAAATAATGTGAAAACAATGAATGATAATATATATAGTGTTGTTATTATTGATGATGAAAAGCCGGCGCGGCTCTTGCTGGAAGAATATGTTGATAAATTCCCAAATTTAAAATTGCTGGGCAATTTCGCAAATCCGGTCGAAGGCTTGTCACTATTAACCACTCAACAAGTTGACATTTTGCTGACGGATATTCAAATGCCTGATATCCATGGAATTGATTTGGTCAAAAATTTGCCAAATCCTCCCACCGTTATCTTTACGACAGCCTATTCTCAGTATGCAATTGAGGGCTTTAATCTTGATGTGGCAGATTATCTGCTAAAACCCATCGCTTTTCCCCGTTTTGCCCAGGCAATTCATAAAGCCATTAAACGTGTTGAAATAAAAAAGAATGCTGAAAATGCTTCTTCCAAAACCGAGCTCCCAAGCTCTGATTTCATCATGATTAAAGCGGATTATAAAATTTATAAGATTAATTATGAAGATTTAATTTATGTTGAGGGGCAACATGAATATGTTACATTTCATACGCTAAACCGTAATATTACTGCATATTACAACCTTAAGGATCTGGAAAATGAATTGTCAGTTAACTTTTTTATCAGATGTCATAAATCTTATATCATTTCCCTGAAGTATATTGAATTTATTGAGAACAATTTTGTCGTTGTAAAAGGAACTAAATTGCCTATCGGCGCAACCTTCAAAAATAGATTATTGGAAGTAATTCGCACAAAAAATAATTTGATGAACGGATAATATAGATATAGAATCTTTTTTTATTTTTTATTTTGTATTTTTGCCACTCTTAATATATAAAGATGAATAAAGGAAATTTTCTCATTTTATTGAAATGGGGAGGATTTATGGGTGTTGGGTTAGCCGTTGTGGACTATTTGAGAGATTTTACTGCAACATTAGATTTTTATCCTTTTGCTCCGGTATTGGATTTATTGATGATTCTTATTTTTATAGGATGTCTCTATGCCGGAATTAAAGAATATCGCAATGCTCTTCCGAATCAGTTGATTAAATTCACGAAGGCTTTTCTTGTCGGAGGAGAAGTTTCGCTGGTTGCTGTCGTGGTGTTTTTTATTTATTTGCTGATTAGTTTTAACTTCATAGATAATGCTAGCTTAGAAAAAATAAATGCTAAAAATGATGCCAGATATTATGATAAAATAAAAAATGATACAGTTTCAAAACAAGAGATTGCTACCTATCTGGCTGAATCATTTGCCATTATTGATGATCAAAAAGAAATAATTTTTAATTCTGTTCAGCCCGACTCTTCCTGTATCGAGCTGGCAGATAGTAGAATCAATTCTTTTAAATGCTCGTTTGAACAATCTTTGTTGTCAACAAATAATGTTGATACTTTAAAATCTCTTTCTTCTTTTGAAGCATATAGTAATCGTACTTTTATTACTCTTAAACAACAATATTGTAATGTTGATGATTCCATTCAAAAACCATGCATTTCCAATTTGAGTTCTATTTTAGTGAATTCTGCTGAAGAGATGAAGCATATTACTCCCTTGCAAGTCAAATATAAACAAGGATTATCAGCTGTTATTCACTATAATAGTAAAATTTCTGCGGCATTTTTTCTTGCTATTCCGGTATTGATTTACGGTTTACTTTTTAATCTATTTGTTTCTTTCTTTTTATTCCGTAAAAAAAAGAACAAAGAGGAAAATGAACCGCAGCCCGATTCTGAAGAAGATGATCAAATTATTGAAAATAAATAAATTATGGATATATCTGTTGTTGTTCCTTTGTATAATGAAGAAGAGTCCTTACCTGAATTAACGGAATGGATTCATCGTGTCATGGTTGAAAATTCATTTGATTATGAAATTATTTTGGTAGATGACGGCTCCAATGATGGTTCATGGAAAGTAATTGAAAATTTGCATAGTAAGAATGCTGCAATAAAAGGAATAAAATTCAGGAGAAATTACGGGAAATCTGCTGCTCTGAATGCTGCTTTTGAAGAAGTGACAGGGGATGTTGTGATTACAATGGATGCAGATTTACAGGATAGTCCTGATGAAATCCCCGAGTTATATAACAAGATAATGAATGAGAATCTTGATCTTGTCTCAGGTTGGAAAAAAGTGAGATACGATTCAAAACTGGCTAAAAATATCCCTTCCAAATTTTTTAATTGGACAACAAGAAGGATTTCGGGAATTAAGTTGCATGATTTCAATTGCGGATTAAAAGCATACAAATACGATGTTGTTAAATCGATTGAAATCTATGGTGAAATGCATCGTTACATTCCGGTGATTGCCAAATGGGCCGGATTTACTAAAATAGGAGAGAAGGTTGTTCAACACCGCAAAAGAAAATATGGGGTTTCTAAATTTGGATGGAATCGCTTTGTTAATGGCTTTTTGGATTTAATTACCATTACGTTCATTTCAAAGTTTAGCAAAAAACCAATGCATTTCTTCGGTTTGTGGGGATCTGTCAGTTTCCTGCTCGGTGGTGGAATTGCCCTCTGGTTGATAATTGCAAAGTTGGTAAACCTTCATAATCATGTACTAAACTACAGACAGGTAACAGACCAACCTCTCTTTTACCTTTCATTACTCGCCATGATTTTTGGACTTATTCTCTTCATGTCCGGTTTTCTTGGCGAAATGGTAGCACGTTCTTCAAGTGACCGTAATCGTTACCTGATTGCAAAGAAATTGAATATGTAATTTTCTCTCTAATTCTTACTTCCTGGGAGTTAATTTTATGAAAGGAATCATCATTTCTTCCATAGAGATGCCACCATGCTGAAAAGTATTCTTGTAATAATTTACATAATAATTATAATTGTTTGGATAGGCAAAGAAATCATTTTTTGTGGCAAAAATGAATCGGTCTGCCAGTCCTTCCTGAGGAAGAAAAGCTTTTGCCGGATCTTTAATTTCAAAAATGGTATTAGAATTATAATCCATATTCCTACCTACTTTATAGCGAAGATTGTTGCTGATGTTCTTATCACCGATAATTTTTAAAGGTCGGTCAATCTTAATGGTTCCATGATCCGTTGTTAAAAATACCTTAATTTGTCTTTCAGCAAGGAATTTGAGCATTTCTATCATAACAGAATTCTCAAACCAGGATGCGGTAACACTCCGATAGGATTTCTCATCTTCGGCCAATTCTCTGATTAAATCCACATTAGTTCGTGCGTGAGAAAGCATATCTACAAAGTTGAAAACAATGACATTCAAAGGAATATTGAGCATTTGATGTAAATTTTCCAATATTTTCTTTCCAAAATCTATATTCAGCACTTTAGAAAAGGAAAATTTTACATTTTTTCCATAACGCTTAAGATACTCTGAGAGTAATTGTTGTTCAAACTGATTCTTGCCACCTTCTTCATTTTCATTAAGCCAGAATTCAGGATATTTCTTTGCAATTTCAGATGGCATCAAACCGGCAAATAGGGCATTTCTGGCATACAAAGTGGCTGTCGGCAGAATGCTGTAATAAACATCTTCCTGATCAGCCCGATAGTAATCATTGATTATGGGTTGAATAGTTTTCCACTGGTCATATCTTAAATTATCGATGACAAAAAGAAAAATTGGGTTATTGTTTGAAATTTGCGGAAACAACTTATCTTTCAGTATTGTATGTGAAAGTAAGGGTTTCTCTTCACTTTTCCCGCTTAACCAGTTTAGGTAGTTATTCGAAATGAACTTAGCAAATTGAGTATTGGCTTCCTCTTTCTGATTTGATAAAATATCAGAAATTCCTTTATCATCAATCTTTTCAAGTTCCAATTCCCAATAAACCAATTCTTTGTATAGTTGATCCCACTCAGTTAGCGAAAGACGATCTGACAACCGCATCGATATATTTCGGAATTCCTGTTGATAGGCAAGGGTGCTCTTCTCTGATATAATTTTTTTATTGTCGATGTTCTTTTTAATACATAGTAATATCTGGTTTGGATTAACCGGCTTGATAAGATAGTCAGCTATGTTGGAACCAATAGCATCCTCCATGATGTGTTCTTCTTCACTCTTCGTAATCATTACTACCGGAATATTTTGATGATGAGCTTTTATCTTTTTCATAGTCTCAATTCCGCTGAGACCCGGCATCTGTTCATCTAAGAAAATAATATCAATCACTTCTTTTTCAAGTACTTCCAAAACTTCATTCCCACTCACTACAGCAATTACCTCATAGCCTTTATTGTTGAGAAACAGAATATGGGGTTTTAATAAATCTATCTCATCATCAGCCCACAGAATTTTAACACTCATAGTTGTAGATTATAATTATGTTATTAATGATCAATCAATTATTTAAGATTTTTCAGGTAAAATCGTTAGTATAACGAAATATTGTAACGGGTTAGTATAAGTTAATCTTTAAAAATAAAATAGACTGCCATTATCAGACAACCAAACCCAATCAGATGATTAATTTTAAAAGTCTCATTTTTAAAAAATAGCACGGTAAAGAGTGTAAAGATTACCAGCGTGATTACTTCTTGTATAACTTTCAATTGCCATAAATTAAATGGGCCTCCATTTTCAATATAACCATATCTGTTGGCAGGGACCTGAAAACAATACTCAAAAAAGGCCATTCCCCAACTCAGCAAGATAATGGTTGGAAGCGTTATGTTACTTAGAAAACTGATATCCTTAAATTTCAGGTGAGCATACCAAGCAAATGTCATAAACACATTTGAAATTACTAATAGGAGAATTGTGGTTATAATTTTCATAGTTTTTATTTTTTTGATTTTTCTTATTTTCTATTTAATCAATATCTAATATACGATTTCTCTAAGATTAAGCATGCAAAAATATAAATTATATCGCCTTGAGAATTAAAAATTGAAATAAAACTTGAATCGACAGTGGAATTATTTATTTCTAAATAGGGTAGAGGGGTATAAATTATTTACATGGAAATTTAAATTATCAGAGTTGTCAATATTGCATATATAAAGGTGTAATGATTCATCATATAGGTAATTTACTTTTGTAATAATATAAAAATGACAACAATTGTAAACAAAAGATTTGTAGACAAATGTAAATTAATATAAAAAACAAATGTAACAGTAGATCATAACAAATGTAAATAGTAGATATTATCTCAAATAATTCAAAAATAGCAATTTATAATTGAATATTTAATATAACTTATTTATTTCCATGATAATAATCAATTTTATTTAAAGTTATTTATGGAATAAGGGTTCGAAGTTATTAACATACTGTATTTGCCAACAATATTTTAATTATATATCTGATTATAAGTATAATATATATAAATATTAAAGTAAAATATTAAAAACTTATCAACATTATTATTGTTTACATTATTAAATTGCTATATTTGCACTTTGTAACAAATGTAAAAAGCACAATTGGTTACAAATGTATTATTGATAAAAATAAAATATTGATTACTGTTTAAAAATGTAAACATCATGGTTGAGAGAATTAAATTGATTATGGAGTACAAGCAATTAACCCCGGCACAATTTGCCGAATCACTTGGAATTAATCGTTCAAATTTGACACATATTTTTTCCGGGCGTAATTTGCCCAGTTTAGAATTTGTAAGAAAAATATTGACAACTTATCCGGATATATCCACAGAGTGGTTAATCATGAATGTTGGCAATATGATTAGTACTTCAAATGATGATTTAGATTTAATGAATTTAGAAAAAACTACTATTAATTTGAATCAAACTGAAGCTCCCAAAATGTCAATCCAACAAGACTTATTCAATGAATCAACCTCAGAAGAATTGAATATTGCAGCAAAAGAAAGTGTAATTCAAGCTACACCCGATTCTAAAGAAATAGAAGAAGATACAGTTATAAATAGTCAAGATGCTCAGAAAACAGTTAAAAATGAAGAAAATCGGCATGAAAATACCAATGAGTCTTCCCTTGATAAGAATTCAGTGAACGGCTTACAACTTCCCTCTATGAATAAAAAAATTGAGAAAATTATCTTTTTTTATTCCAATAAGAGTTTTGATACCTATTATCCCGAATAAAAAAAGCTGTCCTTTTGAGACAGCTTCTTCGATCAAAGCAATAATATATTAATCTTTACGCCCCTAGCTGAAGGCGGAAAAATCCGGAACAAGTTAAATCTTTATTATTTTCTTTCAA
>Ga0209099_1001825_pt1 | contig 20191 bp, 9 predicted proteins | sample AD_JPNHW2_MetaG_FD_184430 | JGI IMG/M metagenome (GOLD analysis project Ga0209099, IMG submission 184430) | Active sludge microbial communities of municipal wastewater-treating anaerobic digesters from Japan - AD_JPNHW2_MetaG (SPAdes) (version 2) | ecosystem: Engineered > Bioreactor > Anaerobic >... | reverse complement strand
AGTTCAGGCTCAAATGGAGAATCTGGATCAACCTCAAGAACAAATTGCTCCTCCACCCCCTCCTCCTCCTCCAGCAGAGGAACAACAAGCACAGGTAAAATATGTTGCACCTGTTATTGTTGACTCTGTTAAGAATGAGGATAAAACCGACCTTGCAACAATGGATGACGCAAGGGAAACCGTTCAAGATGAGGCTGTTGTAGAGGTGGTTGAAGAAGTAAAAGAAGAGGTTCAAGAGGAAACAAAGGAAGAAGAACAGGTATTCATGGTTGTTGAGGAAATGCCAAGTTTCGGAAGTGGTGATGCTAACGACTTCCGTGCCTGGGTTGGCCAAAACATGAATTACCCTGAGGTTGCTGCTGAAAACGGGATCCAAGGTCGTGTATTCGTACAATTCGTTGTTGAACCCGATGGTAGCATATCAAATGTTAGGGTACTCCGTGGAGTTGACCCTGCGCTTGATAAAGAAGCTGTTCGCGTGGTTCAGAACTCACCAAAATGGAACCCCGGAAAGCAACGTGGTAAACCGGTACGTGTATCATACACATTCCCTATTACCTTCGTTCTTCAGTAACAATTTGTTCACTATATAAAAGAACCCTGATAAACTAATCAGGGTTTTTTTATCAAATTTTGTTTAATGGCAAATCCTATTACCACACATATTGAAGCTGAAAAAGCAATTTTAGTAGGGGTAATACTTCCCCGTCAATCCGAGGAAGAGGTAATCGATTACCTTGAAGAACTTGAATTCTTAGCCGAAACGGCAGGCGCATTAACCCAAAAAAGATTCATTCAGAAGATTGATGCCCCTAACCCAAAAACCTTTATCGGAACAGGAAAAGTTCAAGAGATTAAAGAGTTTGTTGATGCTAATGAGATCGACATTATTATTTTTGATGATGAACTTACCCCAACACAACTCAGAAACCTTGAAAAGGCTTTTGAGCGTAAGGTTTTAGATCGTACAAACCTGATTCTTGATGTATTTGCCCAACGGGCAAAAACAGCATACGCAAAAACGCAGGTTGAACTTGCGCAATACCAGTTCTTACTACCTCGGCTTGCCGGAATGTGGACTCACCTTGAGCGTCAACGCGGAGGTATTGGATTGAGAGGACCTGGTGAAACCGAAATAGAAACCGACCGTCGAATAATCCGCGACAAGATTTCAAAGTTAAAGGACGAACTCAAGAAGATCGATCTGCAAATGTCCACTCAACGCAAAAATCGTGGAAGCATGGTAAGGGTTGCTCTTGTTGGATATACGAATGTTGGGAAGTCAACCATAATGAATATGCTGAGTAAATCGGAAGTTTTTGCCGAAAATAAGCTATTCGCGACACTGGACACTACAGTTCGAAAAGTGGTTTATGGAAATCTCCCCTTCTTACTTTCAGATACTGTAGGATTTATTCGTAAACTCCCACACCAGTTAGTTGAATCCTTTAAATCAACACTCGATGAAGTAAGAGAAGCAGATCTACTACTTCATGTTGTTGATATTTCACATCCCGTTTTTGAAGAGCAGCTTAACGTAGTTGTTCAAACTTTACAAGAAATTGGAGCAGCAGAAAAGCCAACACTTCTTGTTTTTAACAAAATAGATGCCTATAAATGGGTTAAAAAGGATGAGGACGACCTCTCGCCTAGGAGCAAGGAAAACTTTAGCCTAGATGAACTTAAAAATAGTTGGATGGCAAAAAGTAACGCCCCGGCAATATTCATCTCTGCTAAACATCGAACAAATATTGATGAGTTCAGAGAAAAAATCTATAATCAAGTTAAGGAAATACATATCACAAGATATCCCTTTGATAAGTTTTTGTATTAAAAACTTAATAAGGCCTTTTGTTCAACAACTAACAATTTACTGGACATTTAATAAAATAGATGCGTATTAAAGGATGTTGAAAAAATATTAATCCAGATTTATTGTAAAAATCACTTTTCTTTTCAATACATTTTTTTCATCCACCATATCATAGTAGTAACGAACGGGAGCAATACCAGTAACCTTTTTCTCAAACCTTAGCGATTCTTCATCAAAATACCACTCTTCTATAAAGATTACCGATACAATTTGATAAGTATTATCGTTCTCAACTATACGATCCTCATCTTGCCATGTATCTGTGTTTACAACCTTTACAGTTACCTTTTCGAATACCCGTTCTCGCGCTTCTTCAGGGGTCAAGATTTTCTCACAATAAAAATCTTTAGTTTTAACCTTTCCTGAAAATACATTACTAAGCAATGTACTAATGAAAATACGTTGGTTAAATTGGTTAAAGAAAGGATTCATCGCACTATTAGTGATAAGATTATTCTCAATATTTTTTTCGTTTTGTTGAAAACACATCTCCACCATCTTTCCAAAATAATTATTCTGAAAAGTTCCTTCGAGATTGAAAAAATACTCGTATTTAACAGTTGCAGCAAGTTTTAGCTTTGGGTTACCACCTATTTCACTCGGTTTATTATAGCATCTAAATACTTTTCGATATCGGTATTCTCCATTATCATCAGAGGCATCTGTCCTTCTTACTGGTTCTATTGCGTAAACATTTTTTGTAAATTTTAGGGGGTTAACACTTAGGGACCAATCCTCTATGAAATTTACCGATGTTAAATCCTCGAGAGTAACAACTTTTACAACCTTTCGCTCCTCTCCTGACCAATCATCATTAAGCATAATTAAAGTATCCTGACCTAAAAGCTTCAGCACTTCGTTTTCTGTTAACTGTTTACTTGGCTCTAAAGCAGAATATGGATAGTTCTCATCATATTGGTTTACATCGTAAGCATTGATTGTTGATTTCATTGCTTTTCGTACCAACATTTTTAAGAAATCGAATTTTTTATCTATTTCAAAAAATGGCTTGGTTATTTTTCCCGTCTGAAAACTATCAAGAGGAAAAAGATACAAAGAATCATTCCCAATATGTTCCGAAATTATCAACTTATCAGGAAGAAGAACGTTATCTTTTTTAAAACCTGAAATTTGCGAATATAGGTTTATGCTTATACCTAAGAAAGCAAAACATAGTATTACTCTAAAGATCTTCATATGTAATCTGATTATTTGATATTTTTGAATAGGGAAATTACAAAAAATTTACATGAAGTCATCAATAAAGGTTATCTATGGATTAGTCATTATTTCATTTTTTGGTTGTAGCCGTATTGATAGGCCAAAAAATGATTTTTATTACAATTATGACACTTCTCTGGTTGCAAAAGGCATTCCAATACCTACCCTGCCTCAACTAAGATGGCAGAACTACGAACAGATTATGTTCATTCATTTTAATCCAACAACTTGGACCGGGAAAGAGTATGATGATTTGTCGTTTCCCCTAAACCGCATGAACCCAGAAAAATTAAATACCAATCAATGGTGTGAAGTGGCAAAATCGTGGGGTGCAAAAATGATTCTTTTTGTTGCCAAACACACTGGTGGCTTTTGTTGGTGGCAAACCGAAACAACTGAATACGGGATTAAGAACACGCCATGGAAAAACGGGAAAGGGGATGTTCTTGCTGAATTGTCTAAATCATGTAGAAAATACGGCCTTGATTTAGGGGTATACGTTTACCCGGGTGATGAGAAGTGGGGTGCAGGTATTGGCAGTGGTGGTAGAACGAAAGATCCTTCGATGCAAGAGGCTTATAATAAAATATTCAGACAACAACTTTTTGAAGTACTCACCAAATATGGACCAATAAAAGAAGTTTGGTTTGATGGAAGTTGCGTTATTGATGTGAGTGATATTATCGATAAATATGCTCAAAACGCTGTGATATTCCAAGGGCCTAAAGCCACAATACGATGGGTTGGTAATGAAGATGGAATAGCACCCTACCCAAACTGGTATACACTACACAGTAAGGATCTAAGAACTGGCGTTTCAACAGCGCTACATTCTACTCCAGATGGTGACGCTTATGCTCCCATTGAAATTGATTTGCCATTATTAGGAAACAAAGGGCACAAGTGGTTTTGGGCTCCAAACACTGATAGCATGATGCTGTCAGTTGATCAACTAATGGACGTTTACTATAGAACGGTTGGTCGTGGCGGGGTAATGCTTTTAAACTCAACCCCTGATACAACAGGCCTTATCCCAAAATCACATGTAGAAACCTACAAAACCTTTGGTGATGAAATAAGAAAAAGATTTGAGGATCCTATTAAATCTGTTTGTGGTGTTGGTAATGAATTTGAAATAGCATTAAAAAGTCCCACAACAATAAATCTTGCAATTATACAGGAAGAGATTGCTTATGGGCAAAGGGTTAGAAACTATACAATTGAAGGACTAACAAATTCCGGTTGGAAATCTATTTGTTCCGGTACTTCCATTGGAACTAAAAAAATTGATTCATTTGATTCTATTAAGATTTCAAAAATTAGGATTAAAATATCCAATTCAATAGCAAAACCAATTATAAAAAAGTTTGCCATTTACAGTACAAAAAAAATTAACAAGGTGAAGGGAGTTACATCCTTATTAAATCCAATAGTAATAGGAAGTTGGAATTCACAATCTTTTTCAAAAGACTGGAAAACTCTTGAACTCAACTTAACCCCTTATATCAACTCAATAGGTCAGTTTGAAATAAACTTTCAAATGGTTTCCTACGATTGGACTAAACCTTGGGGGCTGGAATTTAAAGACTGGGAAATTGAAATGTACGGCAAGAACATACCTGAGGCAATTCAAAAAGACTTAAACGGGTGGAGGTTTATCATTACCCGATCACAACAAGTAGATAAAATAGATGAAAAGCCCACAATATTTAGGGTTAAAATAAGAACTAAACCCGGTCTAACAATTGGAAATATCGAGTTAAAAAAAATCGAATTCTAAATAAAAGCATGACTTTTTTATAGGTCATGCTCTTATTTAGTTTAAATGCTTTAGAAGTTAATCCCCTGCTTATTGTTTGTGTACTTTGTAAGAAGTTTATAGCGCAGCTTAACATAAGCATCAACACTCTGATCCATCTTTTTCCAAACATACTCTGTCAGGAGTTCTTTTGCTTTTTCGGGGGATTTCTTATGTAACTCAAGTGCTTTTTTTTCTAAATCAACCATTTCTGTAAACGTGGCTGACTCGATTGAATCACGAATAGGTTTTACATCTCTCCAAGCATCTTGCCATTTTAGGTATAACAAATTATCGACAAAGTCGTATGCCCAGCGAGCAGATTTATCGCTGTATGCATCTGGATTGTATGTTTGATATAAAGGATTTATTTTGGTCACACCAGCGTAAATTGGCACAAAAGGAGATACAAATTCATTATCGAGGTAAACCCAGTAAACGCCTCCAATGCTTGGGGGCAACCATGAGCGAAGTTGTGCAACCATTCCAAAACCGCCACGTGCAACGTTACGTCGCCAGTTCAAGTCGAGAAGCTTTTGCATTTCCTTTGTTGGAAATGGTGTTGCTAAAGGGCTAAGAACCATTTTACCTTCTGGTCCTGGTATATACCAATCTGGGTCAGAGGTCATATCATAAATAGTCCCTTCGAAGGTTGAGCGAAAGAATGCAAAAATATCCTGAAAGGATAACTGTTTAACAGGCTTAACAGAAAATGGATACATATCAACATCTTCAACATACTGATGATATGGATCCATACCATCAAATGGAGATTTTAAGGATCTATTCGGATATTTATTGTGATCGGGATCATAGGTTGAGTAGAACAACCAAAACCGTGAAGTAGCCCACTCTCGTAAAGTTGGAGCGTAAACCTTTTGCCAAATAAAAGGTTCACCTTTCGAAGGGCTGTACCAACCTTTATCAATTGCAAACTGCTTATAGTTTGGTGATGCTTTGCAGCCAGCTTGAGTAGTATCAATCTCCTTAATGGTACTCCAGTTGGGAACCATAGCGACATTCTCGTCTGGAATACGAACTGCAGCCCATAAACAGCCTGGTTGTCCGCTCGACTTTTTCCATGGGCCAACACTGAACACCTCAAAAATCCATACCTCATCGGGATCGGCAATTGCTAACGCTTCGGACTCTCCAACACACGATGGCAAAAATCCATATTCTTCCATCAACTTACCAATCAACATTACAGCCTCTCGGGCCTTTGTACAACGTTGAAGGGCAAATATTTCTGCTTGCTCAACGGTCATTATTTGATCGCCATCCTTCATTTCAAATTTCAATTCACTTCGTTGGCTCATGGTGCTTTCGCCAATAGCCAGTTGAAACTCGTTGATATGTGGAAGCGCTGAATGTATATAAGAATAGGTTTTCTCAACCTGTGGAATATAACCAATGATCTTACCAAAACTGTCTAATGGTTGGATGTTTTGAATTCCCCAATAAACAGGAGCCTTTGAACCCTTGGGAAATGTCAGACGAGGGATAACCCTAAGACGGCAATCGGCACCACCATCGGAATGAGATACCAATACCGATCCATCAATTGTTGCTTTCTTCCCAGCAACGATGATAGTGCATGCGCTTGCATTTACTTGCAAAAGGGTAAATGTAGCACAGAATATATAAGCAATCCATTTCATTGGAAAAGGTTTTAATTTACCGGGTAAGATATCGATTCAACTTCCCTAAAAAAATGACATTTGTTCGGGAAATAAAAATTTCTTATTAATAAATTAATTTTGGAATTATTGCTATTCTAAAACCGAAATCTCCATATGATTGATCAGGATAGTTCCCAAATTTATGAAAAGTGATTATTGAGTATTCTTCATCGCTAAACCAACACCCACCACGAAAGGATTTTACATTACCAGAGGAAGGTTCAAATGGGTTTTTTATTGTACTTTCACCATAGTAATTTTCATCAAACCAATTATTACACCATTCCCATACGTTCCCAGTCATATCGTATAATCCTAATTCATTAGGATTAAAACTGCCAACGGGTGATGTAAATGGAAATTCATCATTAACACCTTTCCATCCTTTTGCATCTGGTGCCAGCTTTAGCAATGCATCATCGGCAACATTCCCCCCATTTTTGCCTGTAGGATTCCCATTTCCCCAACTATAAATTATATCTTTCCCTCTATTACGGGCAGCAAACTCCCACTCCACTTCGGTAGGTAATCGGTAATTCTTTCCTGATCTTTTACTCAACCATTGGCAATATGCATTGGCATCGTTCCAACTAACATGAACAACAGGGTGGTTGTAATCTTTTAATAATCGAATTGCACCAGTAGCATCATATCGCCAGTTAACTCCTTTGTGCTTTCCCCACTTTCCATTAACAAAAGCAAGACTAGAATCCTTTTTTTCGGCATCTGTAATATAATTCGTTTCTTTCACAAACAGAGAGAACTCCTTAACAGTAACCTCATATTTACCAAGGTAAAAATCATAAAGAATTATCTTATGTTTTATATTTCTCTTATCTACTCCTTGTCCAGAATTGCTTCCCATAATAAATTTGCCTCCTTTAATGAATATGACTTCAGGAGAGGAATCTATTTTCTCACTTTCTTTTTTACTTCTGCTATTCAAACACGAGATAAAAAGTAATATGGATAAAATGAAATATAATACAGGAATCCATTTCATATTCATTGTAATCCTTTTTAAAAGATAATTAAAACCATAATAAATATAAAGCATATTACTTAACACTAAACCCAAACTTCTGGTATGAATTATCCCTATCAACTGTTGGGTGTTGCAAGTCCCCACTAACCTTTGTCACCTGTGCGCTCACATACTCACGCAACTCATCGGTTGAAACAATTCAATCTCTGTTCTTATTGGCACCCTAGTGGTGAGAGCTTTCATGATTCAACCGATTAACAAACCGTTTTCAAATTAGTTAGTAGTTAATAAACTTTCTTTAGGAAAGCCATTAACTAAAACTGTTATATCTGTAGCAAAATGAAGATTATTTCATAAATACAGATCAAGGAGTGAAATTACATTTTCGAAAATCATTTACGATTTTATAAGGGTTACTTGTCTGCCAACTTTACAAAAGGAATTTTAAATAATCCCAAATTATAATTAACTGAAATCGTATCACCAAGTTGATATTTATTGTATTCGTACTGGAATACTTTTATGCTATTGGTACTCTTTATTGGGCCCCATGGCGATAAGAGGAAATAATAGGTAGTATTCCTGTTTTCAATTACCCATTTATCAACAATTCTAGTCCTATATTGCTCATCAGCCTTCAAACAAAAGGCTTCATTTGTATTAATTGTAAATCCAAATGAAAAAGCAGCACAAAGAATGAAAGAGGTTATAAATGATTGGATTTTTCTTTTAGTCTCGTTTTTATTAATTAATTTAACAACAACAAACATAAAAACAGACAAGAACAGAATAAATGGAATCCAGAACAAGGAGTAATCTAAAACTGTAATTTCAATAATTCCTGTTGCAAATAAAACTATAGTTGGTATAAGTAAAGGAAAAAACAAACTTGGTTTTAAAGATTTTGAATTGTAATCAATAGTAATTATCCCCCTTGATTTTTTATAATAATAAAGGGCAATGCCTACTTGCAAAGAACTCACTATAATTGCAACCCATTTAATCTGAAATAGGAATAAGCAGATAAAAGCAATAACTGTATAAAAGATTATCAGTTTTTTAATCACACTTTTTGATTCTTTCACAAGTACTTCATTATCTTTTTCTGGGTCTTGAAGGTCTTTATCTGTTATCATCTTTTCTTTCAATTAGTATTGTAAAAATTAACTTTTCTTATCAATGAGGTTTAAAAATTCATTTAAAGAACAAAAATATAAGCCTCTGTCACATGTAGCAATTAAGACTGATTTTATTCATACTATTTTACAACCACAATCGGAAAATCCATTCCAAATCCATACCCTGTTGGGAATTGTGGCTGTCCCTTGTGCTTCTTTGATAACTCTGGAACCAAATCCTCCACGCAACTCTTCAGAAGGTTAACCGTTACCTTTCCATCATGTAACTTACAGGAACCCTTTAGGGTTTCAATAATTGAATAGGTGAAGATTCCATGACCAAGTTCCCCAACCTCGGTTGCGAACTGTTCTGTTCCACTAGCGGCAATAAAATATGTCCCAGTGCTTCTGGCCAACTGTGCAATTGCTTTTTCCTCAACAGCTCCCCTCATTGCAAGCGTTTGTATAGCTCCACCACTCTGGCAAGCATCGATCACAAAAAGTTGCTTCTGCGCCTTGATATTCCTAGAGAACTCTCCAATTTCTATGGCAGATATTCCTGATTTTCTAAGAACTTCATCTGCCTCGTACATCTTGGTAACATCATAAGGAACAAGATAAAACTGCGATATTTCGGTTTCATTTCCTGAACTCATTACACCATGTCCAGCATAGTAGAAAACAAAAACATCCTCAGGTTTTGCTGTCGATTTAATTTTATCAATTGCTGAGAATATCTTCTCCTTGGTTGCGTTGGCATCAAAAAATGAAGTTACATTGACGGTTCCAAAAATTGGTGCGGCACCCATTGTAAGTGATTGAATAAAGGCCTCAGCATCGTTCTTTGCAAAGTTCAAACTATACTTAGGATTGAGGTAAGCATTAATACCAATAGCAAGGATATGCATGTTAGGTTTCTGATTTGTGATATTCTGGTAATTTACAACTACCTCATTACTGCTACTTTCTGTTCGTTTGGCACTATAGCCTACTGCTCTAAATCGATTCTCGCCGGGGGTCAATATCGCATCAAATTTCACCGTACTTCCTGTAGGTTTAAATCCACGTTGTGTTGTATTTAGCAGCTTCCCGTTATGGTAAAGCCTAACCTCATCGACTCCACCACCCTTATCGGTTGCCTGAACAGTCAGGGAAATCGTGCCGTCGTTTTCATTCTTTTCTGTGGAAATAATATCAACTAGTGGAGGAAAATCTATATCTTCCTTAACAGAAATCATCTTTTTATCCAGAACTCCGCCCATTGCCAAAGGCAACAACCCTGGCGTATAAAACTCTTCGAAATAACCCTCAAGGGCAACCACACTGTTCCCCTTAACAAAGTGAAGCATCTTTATCCCTTCTTCCGTACCATCGAAGCTACCATCGGGTGTTACTGCAACCCAATCGGTTGACGAAATTGAAAAAAGGGTTACAATCTTTTTCCATGAACTGACCTCCCAATAAATAATTCTATTGTCTAAGCATCCTGCAATAAGGTATTTCCCATCATCGGTGAATTTTAGTGATTGTGCGGGGCTAATGCAATTGAGTGATTGAATGATTTTACCTGACATTACCTCGGCAATATGCAATTCCCCATTCCTGCCACTGAATGCAACATGTTTATTGTCGGGTGAAACGCTTACTGCTGTGACATACATTACTGAACTTTTGCTGTCAGGAAATTTGATTTTGTTGATCTGTTTTAATTTATCGGTACAGCTATACAGGTCAATATCATTGTTATTCCCATTTATACATGCGCCGACTGTTTTATCCCTGCTAAGCTGAAGAGAATTAATAAAATACTTGCTTTTAGTGACTTCATCCTTTACACTCCCTGCTGATTTATTCCACAAGGCAATCCGGCCATTTTTGCTTGCACTAATTATCAAACTCTGATTATTACAAAAATCTGCTGACGCAACAATCGATTTATTTCCAGTGATTTTTGTATTAAGGTTACCAGTTATGGCATCCCATTCACAAATCAGATTGTCAAAACCGGCAGTAAGCAAACTTCGCCCATCGGGAGAGAACTTTACAGTCGTAAGCATATCGGAATGTCCATTCAAAGTTTTGGTTAGTTCACCAGTAGACAACCTCCAAATGGAGGCAGTCTTATCGTATGATGCTGCAGCAATATACTCACCATTTTGTGAGATGTTGATTTGAGATATACCCTCTTTATGATATTTAAAATATCTATAATTTTTCTTGCTTTGAAGATCCCAAACTCTTATAAGACCATTATCAAGTCCACATGCCAAATATTTATTTTCGAAACTAACATCCAAAGAGGTTATGCGTCCCCTATTTCCATTAATGGTAAAAATATTTCGTTTTGTGGATAGATCTAATTGTACAAATTGGTTTGTATTGGTGCAATACATAATTGAGTTTGGGTCTGGCGAAAAGGAGATAAGACCACCCAACTCTAATTTTTCAGAAAACAATAAAGCACCAGAAGGTATATCAAACACTTTAACAGGTTCATCTTTGTTAGATGATAATGCTTTGCTTCCATCGTGTGCAAATTGCCAGTTTAACATTTCGCCGCTTAGGAGGTTTGTTTCTTTGCCTGTATCAAGGTTACGTAATAAATAATTGTATTTGTTTTTATTTTCAGAGTATGAATAAACTTCTACTAATGCTACGTTTTTCTTTGAAGAATAATAAATTATTGTTTCGTAAAGCGAGTTTGCAACCGTTACTTCCTTTATCTTTTTAAGCGATGATATTTCGTAAACATCTAGGTTCTTATTGTTTTCCACCAACAAATAACCTCCATCATTTACAAAAATTCGGGAAGAATAGATTTCTTTATTTGAAATGGTTTTCCCAGAAAAAATATCTACCACCTGGCAATTCCCACCTGCAGAAATAAATAAGTTGTTGCTGCTTTGAGTAAATTGAAGTAGCCTTATTCCATCAGGAGTTTTTGAGGGAATTTCCTTAATGAGTTCACCATTTTGAGGATTCCAAATTCTTATGGTATTGTCTTGTCGATATTCTCCACCACCGCTAGCAAGATATTTACCATCGGACGAAAACGATAATGTGTTAACAACATTGTTATGCCCAAGTAATGTTCTTAACTTTTTACCGGTTTTGCAATCCCAAATTATGATCGATTTGTCCCAACCACAAGTGGCAAAAATTTCACCTGAAGGATCAAACGCAATATCATATACTGGTTCAGAATGCCATGTATTGACTACTAATTCGGGCTTTTGGGCAAAATCTTTTACGCCAATTAAAATTAAAAAAAAGAAAATCAAATTTGTTTTCATAAACGCAAAATGGTTCAAATAAAGTTATTAAACGAATTCAAATTGTTTGTAATTATATTTTATTACATCCCATAGTACATAAATGGTGTCTATCGAGAAATTGGTTGTATTGCTCTTTGATAAAAGTGTTTAACCAGTTCTAGTGCCTTCAAAAAAGGCATAGTCCCAACAGTATAGCTCCTTTTGAAACTCCATGGTAGACTAATCAGATACTTTCCAAAGTGAAACTTCAATTAAGTTTGCCTCTGTTAACATGAATGCTTTGGTTAAACGAATAATCCTCTCTCCATAGACTAACGTTTAAGCCATTTGTCTCGTATTGCTTTTAATTTTTCATTTAACACTAAACCCAAACTTCTGGTATATATTATCCCTATCAACCGTTGGGTGTTGTAAATCACCGCTAGCTTTTCCTACTTGAGCACTTACATACTCGCGTAGTTCGTCTGTTGAGACGAATCCATCATTGTTCTTATCAGCATCTTTGGTAGTTAGTGCTTTTATTACCCAGTAGGTAAACAACCCGTTCTGAATATCGCTGCGCTCGTAACTTAACTCACCTCCCTTTGATGATGAAAATACGATAGCTCCACTTCGACGAACAAGGTCGTTGTAAATGTAGCGGTCCTTTTGGTATAAGTAGCTTCGCTTGGTTGTTCGTTGTTCATTGTTAGTTGTTTCTGTGGAAATTGTTTTAAAACCACGAGAAGATATCCCAACACCAGTTGCTGAGGCAATCATCTGCCCCTGGTACTCTTCGTCAATCTCGCCCGATTCACAGGCATCCATCAGGAAAAGTTTGTTTCGAGGAGGAATGCCCTGCATTAGATCCTCTATAGTTTCGAAATCAGCCGCACTAGCTTTCAGGTTGTTGATATCGGCATTGCTAGTTAAAAAATAATAGTTCGCCTCAGCGTCCTTATCATGCATACCATGGCCAGCAATGAAGAGAATGAAGGTATCATCTGGTTTGGCATTCTTCACAAAGTTCTTCGATGCTTTAATTGCATCGGGGGTTACCTGCTCGTTGGTAAGGACTTTGGTGTAAACGTTTTCAAAACCTTTGCCTTTTAGATTTTGAATGGTTTTCTCAAGGTCAAGAGCATCCTTGTGGGCATAAGCTAGGTTATATGATGTATTTTGATACTTTGATACACCAAAAGCCAAGAAATATAGATCTTTTTTTACAGGTTCACTGTTTATTAACTTTATTTGATCCCTATAACTTTCAACGCCTAAATTGTTGGTACAAGAAATCTCAACTTTATTTATCCCAGATGATAAAACAACTGATTCTGAACCTTTATTCGAATTACCTTTTATAGATTTACCATAAATACCCCAAATTGGTACGTCATTGATAAATATTGAATATGACTTTAACTCATGTTTGGGATCAGAAACAGAAAAACTGATATCAACGCTAGCTCCTGTTTGTTTTATATCTGTTATTTTAGCAACCGGTACTTCAAGTTCTGTGAACGACCAATTATTATTCACCCCAAGTTTTCGAATACGCTTTTCATATTGCTTTTCATATTGTTTGACAATTTGAGCATCGTATGATGGTAGTTTTTTCATAATAAGGTCTGGGCGATTTGTGTTTGTTGCAAATTGGTCGATTCCCCACAGATTCATGCCTTGAACCATATTAACTATATTTGTAGCATTTATTGAACCATCCCAGTAGCCATCAGAATTGTACACTAGCCAGGTTCCAATTTCACTGTTATGGTAAAATGCAGTCCATGAGGCATCATCAATATTCCATAATCTAGCAGTACCATCAGAATCCGTTGATAAAACATATTTATCGTTATAGGCAAAATTTGCTGATGAAAAAAAGCCAGCATTGCCTTCTAATACTTTAATTGTTTGATTGGTGGCTAAATCCCAAATTCTAATTTTAGAATCGTTCAATAATGAGAGGGCTAACGTTCCCTTAGAATTTATTGATAATAAGCCAACCCATGGTGAGCCTTCTAATGGCTTTTCCTTATTTTTATCGCCAACCCTCTCTACATATGTATCAGAGGAATGCTCAAAGTTTATTGTTGTTTTAGTCGTTGAAATATAAAACTTTTTGGGCCTATGTGTGGGCATTAGTATATAATCTTCTTCCTTGAATTTTGTTTTACCCTCAGGCTCTCCTTTCCCTAAATAATCGAAACTAAAATTATCATACCCTTTTTTGGAAATCAACCATTTTTTATCAGGCGTTATTGCATAGTAACTCCATTCGTCACCCTTGTATAGGTTATTTATTTCAATTGGGCGGCATTGTCTTAAATCCCAGAATATTAATTGTCTTGATCCATTAACTATAAAAAAAGTATCTGTTGTTGGAATAAAGTAAGCGTTAAAAACGCTACTTATTTTTCCCGTAAAATACTGAATTGGCTCAGCTGTATTAATATCCCAAAGGGCTGGTATTTTATCACTACTTCCTATCAATACGCTTTTACTGTCGGGGGACAAGGCTATTTCGCATTCAAATTTCTCTTGTTTTATCTTCTTTACTAATTCTTTAGAATCTACATTCCATAGGTAAATATTGGAATTATTACCTGATCCAACTCCAGCAATCAATAGTTTGTCATCATTGGAAAAAGCAAGTCTGAATGCTGAAGAGTTCTTAAGTGGGTAATTATATACTTCCTTTTTAGTTTGTACTTCCCATATCCGCATGGCATCATCCTTACCTGCTGAAGCTACAAATTTCCCATTATGTGATAGAGAAACACAAAAGACCAGATCGGAATGAACAAGTGTTGCAATGTTTTTCTGCTTTTCAATATCCCACAGCTTAATATCGTTATTCCAACGAGCACATGTAGCCATTGTTTTGCCATCCTGCGAAATACTGATATCAAGTATGCCGTTTAAAGACTGACCCTCATTATGCATTTTCTTCATTGTAAACAAAACTTGCCCTGTAGCAATGTCGAAACGCTGCACCACATTGCAATTTGCCGAACCCGCTAAAAAAGTTTTACCATCTGGGAAAATTTTAATTGCAGATATTCCATGCTCTTTACCTTTCTCAAAACTATCAAATGTTTTTATCGCTTTACCTGTTGATAAGTCATACATTATCATTTGCTTATCACGAGATCCGGTAATTACATATTTTCCATCGGGGGTAATATCCATGGCGGTTATCCATGATTTATGCCCAACAAATGAACGTAATAGTTTACCACTAGCTATATCCCACAATTTTACGGTTTGATCGTTAGAAGCGGTTAAAACATGCTTCCCATCAGGAAGAAATGCAACTTTTTCAATTCCACCAATATGGCCAATCTGAATGTTTAAATCAGGTTTTAAATTAGAGTTTAATTGAGCTTTAATATGGTTTATTGGTATCATATAAACCACAATAAATAAAAACAAAAAAGAAACTTTAGTTTTCATAATAAAAACGAATTGTACTAAAATGTATTAAAATTATTGTCTCAACTTTATTATAACTTCAATCAAATTCATTTTAATCCAAACCCAAACTTCTGGTATAAATTATCCCTATCAACTGTTGGGTGTTGTAAATCACCGCTAGCTTTTCCTACTTGTGCACTTACATACTCGCGTAGTTCGTCTGTTGAGACGAATCCATCATTGTTCTTATCAGCATCCTTGGTCGTTAGCGCTTTCATTACCCAGTAGGTAAATAAACCGTTCTGGATATCGCTGCGCTCATAGCTCAGTTCTCCTCCTTTTGAACTGGAGAAAACAATTGCTCCTGAGCGCCGAACAAGGTCGTTGTAAATGTAGCGGTCCTTTTGGTATAAGTAGCTTCGCTTGGTTGTTCGCTGTTCGTTGTTAGTTGTTTCTGTGGAAACTGTTTTAAAACCACGAGAAGATATCCCAACACCAGTTGCTGAGGCAATCATCTGCCCTTGGTCCTCTTCGTCAATCTCGCCCGATTCACAAGCATCCATCAAAAAGAGTTTGTTGCGGGGAGGAATGCCCTGCAGCAAATCTTCGATGGTCTCAAAGTCAGCAGCTGTAGCTTTTAGATTATTGACATCTGCATTACTAGTAAGGTAGTAGTATGTTGCTTCGGCATCCTTATCGTGCATACCATGACCAGCAATAAAGAGAATGAAGGTATCGTCGGGCTTTGCGTTCTTCACAAAATCCTTTGAAGCTTTGATTGCATCTGGTGTGACCTGCTGGTTGGTAAGAACTTTGGTGTAAACATTCTCGAAGCCCTTGCCTTTATAGATTTCTATGACCTTAGAAAGATCAATTGCGTCCTTGTCAGCATAGGCAAGGTTGTAAGCAGGGTTTTGGTATTTAGAAACGCCGAAGGCGAGAAAGTACAAATCTTTAGAAGTCGATAATGAATAATCGGCATAAGTTAATGCTCTAATAGACTCAACACCTTTTTCATTTAGACAGGAAACCTCTATTTTGTTGGACCCCGATGAAAGTTCAATTCTATCTTTTAATATTACCATTTTATTAGAAATATTTTTACCCTTTCCATAAATAGGAACATCGTTCACAAAAATGTTATATGATATGAGGTTAAACTGAGAATCTGTTAGTTCAATTTGTAAATCAACTTTTTTTCTGTCCTGAATTGCGGAAACTATCTTTGCTTCTGGTGCATGATAACCTTGCTCTAACTGCTCCTCTGTAAAGTTTAACTTTTTCAATCTCTTTTTAAACTGATTATAATAATGAGAAATGAGTTCCTTTTTCTCAGGGAATAAGCGATTCATAATAATATCAGGCCTGTTGTTTTTAATTGCAAACTGGTCAATTTTCCATACATCCATTCCACGAACCATTGATACATAATCACTACAATTCTTAGAACCATCCCAATAGCCCTCAGGTGTATAAATAAGCCATTCATCGGAGTTAGCCGATACAATCATTGTTGCCAATAACTTCTCTGCTGTTAGATCCCAAATCTTGATTGTTCCATCTTTACTTCCAGAAACGATGAATTTATTATCGGGAGAAAAACAAACAGAATTTACAAAATCAGTATGGCTTATGAATTTTTTTACTGGCTGCTTGGATTCAACATCCCACAACAATATGCTTTTATCCAATACCCCACAGGCTATTAGTTTATTATCATTCGAAACTGAGAATTTACTGTATTCGTCAGTTTTCCCTTCGTAAAGATTTGCGTACTTCTTCTCCGATTTTAACTTCCATTGAAGAACACCCAAACCATAAGTACTCTTTGAGTAGAATGATTTATTATCAGGCAAAAAGTAAAGGTTGTTAGCACTGCCTCCGTAAACATCAAATATTTTGAGTTGTTTTTCTGTTTTCACATCCCACAATAAAATTCTGTCCCTATATCCACCTAACAATTTTTCTCCATCAGAAGAGATAGACACAGCAGACACTCCAGAGGAGAGTAAGAATAAAGGATTAGTAAAAGTTTTTTCGCAGCTACCGCTATTAAAATCCCACAACTTCACAGTTTGATCCTCGCTTCCTGAAACGAGTTTTTTACCATCCGACGAAAAAGCGATGGAAGATATCATTCCTCCGTGCCCTTTAAAGGCTTTTAAAAATTGCCCAGTTTCGAGATTCCATGATTGAATATCGTGCATTCTTTTATTGTACCAATTTCCACCGCCGGCAATAAGATATTTACCATCTGGAGATATATCTATCGACCTGATATAATCGGGTGTATTAGACAAAGTTTTAGTACACTGTAATAAATCCAAATCCCAAATTTTTAATACTCCTGAATTTGAAAAATGCTCTCCTCCCCCTACAGCTAAATATTTACCATTAGGAGATATTTTAACCACATTTATCTGAGGAACATTTCCGCTTATTTCCTTTATTATTTTCTTTGCTGATAAGTCATACAAACCTATTTTTCCATCTATTCCACAAAACATAAGAGTTTTGCTATCGTTGCTAAAATCGACAGCACGAACAACTGTTGGACTTTCTAAGGATAAAACTGGAATATTTTTAACTAAGTCCCACACTTTTATAATACCAAAAACTCCTTTATTAGTATCGAGTTTCCCTCCACAATAAGCAAGATAGTTTCCATCTGCAGACGCACACACAGAGAGGACGCTATATTTAATCGTTTCAAATGATTTTTTTAGGCTTCCACTTGCAATATCCCAGCATAAAAGCTCTCCGTTACTCTGACCTGCAAAGATTAATTTCCCATCAGCACTATAACATGCTGAAGTAACATCCATTGAGGTTGAAATGAGCTTAATAAACGATCCTTTACTATAATCCCAAATCTTTATATCACCGCTGGTTCCAAATGATCCTCCAGCTGAAAGAAAGGTAGTTTTATCAGGAGACAGACATATCTTTTTTACATCATAGGTATGTCCACCAACGTATTTACTACGCTTTCCATCTGTTATACTCCAATACTCAACATTCTTCTGCCAATCACCAGAAATAACATTCTGACCATCGGAAGTAAAGCACAAATCGAGTACCGGGTCGGTTTTATCCTGAAAAATTCTTACGCATTTCCCAGTTTCAACCTCCCAAAGTTTCATTGTACTTATAAAGTTTGGGTTTTCAGAGGGGCCACCTCCAGAAACAATCCATTTTCCATCAGGTGAAAAGGCAAATGAAAACACAGAGGTGTTTTGTCCATCAAATGTTCTAATACACTGACCTGAACGAACGTCCCAAAGTTTCATTACTTTATCGAGACCTCCTGTCAGAATGTATTTACCATTGGGGGAGAAACATGCTTTTAAAACATTTTCTGTATGTCCCGTATTAATTGCTAATTCTGTGTTCTGTGCAAATAGACTTGAAAACAAACATAATTTGATAAGAACTAAAGTAAATACATATTTAATCATATACTAAAGGCTTTTCTGTTATTTAAGTGTTTGAATTATCGCTGCTACAATTTCAATCTTTTAGTTACCTCTCACAATATTATACCCTGAAACATGCAAGTCCTGTAAGATTCCAGCTGAACTACTTTGGAGAACTGTTAACTCGGAAGTACTACCATCATCAACAATTGGGACATTGATGGAGATAACAGGAGTGCCACCACCATTGATATAAACCTCAATATCACCTTTTGCAGATGTTTTTAGGGTCATATTGCCGTAAACCCATGTTTTGAAGGTTACCTTTTCAACTAAATTTTTCGATGCCAATATAGTTTCGCCATTTTTCAAAAGATGAACTAATTGAACCCATCCATCCTGGTATGCTCTAACCGAATAGCTTTCGTAACGACCCTTAGAATCGTTAGGAATTTTTCGAATCCAAAAATTAATTGATACATAATCAGAATGTCGCGTTGAAACATCGGTGATTGTAAAATTCAACTTAGCTTCAAAGGCCAAATTATGCATAGTAATGAAGTTGGCAATTCCTTGCGCCGCAATATCTGAATTGCTTACCCCAGAAATTTTCCAAACAGTTGTTCCACCATAACCCCTTTCGAAATCAACATCAAATTGTCCAACAAGAGAGTTTGTACTACTTTCAGCTTTTAGCCCAACCAAACCACTTAAATCAATTTTTGGGTTTGATGTGGTTTGGCTAGATGCTACTGTATTCTGCTGGGTTGGTGCATTGTAAACATAGGTGTCCTCAACGGTATTTGAGTTATCAAACTCAAATAGTTTGCTTTGCTCTTTGATAGAATGCATCTCAAGGGGTTTCCCTTTATAAGCAACTACTACTTTTTGTCTGTCTCCTGAAATAAAAAAATCTTCACCACTTTGAAGGTTTGGAATACTATATCCTGACACACTCGTATACCCTTTTTCTTTGAGTATATTCCCATCGTGTGAGTAGTAAAAATTATAGTTTGACCTTATAGGAGATGGGCTAAATTCTGCTGGATATTTATATAAATAACTCTCATACATCACTGCATTTTTGGAATTATACCATCCATGTATAAAAGCTTTTTTTCCATCAGGTGTTGCGTTAAAATAAGCAATCACTACTTTTTGAGTTAATGGAACCTGAACCCTATTAATCAGTGCTTTACTTTTGTCATACTCGTAAATCCAATAATCGTATAGTTCTTTCTTTTCGTTCATTGTTAATCGAACCACAATGTACATTCCGCCATCGCGCGTAGGAGACATTCCCTCAATCCTAACGTATGGATCCTCGTTTTTAGGATTTTTGGATTGAGGTGTTACATTCAACTCGTAAACCTGATTTCCATCTTTATCAAAGCAATAAACCTTCTGGTACTCTCTTCTTGCTATAA
>Ga0209099_1001824_pt1 | contig 20201 bp, 17 predicted proteins | sample AD_JPNHW2_MetaG_FD_184430 | JGI IMG/M metagenome (GOLD analysis project Ga0209099, IMG submission 184430) | Active sludge microbial communities of municipal wastewater-treating anaerobic digesters from Japan - AD_JPNHW2_MetaG (SPAdes) (version 2) | ecosystem: Engineered > Bioreactor > Anaerobic... | reverse complement strand
ACCGGCCACATGACATGCTTGTCTATCCCCCGGATGTACTCGTCATGCCAGACGGCCAGATCGCTCTCCTCATCCTTTACGGTTATCTTGTCGGCATCCCTGGGCAGCAGGACTTCGGCTATGATGGCCGGCGGAGCATTGAGATCCAGAGATCCGCTGGAGCTGTCCGTCTCAATCCAGTAGATCCAGTCGGTTGCGCTCTCGTTGTCCGCAGTAATTGATGCCAGGATGCGGCTCATCTCTCCGCTCTTGCCTCCACTGATGCTATTTGTTTGACTTACATTGCCGCCGCTCATATTGCCGCCTGCGCTGGCGTTATTGCTGGCGCTCGCGTTTCCCTGGCCGGCAAGAACGGCGGAACCCTCCAGACCTCCCTCTTCGCCGTCCGCTATTATCCTGGTGGTGTAGGGAAGGGCCGGCCTGTCAGGCATTTTCGGCTTGAAGCTGGGATCGCCTAAAATGACATTCATGTAGGCCGTCTGATTGAGCATCTCCGGCACCGATACATCCCACTCAGGCAGGGGCTCATCGTAGTCGGATATGTCCTTGATCTTCTCGGCACCCTGGAATTTGAGGCGATAGAGGTTATCGGCATCAAGGGCCGCTTTGCCTACCGAGGAGCCTTCGAATACCAGGGATTGATAGAACCTCTTGAAGAAATCCTCGGACAGGAATATCCAGGAGAGGGTTGAGTCGCCCACATAGTTTACCGCTCCGGCTCTGATGAACGCCAGAGCAATGGAGTCGTCCAGGCTGGCAGGCACATACATCCTGGTGCCGGTCACATTGAGATAATAGCCCTTGAGGTTTACAGTGACACAGGCTCCCGATGTGGTTGTCTGGGGGCTCAATGTCAATTGCTTTACATGGGCTGCGGTCAGAGACGAGTCCATCATCGACCAGTCGGAGAGCTGCCAGGAGCTCTCATCCCCATGATGGATGAAGCTCACAATGTTCTGTCCGTTGTTCATCTGGGATACGGCCTGCTGATATGTGGCCTGCTCATAGCGCAGGTCCTTGACATCCAGCCCCGCCTCCGCCAGATAATCTCTGATGGCGACGCTGGTGGGCGTCTGGGGATAGGATAGGGGCGGAGAGGATATGACCAGGGCGTTATCCTTCCAGCTCCCGTTCAGCCGGTCGTAGGCGATGGTTCGTGCCAGAAGCTGGGAGGCATCGTACACCGATAGCCCCATGATCCGGCCCACTGCCACGCTGCTGTAATTTTCGTCTTCCAGGGGCAGTTGGTAGTCCCTGAAGATCTCATATTCGGTGACCTCAGTTGCCTTCTGCCTGAGGCCAGTGGAGATGAAGGGCATGGACCCTGGGTCACCCACCACCATCAGATATTGGGGATCAATCCCCAGCTCCTCTACCTTCTCCCTCTGCTTCTGCTCTAAATTCACGGGATCGATGTTCTGGGGGTCGACTGCCACGTCAAAGAGCAGAGCTCTCCTGGCGGCTGCGGCAGGAGCCGCCACCAGGGAGAGGCGGGGGACTTTGGTATGGCTGAAGGCGCTGATGTTCATGGCCTCCACATTGGAGCGCACCTGTATGGTGTAATTTTTGGTCCTGTGGGTATAACCGTTGCCCGTCTCGATATTGAAGGTCCACTTGCCGGGGATGAGCATCTGAGCCCGCACCTCATAGAGCTTATCGGGCTGTATGTCCGTGATCCGGACCGTTGCACTTCTACTGTCCGGACTGTAGAGGTTGAACTGGGTATAGCTGGCCTCCCGATTGAGGTTCCAGGTGATGTTCGTCCTGCCGGCGTAGATCCAGATGGGATAGGTCAGGTTTATGACAGGCTCCTCATCCAGGTTCTCCAGGGTATGATTGTAGGAGAAGCCCTCGTATGCAGCCGTGGCTCCGGTATCCAGCCGTTCATGCCAGCCGCTGTCCAGAGGATAGAGGACCTGGACATCCACATTCAGGCTGGCAGACTTGCCCGGCTCCAGCTTGTTGAGATTCCAGCGGAGCATGGTGCCGTTGAAGAAGGCATTGAAGGCATCCGACGGCCCTCCGCTGTAGGGGTCGGTGACATTTATTTCGCCCTCCTCCGACCGGGGCCACTTTATGTATCTGCCCAGGGGGAATATGTCCAGCAGCCTGACATCCCGCAGAGTATCCTCACCGGTATTGGTCAGGGAGAAGTTGAGTCTGACCGTCTCCCCAGCCTCCTCCGCCGGTATTCTGCTGGGGCTCATCTCCGTTCTGATGAGCAGGTCATCGACGAATGTCCTGTCTACCACAGGTTCTGCCGAAGGGGGAAGGAGGGAGAAGTCATGCGAGTTGGTGTAGACCACCATGTTCGGGCTGTCGCCCCTCTTCTTCATCTGCTCCAGGAGTAGCTCCGTATCACCCTCCATAATGGTGATGTTCATCCGGCCAAGCTCCTCCTTAACCTCTTGGGAGACAGGCCCCACCAATACCGCCCTGGCAGCTCCCAGGCGCTCGATGGCTGCCGCCGTCTCATTGGAGAGAGACTTTCCGGCATAAAGAAGCGGCCAGTTCAGGTAAGAGGCAATGGGCGCGGCGGTTAGGGCCGAACTGTAGCTGTCCTCGGCAATCACCGCACCGGGAGAGCTCTCCCAGTAGCGGCTGATCTTTTCCGCCAGGTCAAAGCTGTTGTTGGCAATAAGCCGCTCCTCGCTCTTCCAGGAGACGTCTCCTATGGCCAGAGAGCTGCCGCCTATCTGCTGGAGCAGCCAGCGACTGGCCCCGGAGGGAGGCAATAGCTCCGACCAGACGGGGGTTGTGACCACGCTGTACTCGAAGGCCACCCCCGCGGCACCTGACGAAATCAGTCCCTCAATGTAGGCGACGCCACCCTCAACATTCTGGGTGGAGAGGACGTATTCCAGGTAATCGTCGCTCAGGCGAATGTAGACCGGCCTGTCGCTGATATGGGCGGCCTGCCCGGCATCCTGGGCGGAGAGAGGAGAGATGATGGAAAAGTCGGTCAGCTTGGCCATCTCGGCAAAGTTGTAGCCGTGATTGCGGTCGAAGGGGCTGTCAAGGGCCATGCCGAGCTTGACCGGCCCAAGATCAGACGTTATATTTCGGGCATATGCCACGATTTGCATTATCTGATCCTCCTTCCATTGCCTCCATCTCTCCTGATTGAAGCTGTTGGAGTTGGCTTTGCTCAGATCCAGGCCCGTATCCTGGTAGAACTTCTCCTTGCAGGCATTGCAGTAGCAGAAATTCTCATCCTGGAATCCGATATTGTAGAGCACAATTCCGTCCGCCTGATAGTCGTCGATCAGCGTCTCGATCTGGCTATAGAGGCTCTCCCTCACCTCCGAATTGGCCGGGCAAAAGAGAGAGGCATTTCCGCCGATATCTGGATTTGCGACCTGCATGAGGTTTTTGTCTATGTGAGAAGTATCGTATACGTTCGATGTGATGCCTGCCTCGGCCAGCATGGCTTCGCCGGCCTCTCCAATCTCATTGATCTTATCAAGGCCCGGCTTTTCTGAGACGTGCGGGATCTCCAAAGTTGCCGTAATATAGACTTTCAGGCCGTCCTTGTGGGCTGCCTGCACCATGGCTTTGACCTCATCGCCCTGGCCGTGAACGGTTATGGCGCTGATATTGGCCGATTTGAATGTATTGAGGATGGCTATAGCTCCATACCTCTCCAGGTCGCCCTCTTCGATCCAGCCGGTTCTGTCTCCGGCATCCACGCTCCTGGGCAGGATTAGCAGGGGAGTGGTGGTGGTATGATTGCCCTCCGACCAGATGGCCAGAGGCGTGGCTGCCATTGATGCATGCCAGTCGTCTGCTCCCACCAAGACGACATCTTCCATCCCGCCCCTGACACCACCGGAAAGAGGCGCATCCTCTGCCATGACGGGCAGGGTCACAGACATGAATGCCACAAATAGCAGCATATAGCCCAGCAGCATGTAGCCCGGTCGCATGCTTCTATCCCGTCCCGTCATACTGCCGCTCCGCAGGCCGATCTCTTCCCATTCGGCCGTTCTGTAGCTTCTTGCCGTCATTGCTCCACCCCGCTCGCGCCTATTGCCCGGCTCTCCTGCGCTGCCGTCTCCTCAGTTCTCTGTGCCGCACCATTCTCTTCCGTCATCTCCTGGGCCATCTCCTCCATGGTCACTATGGTCACACCTGCATCCTCAAGAGATTGGACGTAGTCCTCATCGATATCACTCACCGCGACAGCCCGGGAGAGAGATATATTGCGCTCTGTCATCTCCCCGATGATCGAGCCGGCATTGGCGGTGACATTTCCCTCGCAGATCACAATGGGCGTTCGGCCAAGGGCAGCCGCCCTGTAGGCTCTGAATATATCGGCAGGGCTTGATCCGGAGAGCACCACTTCAGCCGTCCCATTCTGCCACAGCTCTGCGACATACAGCCAGCAGTCCTCGTAAAGGCTGCCGGACTGTATGCGTTTGACGGCTGCCCCCTGAAGATCTTTTTCAGCACTGGCGGAGACTATCGACTCATTGCCGAGTATGACGATTGTCGAGAAGTCCGAAAGGACCTCCAGGTCCTTTTGGCTGAGATCTCCGGGAGGAACTGTGATGACACCTGCGGCCACTGTTCCATTGCCCAGGATGCCCGCCGAGCCGACTGTACTGTAAAGCAGGTCGTCTCCCGTCAGCACGGCCAGTCCCTGGGGAACCGTCACCTTCACCGATGCCATCTCCTCAGGCATGGGAATGCCGTTGCTGTCCATGAGCTGGAAGAGAAGCGGATACTCCCCGCTCCTGGTGGCGAGCATGGTGAAGTTGGCTATTCCGGGTAAGTCCGGGCTGACATCGACCACCTGGGCGATGGGCATTACCATCAGCTCCGCAGGGGCGGATATGGCCACCATCACCTTCTCTTTGACATCCAGCATCACTTTGAAAGAGCCCTCGTAGGTCCTGTTGGCGACCATTCTCTCCGGGACTTCGACCTTAACATTGTAGCCTCTGACCTCCAGGGCAAAGTCAACCTCGGCCCGGACCGACGAATTTCGAGATTGGTTGCCGAGGGATGTGGCAACTATGGTGACGTTGTTCTTCTTGCCGGGCTTATCAGTTGTTATTTGAAGCTTCATTTTATGGACTGTCCCAGGATCAAGGGGCAGGTCATAGGGAAAGCTCAGCTCCTTGTCGCCGTCCAGCAGCAGCAGGCTCCAGCCTTCAGGCAGAGGCCCGGCATCGACCGAGGCCACATCCCGAAACGATCCCTGGTTTTTAACAGCCAGTTCGAATTGGGCAATATCCTGGGCATTGGCGGAGAGGGTTGCTGATTTGGCATCATCTATGGTCATGCTTATGCCGTAGCTCTCCTGGGCAATGACCAGGATGTCGAAGTCTATCCTGATGGGCAGCGCCGGCGGAGAGCTGTCCAGCAGGTAGATAAAACCGGAATACGAGCCCGGTTTAGCCTCAGGGGGCAGGGCAAAGTAGATCTTTATCTCCGCCTTGTCCTCGGGCATGAGCGGCTTTTCTTCCGGCATGGATAGGAAGATGAAGTCTGCCGCGCTGCCGCTGATCTCCGTCTTGGAGATGCTGTAAATGGAAGCGTCTCCGGTGTTGGTCAGTACAAGGGTCCTCTCCTCCAGGTCGCCGGGATGGACCACAACATCGAACCTTTCCTTGTCCGGTGCAAGCTGGGCGGCACCGGCAGCAGTCAGCAGGAACAGGATGACTATCAGGTATTTAGGCCTCATCTAACACCACTCGATGGCATATGCCGGATTTTGCTAAAGTAAATATCCCACTACCTTTCGCATTTATAAATTCTCTCTTAAAGGAATAAATAACCTTCCCATTATCACTGCCATATTCCCGGCATCATCCCGTCCCAACAGGCTAGTTTATATCCATTATGCACCAGAACGGGAAGATGGTGTTTCCTTGGACCGGGAGAAATCCATTCTGGTGGCCACGCCCTTCAAGAAGCGGGGCAAGAAGAGCCTGAAGATCAGCGACTTCATCTTTGCCCTATCGCTCGACCTGAAGTGGGGACCGCCGGAGAAGGTGCGCGCCCTGCTCAGGGAGGCGGAGGCGGAAGGTATGGTCAAGATGGAGGGAGAGATGGTCACCTCCCTATTCGATGAGCAAGCAGTTGAGGTTCCCCTGGGATTCAAGCCCACCAGCGAAGAGGGCATACTGGATCAGGGGATCAGGCTGATCACCTCTCAGACCGGCATGAGCCGAAAGGAGGTAATCGCGCTGGCCAATGAGAAGCAGGACTCGCTGCAGAGGCTGGTGGAGCTGGATGCTGTGGTGCTGCTGGTCGCGCGGGAGATGGGAATTGACGTCAGCGATCTGGCGGCCAGGGCTTACGACAACCTGCTGGCCCGCTGCAAAGAGTAAGATGATAATCGCAAGCTTAATCTCTGATGAGCTGAGGACAGTTGGCTTATGACTTCCAGGACACCCAGGGTTCTCCTGACGACAGTTTACAGAAAGGGCAATCAGCCCTATGACTACATCGGGGCCAATACCAGGTCATGGTTTCGGTTTTACTGGCCACGCATTCAGTCCTTCGGCCTTCGATTTTTAAAACAGAATATCCCTGAGCTGGAGATTCTGGAGTTTCCCACCTGGGAGCAGTACCAAAAGAAGCTGCAAGAGGGCTGGGACGTGGTGGGCCTGTCCTTTTACCTGAGCGAGACCCACGAGGCAATGGAGATGGTCGATGCGGCCCGGGCGGCGGGGGCTGGAGAGGTCTGGGCGGGAAATTACGGGGCACTCACCACTGCCGTTCAGGACAGGTTCGACCGCATATTCGTGGGCTACTCGGAGAGAGAGCTGGCTCCCTACTTCGGCAGGGAAATCAAGGACATAATTCACCCACCGCTCATCGAGTACCTCAATACGCCCTTCAATATCAAGCTGAACATCTACGGAGTCATGTTCACCACCCGCGGCTGTCCGGTGGGCTGCAACTTCTGCCAGACGCCCGTCTTCTGCAATAAGCCCAATATCATATCTCTGAAAAGCATCGAGCGGGTGCTGGCCTACTACAAGGAGCACGACATCAATGTGGTGCTGATCGAAGACGAAAACTTCGGATGCAATCGCCGCCATGCCGACCAGGTGGTCGACCTCTTGGACAAGTATGAGATGGTCTGGGGCTGCATGGCCAGGGCCGATTATCTGCGGCGTAAGATCGACGACTGGGCGGACATGAGAAAGAAGAACGGCAGGAGGGTGGCCGGATTTGGTGGGGCGGCCATCGGCATTGAGAACCTGCATCAAGAGCGCCTGGATGCCATGAAGAAGAAGGAAGGCACCGAGGACATCCTGGAGACCCTGCGCATGCTGCAAAGCAGAGGCCTGGGCACAGTGGGCTACTACATGATCGGCTTTGAGGAGGATACCATAGAGGGCCTGCGCCAGGACATCAAGAAGCTGGCTGCTCTCAAGCTGGACATAACCCAGATCTGCGTTGTCACTCCCCTGCCCCAGACGCCCATGTGGAAGGAGATCGAGGAGAAATTCGGCATCTGGGATAAGGATTATCACAATTACGACGGAAAGCACATGGTCTGGAATCATCCCCAAATCAAGCCTGATGAGTTTCCCAAGATCCTGAACTGGTCCTTCAAGCAGGTTCACCCCTGGTATACCCCCTTTCGCACCTCAAGCCGGGTCTGGGGCGATGCTTATCGCTACGGCGGCTGGGCGGGAGTAAAAGAGGTGGCTGCCTATATCAGCCGGGCCAATAAGTTCGACTGGAATGCGGGGCTAAGGCTGCTCCAGGTAGAGGAGTGCTAAGGAAAGCAGAGCACGAGCGTCCAGGCAATATTATGAAGATACTACTGCTATCATCTCCCATAGTGCAGCTTGACTTCGATCGCATAGCCCGCGTGCCAAATTTGGGGCTGGCCTCTCTGGCGGCACATGTGCAGGATCTCTGCACAGTTCATGTGGCCGACATTCACGGCCTCAAAGACCACAGGGAGTACGTCCGGAAGGCGGTAAACGGCTACGACCTGGTAGGGCTCACCGCCATGAGCTTTCAGTATGAAGAGGCGCTCATCCTGGCGAAGATGGCCAAAGAGGCCGGGGCGAAGACGGTCTTTGGAGGCTACCATCCCACGCTGGCGGCAGAGGAGATAGGGGCCAGCCCGGACGCCTCACTGATCGACTTCATTGTGCGGGGCGAGGGCGAAGAGACCTTCCGGGAGCTTGTGGCAGCCCTTTCGGAAGGCAGGAGCCCCAGAGGCATTTTGGGGCTGAGCTACCACGATGGCGAGAATAACAAAATGGTACACAGTCCACCCCGACCGCTGCTGGATGTGGTGGAGATCCGCATGCCCTATCGGGACGCTCGGCTGATCAAAAAGGGCTTCTACAGCTTCGATGTGCCCATAGACTGCGTGGAGACCAGCCGGGGCTGCACCCAGGGCTGCAAGTTCTGTTCCATCAACCTCATGTACGGCCGGCACTTCCGGCCTTTCTCCATCGAGAGGGTGATCGAGGACATCCGGGATGCGGAGGCACATGGCGCGGGCTCCATATTCTTCCCGGACGATAACATCACCCTCAATCCCCGTCGCCTGGAGAGGCTCTGCCAGGCCATCATCGATGCGGATCTCACCCACCTGCGCTACAAGACCCAGGCATCGGCATCAGGCATCGCCTCCAGCCGGACGCTGGTGGACCGAATGGGCGAGGCGGGGTTCGACGGCGTCTTCCTGGGAGTGGAGAGCATCAACAAGAGGAACCTGGAGTTCCTGGGCAAGGGCAAGATGTCCAATGATGCCGAAAAAGCAGTGCAGTATCTGCACGACAACAACATCATCGTCTCCACGGGGCTGATCGGAGGAAACCCGGATGACGATGAGGATGACCTCTGGGAGAATTTCAAACTGGCCCGCCGGCTCAAGGTGGACTTTCCCATATTCTACATATCCACGCCCTATCCCAAGACCCAGATGCGGGCGGAGCTGGAGGAGATGGGGCTGGTCACAAGCAGCGACTTTACCAGGTACGACGGGCTGCATGCCAACCTCAAGACCCGCCACCTCTCTGAGGAGGAGGTGCAGTACATCACCTGGCAGATGAACGCCCGCTACTATGATTTGAAGTGGCTGAAATACAACAAGGTCAAAAAGCTCTATCCCAAATGGTTTGCCAGGGAGATGAAGAGGCTCGCGCCCTTCTATGCCAAACGGAAGCTGGACCTTGCCTTGGGGAGGAGGACGGCAAAGGACTTCTTCCAAGAGGACCTGGAGAGCGGAGAGCTGTGCAAGGGAGTTGTATAATTTCTTCCCGTTAGGTAGATGCATCAGGTCTTCTATTCATTGCGATTTTAAGAGAACCATCACATATTCCAATACCTGTGAAGCCATTTTAATTGCCTTTCCGGCGTCTTCTTGGTCAAAGGCCTCGAAGGGCAGACCACCTGGAAGTCCGTTAGGATAGCGGGTTGGAATATAGTACTTATCCAGTCCACCTGCACCTAAAAGGCCCTCAACCTCCGCATCATACTTCATGGCATGTTTTAGGAGCTGAGCCACGGAGTGCCCAAAGACAACTTCTTCCCCCTGAGCGTAGATAAAAGCCTTGACGGCCTTCTCTGCTGCCTGCTGGGAGAGAAAGCATGCCAGGTTGAACCTCATTCCCTGAAAGCTGTACCTCGCATCATCCAGATCCTGCGCGGCCTGCAAAAGCCAGCGCATCCCTTCCTCCTTCGGCTCAAGCCTCATAAAGCATCCTGCCTTCCTTCAGCGCCCTCCTGACAAAAGGCCTCTCTTTCATCTCCTCAAACTCCTGGGGCGTGTAGACCAGGATATCCATCGCTTCTCGAGCATCATCGTAGAACTCGTCCAGCCGGTCGAGAAATCTCAGGTTTGTCTCCTTGACCACAATCAGGTCGATGTCGCTGTGATCGCGGGCGTCACCCCTGGCCAGGGAGCCGAAGAGCAGTACCTGGCGCACGCTGGGATCGGCCTTCAGCCTGGTCAGAATCCTTTCCAACTCTTCATAGAGTTCGGACACAGTCATATGTTGACTCAATCCTTAAGAATGATGTGGGTTCTGATCCTTTTTTTAGATTGCCCTCATGAGTTAAAAAAATTCTCAACACTACATTTAAGCCCGGAGCATTCCTACAGTATCCCATGCTTCAAAACCTTCATCTGACCGTCGCGGTGGAAAACTCCGCTTCGAAAAGCAATTCCCATCTTCTGGCCCAGCACGGCCTGTCCATCCTCATGAGCCTCGACCTAGGCGGAGGCGAGGGCATGAAGCTTCTCTGGGACACGGGGGCCAGCTCCGAGGTGATGCTGCACAACGCCGCCGCACTGAACATCGACCTTGACGCCATCGACCTCATCTGCCTCAGCCACGGCCATTACGACCACACGGGAGGGCTGATGGGCGTACTGGCGCAGAGGAAGAGCCGCGGCAGGGAGAGACTGGGAGTGCTCTGCCACCCCGATGTCTTTGCGGCCAAGCTCAAAGCCCGGCCGGGCCTCAAGTTCATAGGCCTGCCATTCACAGAGACCCAGGTGGAGGCGGAGGGGGGGATCTGGATGCAGTGCCGCGGGCCTGTGCCCATCGCACCCGGCCTTACCACTACGGGAGAGATACCCCGCCGGGAGGCCTTCGAAGCTGTAGAGGGCTTCTGGACCATCAGAGAAGACCGCTACTGCCCGGACAGCATTCCCGACGACCAGGCCCTGGCCGCCGATATTCCGGGAAAAGGGCTTGTTGTCATCACCGGCTGCGCCCACTCCGGCATCATCAACACCATCAAGCACGCCCTGGAGATAACCGGAGCTGAAAAGCTTCATGCCGTGATCGGCGGCTTTCACCTCATGGGGGCGGACGACTGCCGCATAGAGGCCACAGTGCAGGCCTTAAAAAAGTTTCATCCTGCCGCAGTCTGTCCAGGGCACTGCACGGGTGAGAAAGCAGTCTCCCGCCTGCGGGAAGCATTTGGCGACAGGTGCAAGCCGATGGCTGTGGGAGACCAGACTCAGTTTTAGAGCTGAGCATGCGAGAGATAGATTTTTAGAGAGAGGATTAAGAGAGCAAGGAATGTGACAGACAATGACCATAGCATTCGGACCTGTGCCCTCCCGACGACTGGGAAGAAGCCTGGGCATAAATAATATCCCTGCCAAGATCTGCACCTACGCCTGCGCCTATTGCCAGGTGGGCAGGACTTTGCAGATGGCTGTGGAGCGCCGTCCTTACTACTCGCCCCAGGAGATCTTCGAGGAGGTCAGGGAGAAGGTGGAAAGCCTGCAAACCCAGGGCCTTGCCGTCGATTATCTCACATTCGTGCCCGATGGAGAGCCTACCCTGGACGCCAACCTTGGCCAGGAGATAGATATGCTCAAATCCCTGGGCACGAGGATTGCGGTAATAAGCAACGCATCCCTGCTCTGGGACGAGGGCGTGCGTCGGGACCTCGCCGGGGCGGACTGGGTTTCAGTCAAGGTGGACAGCTTGGATGAGAAAGTATGGCGGCGCATGGACCGCCCCCACCGGGCACTGCGGCATGGAACGATTTTGCAGGGCATCAGGGACTTTTCAAAGGAGTTTGAGGGAAAGCTTGCCTCAGAGAGCATGCTACTCTCCGGCATAAACGACGACGAAAGCTCCCTTTCTGCCACTGCGCGATTCCTGGAAGAGATTGACCCGGACGTGGCCTATATCTCAGTGCCCATCCGCCCACCCCTGGAGAGATGGGCGCAGATGCCATCCGCCGCCAGCATGAACCAGGCCTGCCAGATCTTCAGCTCCAGGTTGAGACGGGTGGAACTGCTCGCCGGCTACGAGGGGGATTGCTTCGACTCCACCGGCGACCCGGAGAAGGGGCTTCTGGCAATTGCCGCCGTTCACCCCATGAGAGAAGAGGCGGCCCTGAAATTTTTGTCGCAGGCACAGTCAGGCCAAGATGTTCTGCAAAGGCTGGTGGATCAGGGAGAGCTGATAAAGACCGAATACCAGGGCTACATTTTCTACCTGAGGCGTCCGGAAAGGCAGAGCTAAATAGAATCAAAGACATTCAATTTCCATCAGGGGTGTGTTGATGAAGCCTGCTTTAATTGCATTAATGCTTACAATATTTATTATCTCCTCCGGATGCATAGAGAGAGAGGAGGGCCCGGTTGTGCAGGAGAAGTCCGCCACAGAAGAGTGGAAGGCCGATGGGATAATCGGCGGCAATGAATACTCCCGCAGCATGCTCCTCGTCGCCCCCTCCCGGCAGGGGTACATGGGTGGCGATATGGAGGTCTCCTGGAAGAACGACGACGAGTATCTCTACCTGGGACTGAACGGCAGCACGGACGGCTGGCTGGCGGTGGGATTTGATCCACTGGAGTGGATGAAGAACTCCGACATCATCCTGGCATCAGCGCAAGCAGGCAAGGCGGTAGTGCTGGATGAATACTGCACCGGAAACTACGGTCCGCATATCGAGGATACAATGCTGGGAGGCAGCAGCGACATACTCGAGTCCGGAGGAAGCCGGGCAGCAGGCAGGACAATCGTAGAGCTGAAGCGAAAGCTGGACACGGGAGACAGGTTCGACAAGGCATTCGCCCCCGGCCAGGCCGTATCCATGATCTGGGCGCTCTCCAATAATCCCGACATCAGCCAGAAGCATAATGTGGCCTACGGGGAAGGCATCCTCACCCTCTCCTCCGGAGCGGCAGCCTCGGCGGCAGCACCTGCTGGAGCAGTGGCAGCCCTCAGCTCTGCTGAGAAGGACGGACTGCTCTTCATCTGGGAGGAGGAGAAGGCAGCCCGCGACCTTTACACATCCCTCTATGAAAAAAATAACCTGACCATCTTCTCCGACCTGGCGAGGTCGGAGAGCAGCCACATGGACCAGGCAAAAGCAGTCATAGACAGATACGATCTTGCCGTTCCGGAAAAGAATGTGGGGGTATTTGAGAACCGGACTATGCAGAGGGTCCATGATGAGCTGCTGGCAGAAGGGCTGAAGTCCGACGCGGACGCCCTCAAGGCAGCCGCCGCCTTCGAAGAGATCAGTATCATAGACCTGGAGAAAGAACTGGCGGCAGCAGAGACGGAGGATGTCAAAACAGTCTACCAGGGACTGTTAGCAGGCTCTCGAAAGCACCTGCGCTCCTATGTCAGCGACCTCAAGGATCAGGGAATTGAATACAGCCCCAGGTATCTTGAAACGGGCGAGTTTGAGGATACTGTGAAGGCTGCATAGAAAAAAATAAGCTGAGGCAGGGGGAAGACGGGCGGGCTTTCTTCGATTGCGCTCAAATTAAAGGGCGAAGATCGAGGATCCGCCCTTTTTTTCTAAGCTGCCCTGTTCGCCTGAGCCGTGCCGGACCAGGTCCGGCCCAATGCATCATAAGCACTGAAGCTGCCCAGCAAAAAATCCCGTCCCAGCGTCAATGTGCAGCGATAGAGGATCAGATTTTGAGTATCCAGCAGATCCAGATGCAGTACATCCTTCACTGCGTAGCCGCTGGCAGAAATTGCCTGATATGAACTGACGGCGGCAAGCGTTCCGGACGCCATTGTGCCGCGCCCAAATACTGCTTCTCGATTCTGCACGAGCAGCAGATGAGCCCTGCCGACTGTGCCCCCGGACAGATCCAATGTCCAATTGCCCTGCAGATCAACGGAGACAATTGAGCTTGAGAGCGCTCCAGCCGAAACTCTGTTCAGATACTCAGCCGTATGCTGGGTGTCGATCGGATGCATAATGTCGTCTATGCCCAGCGGGTCGGCATTTGGATCGATAATGACCTTTTCGCCTTCAATGCTGCTGTATCTTCTCGTGTCACCCGGCAATGTGAATATATCGGTTGCCAGAGGATCATACTGAGCCGTGCACGGATATGCCATGCATATCAAAAGCACCATGCTGAGCGCAGTCATGATTAAGCTTGCATTTCCTGACATTTACATTTCTCCGCTCAAAGAGATCTCACCAGGGACTCCCACATCTCTGATATGGCAACGGCCACCGGGCCGCCCATCTCCACCACCGTCCGGCCTTCCGTCATGGCCAGGGCAACCGAAGAATGATAGGGCAGCCTCCCCGCAACCGCAATCCCGCGATCCGCACACAGATCCTCAATCTGCCCTGCGGCCTCTGCATTGAGGTCATACTTGTTTATGCAGACGGCGGCCTTGATGCCGAAATGAGCCGCTGCGAGAAGGATCCTCTCCAGGTCGTGCTCTGCGGTTATGGTGGGCTCAGTCACCACCAGGGCCAGGTCGGCCCCGGTGAGAGATGCGATCACCGGGCAGCCGATGCCGGGAGAGCCGTCGATTATGACCAGATCGAGATTTCTGGACGTGGCCAGATCGCGGGCCATCTCCCGAACCTTTGCCACCAGCTTTCCCGATGCCTCCTCTCCCGGAAAAAGCTCGGCATGGACCATGGGGCCGAACCTCGTCTCCGACAGATAGGCGCTCCCAGCCCGACTCTCCACCATAGAGACGCAATCCGCAGGACAGACCAGCCTGCAAACGCCGCAGCCCTCGCAGCGAGCGCAATCGACCTGAAAGTCGCTGATGGCCGAAAACCGGCAGGCTTCCACGCATGAGCCGCATTGAGTGCACCTCTCGGCATCGATAAAAGCCCTCTTTATCCCGTAGAAGGGGCGCTCTTCCCGGATCTCCGGACGGAGTATGAGATGCAGATCGGGAGCGTCCACATCGCAGTCGGCAAATACAGCCTTACCGCCGGCCAATGCCGCCAGAGAGGCGACGATCGAGGTCTTGCCGGTACCCCCCTTGCCGCTCACCACGGTAATCTGCTTCACGTCGCCATCTCCTCGATCCTGTCCATCAGGCCGGCAAATCTTGCCTGCCACTGCGGCATCTTGCTGACAAAGATCTCCCCCCGGGAGTACAGCTCTGCAATCCTGCGGTCCAGGGGTATCTCCATGAGCAAGGGTATGCCTCTTTTTTCCAGATAGTCGTAGACCTTTCTGTCACCCATGCCGCTCTTGTTGACCAGCACCGCCCGGGGCACCTTCATCTTCTCCAGCACCTTGATGGCGATATCCAGATCATAGAGGCCGAAAAGAGTGGGCTCGGTGACCAGCAGGCAGAAATCGGTATCACGCACGGACTCGACCAGAGAGCAGGAGGTGCCGGGAGGACAATCCACGATGACATCGCCATCCCCGCGGCAATCAGCGCCGGACAGATCCTTGCCGGCAAGGTCCTTCACCGCCTTGATGAGCGGTGTGGTGCGTGCCTCTCCCACGGCAAGCTCTCCCCAGACGATCTGCACCCTGCCGGATAGGGCTCGAAAGACCTCGCCCACCGATCTCACGCCTTCGCTCACCGCCTTCTCCGGGCAGATGATGCTACAGCCTCCGCAGCCGTGGCATAGCTCTGGAAAGAGAAGGACTGTTTGGGGAAGGACGGCCAGAGCGTGATAGGCGCAGAAATCGGCGCATTTGCCGCAATGGCTGCACTTCTCCTGGTCAATCACCGGCACGGCAACATTGCAGGCCGCCCTCTCCAAAAGGTCGCGGTCCGGAAAGAATAGATAGGAGTTGGGCTCCTCGACATCGCAGTCTGCGATTGTGATCATCCTGCCGGTCTGTAAAGCCCTGGACACAGCCAGTGATGTGGCCACCAGAGTCTTTCCCGTGCCCCCTTTGCCGCTGGCTATGGAGATCTTCAATTTATTGCCTCGAACTGGATCATAGATACAGAAGTCTAATGCTTGTGATCCTTGCAGGCATTGTTTATATCGGCGCGGCTGAGCATCTCCGCCTTCCAGTCTTCGATGGCATCCTTTACCGTTCCAGCGGCACCGACGAATACATCGACACCTGCCTGGCTGAAGGCCTGGACGGCTTTGGGCCCCAGCCCGCCCACGATCATGACCTGCACGCCGGCTGCGAAGATGGTCTCTGTGGGCAGGCCGACACCGCCCATATGCTCGCTCACATTGGGCAGCACGGCCACATCTCCATTCTCCAGGTCCACAATGGTGAATGTCGGAGCCCGACCGAAGTGCTGGCAGATGTACTCCTCCATGCCGGCCGGTCCCATGGTGGGAATGCAGATCTTCACTGCTGCCTGCCCCCTCTGCCTGTCCCCTGACCCTGGCCCCGTCCTCTGCCGCCGCCCTGGCCGCCTCTTCCCCGGCCCATGCCCTGGCCCATGCCCTGGCCGGAACCCCTTCCCTGGCCCATGCCGGCGTGAGCCGGAACGGATGGCGCTTCGATCTTGGAGAGTTCTCCCTTCTGGAACGACTCCACCGCTGCTCTCACGGCTACACCGCCCTGATGCTGATAGACATCGATCTTCGCCGCAGATAGGGTTTGCATGGCATTGGGGCCTATGTTTCCGGTTATCAGAGCAGAGGCGCCCTGCCTTGCCACCTCGGAGGCGGCCTGAATCCCTGCGCCGCTTGCTGCATCTACATTGGCGTTGGGAATCGATTTCTCGCTCATGCTGTCCAGGTCGACCACCACGAAAAAGGGACATCGCCCAAATCTGGGGTCCATGGGAGCGTCAATGCCTGACGCTGCTGCAGTAACGCATACCTTCATTTTAGGCCTCACATGATATGATGATTGCATATGATAATCGCACTACTAAGAACAATTACGCATATATGCGACGTAGTATTTAAGCCTTTCTCAAATTCGCATATTCGCCTCTTGCCGTGGTCCCACCACTATCCGGCCCCCTGAATCCCTGCCTTTTGCATGGCTGTCTCGGCAAGGCTCTTGATCAGCTCCTCCAGGCTCATTGCTTCGGTCTGTGCCGTCTGCACACCGGCCTCGGCAAAGGCGTAACCCGGCCCTTTTCCGGCCAGGCTCTCTTTGCATATGATGATATCCGGCTTGTATGCCAGCAAAAACCGGGCGACCTTCAGACCCTTTCCCTTGGCCAGGTCCCTGTAGGGATTGGCCACGACCTCCCGTCTGCCTACACCCTTCATCTGCAGGTCTATATCCACCAGGGCAAAATAGGGCGATTCTCCGAAGTGATCGCTCAATCCCCCTCCGGAATCACTCAGGGCAATGGCATACCTGAGAATGCTCCTCTGGATGGGCTGATAATGAATGGTGACCCGGTCAACCTGAGGCAGCTCCTTTTTGATCTCCGCTTCGATGCGCCTGCCGGCCAGATGGGCCCTCTTGAGGTCTGATACCCGAAATAGCAGATTGGCCTGGACAAAGAGGTAGCGCCCGGAATTTCTGGCCACCAGCTCCTCGATTCCGGCAACCTCAGGTGCCAGCATGATCAGGGAGCGGATCTTCTCCAGGGTTCTCGCATCCACTGAGGCGTCCAGGAGGACGCGCATGCCGTCCACCAGGATATTCCAGCCCTCTTTGATGATCACCAGGGATATGACGGCTGCCGCGATACGATCCAGAGGTAGGCCGGTGTTCTGGGCGGCCAGGGCCAGGAAGACCAGGGATGAGGTGAGGACATCGGCCCTGTGTTGAATGCCGTCGGCAACGAGGCTCGGCGATCCCGTCTGGCGTCCCACCCGGATTTGAAAGCTGCCGAATAGGTAAGGGAGGGGGATGATGGCCGCCACGGCCAGCAGAGCATACCCCTGATAGGAGACAGCCTGCTCTGCGCCCAGAGCCGCCTCAAGAAATATCTCATAGGCGGTGAGGAATAGCAGAAATGATATGGCAATGGAGGCTACATTCTCTACCTTGTAAAGCCCCAGGGGAAAGCCTTCGCTCTTCCTTTCCGAGATCTTCAGGCCCAGTAGGAGGGCTGCCGAGGCCAGGACATCCACCAGGGTGTGGACGGCATCGGCACGTAAGGCCAGGCTCCCCGTGAGGGCGGAGAGGAAGAGCTTGGCGGCCAGCAGAGAGAGGTTGAAGAGCAGGGAATAGAGGGCAACCCTCAACACGGAGGGCGTTTGCCGTTTCATGCTCTCGTCCGTTGGGTGATCGGCCGTCATGCTTCACCGGATTGCGCTAATTTGCTGTTATGGCATCATATTCCTCAGGGGATAGATATTGAGGGGAGTACTCCGCACCCTGCCTTTCCAGGTTATTGACGAATGCCCTCAGATGATTCTCCGAGCCGCGTTTGAGGTTGGCGTAGACCAGCAGTATGTCCTCCCGGCCAGTCCCGGTCATGCTATCGTCCAAATCCAGGATGTCAATTTCCTCAATGGCCGCCCCTACCATCAGAGCCTGCTCTGGGGAGGCGCTTCCCTGGGCCACCAGATCATCGTAGAGGCCCTGAAGGGTTTCATTGGAGAACTCTCCCTCGCCCAGGCCTGGATCAGGCAGAGAGTACCTGTCGAGAAGCGTCTTGACGGCAGCCTCATGGGTCCTCTCCGCCCGGATGATGTTGTCGAAGACCCGCAGGTTCCATTTATCATTGAGAGCGGAATAGACGTCGCCTGCCAGCTTCTCCTCTTCGGCCATATAGAGCAGGTCCTCCATCTCGGCGGCGGTCAGCTCTCCGGCCGGCTCTGCCGCCAGGGACCGGTTCAGGGCGCTCTGGTTAATTGCGCTCGTATAGTTCTCCTCTACCAGGAGCAGATCCTGATTTTGCACTTCCTCGCCAGCAGCGCAGGCGCACCCTGAAAGGGCAGCCAGCAGCAGGCAGATGCTACCAAAAAGCATTGCTTTCATCGATCAATCACCATCATTAGCGATAGACTTCTTTTGAATTCAAATTATTTAGATCTTATGACCTAATAATTTTCCATCAGGTACAGCCCGGCCATCATTATCGAAAATCCGGCTATAAGCCCCATGTTGGCGATATGCTCGCTTCCGTACCTGCTAGCAATGGGCAGCAGCTCATCAAAGCTTATGAAGACCATTATCCCAGCCACCAGGGCGGAGGCCGCGGCCAGCAGCCAGTCATTTAGGAAGGGATAGAGCAGCAGCACGGCCAGTACGGCCCCCAGGGGCTCGGTCATCCCCGCAGCAAAGGAGAGCAGGCAGGACCTCTTCCGGTCGGATGTGGCGCAGTAGAGGGGAATGCTGCAGGCCATTCCCTCCGGTATGTTGTGAATGGCAATGGCCACGGCCACGGGCACCCCCAGCCGCAGGTCAGCCAGGGAGACCAGGGCCACAGTCATCCCCTCCGGCAGGTTGTGAATGGCCATGCCGATGGTGGTCATTATGCCGCTTCTGTAGAGTCTGTTGCATTGAGAGTCCACCTGGCCGTCCATGTGAATATGGGGGATGAGGTGGTCGAGGGCGTAGATGAGGGCCAGCCCCAGGAGGAAGAAGAGATTGGCGTAGCCGAATCCAAGCACGCTCTTTGAGCTACAGAAGAGGTCGACGAAGCCCACGTAGATCATCACCCCGGCGGCAAATCCCAGGCTCAGGGACATGTAGCGCATATCGGGCCGGGGCATAAAGTAGGCTGCCAGGCTGCCGATGCCGGTGGCCAGGCCGGCGAACAGAGTCAAAGCCAAAGCTGCCAGGATATTGCCTTCCACAAGGAATCAACGGTGTCGAATATATTTTAATTTGCTGCTCGAAAAAATTAGGGTATGAGGAAGATCATTTCGGGCGGGAAGGGACCAGGCCGGAGAAAAGGGTGTAGGTGATGAAGGCGTAATATCCGGGCCGATCGGCAATGAAATCAGGGGACTCTTTGCCGCAGAGCCGCTCAAACTGCATTCTATCGGCATCTGAAAGCTCCGGCACTGCCCTGCCCCAGAGCATTTGAAAGCAGGCGGCAAGATCATCCCGGACCTGGCTGGAGACGGGAGAGAGCAGATCGGCTGCAAATGTACGCCCCAGGATCTCCCCAAGCCCTGCATCCTGCAGCCAAATGGGAGCGGAGAGGATGTGATCCCTGTAGCTCCAGTCCTCTTCAAAGGGATAGCACGCCGCCCGGGTGGCATTGAGCCGGGCTTCGAGGAAAGGATGGCCGGGGAGGAGACGCTGAGACGACCAGAATAATACAGCAACGAGCCCGCCCGGCCTTACCACCCGCACCAGTTCCCGCAGGACGGGCAATAAGTCCATTCCCAGAAATCCCTGGGACTGCGGCCCGGGCCAGAGAGCGTCTGCGCACCAGGCCCAATCGAAGGCGCGGTCTAGAAAAGGCAATCGCAGCAGGTCTCCCCGGATACATGCCAGATTATCCGCCAAACCTGCTCTTTCCGAGGACGCACTGGCCTGAAGCAGCCCCTCCCTGCAGATGTCGATGCCCGTGACCCGCCCGCTGGGCGGGAGGGTCTGGGCGAGCCAGAGGCTGTGGTCTCCATTTCCGCAGGCGGCGTCAAGCCCGTGGCCGCCCCCGAGA
>Ga0209099_1001821_pt1 | contig 20223 bp, 12 predicted proteins | sample AD_JPNHW2_MetaG_FD_184430 | JGI IMG/M metagenome (GOLD analysis project Ga0209099, IMG submission 184430) | Active sludge microbial communities of municipal wastewater-treating anaerobic digesters from Japan - AD_JPNHW2_MetaG (SPAdes) (version 2) | ecosystem: Engineered > Bioreactor > Anaerobic... | reverse complement strand
GGTTTCCTTCCAGTAAATATAAGCCAGGCTTGATTTTGTACCGGCGCCGTCGGCATGCATCACGGTGCAATACTCCGGATCATGGGCAAGCAGATCGGGGATTACTTTGCAGAAAGCATTGGGATATAACCCTTTATCCAGGTTCTTGATGGCGTTGTGAACATCTTCCTTGGAAGCGCTCACGCCGCGGAGATTGTATTTAAGGTCGGAAGGCACGCGTTGCAGTATTATTCGAAGACGATTTGTTTCTTATCCTTGTCGAGATGGTATTTGGCTAACTTTTTCAGGGTGGATTCATCAATCAGCACGCCGGCTTTCTGTTTCTGCAATACCTGTGCTTCAAGATCGAATGCCGACTTATTGGCTATGTTGATCTCGGAGACGTTGAACAGCGCTTTGTCGGCGATACTGCCGTTGGCAAGCACTTTCTCGGGATCACCTGCGAAATCGGTCTTCCCGATAGCGCCCTCTTTCAGCAATTTCAACGCCTGTTCCAGTGAAAAGGTAAGGCCATCGGTTTCACCCAGGGTGATGGAAAGCGTATAACCGTTCACGATTGCCTGGAACGAAATGGTCTGGTCGGTATTTTCAGTGTATGGAACAACGTTGTCTTCAGGATTCAACTGGATGCTGACTTTCTGGGTCTGGCTGGTTATGGCCTTGTTTTGCTGTTTCGGGACAAAATCCTTGCTCAGCACGCGGAATTCTGTACGCCGGTTCAACGCATGGGCTGCTTCCTGCATCGGCTTCCCGACAAGGGAATCGATATATGCCCCGGTCAGGATAGTGCCTGCTTTAAAGGTAAACCCGTCTTTCTGGGTATCTTTGGCCAGCGTTCTGGGAACTCTCTCGCCGTATCCTTTTGCAACAAGCCTGTCGGGATCAATGCCACGCTCTATAAGGTAATTGACCACCGATTCGGCGCGTCGTTGCGACAGGATATCGTTGCTTTCGTCGGTTCCGCGGTTATCGGTATGCGATGCCAGCTCAACGATGATGGTTTCGTTTTCATCAAGGGTCCTGATCAGACCCTGCAAGGAATCCTGGTACTGCGGCTTCAGATCCCATTTTGCCAGGTCGTAAAGAATATCCGGCAACACGACAGGCTTGTCGGGGATTGGTTCCAGCTTGAAGTCGATGGTGAAATCCTTGCTGCTTTCGAGCCCTACCGTCGTTTCTTTTGCTTTCTTGTTGAAATAATTATTTTTCATGCAGATAAGCTCATAGGTGGTATTTGGCTTAACCTGCGATTTGCTGAAACTGTAATACCCTTTCTGATCGGTGCGCGCTTCAACCGATGATCCGTCGGAACCGACCAGCTTTACCACGGCTGCCGGCACAAACTGAAGGGTTTTGTCGTCTTTCACGGTACCCTGAAGGGTGAAAATCAATGGTGGATTGACGAACGAATAAATATCGTCGCTTCCTTTACCTCCTTTACGGTTCGAAGAAAAAAAGCCGCGTTCTTCCTCGGGATGGTAAACCAGCCCGAAATCGTCACCGGAGGAATTAACCGGGGATTGCAGGTTCACAGGTGTCGTCCACTGGCCGTTGCTGAAGGTAGTGCGGAAAATGTCGAGGCCGCCCATACCGGGATGCCCGTTCGATGCAAAATACAGGGTGGTATCGTTCCGCATAAAAGGGAACATCTCATCGCCGGGAGTATTTACCACAGGACCAAGGTTTTGTGGCTTTGCGAAGTTGTCATTGGGCGATTTTCGTGTGGCAAACCAAAGGTCTTTTCCTCCCTGACCGCCTTTCAGGTCGCTGGAAAAGAAAAGGGTAAGTTCATCCGGACTGATGCCGGGATTCCCGAAGACGGTGGTTGAATCGCCCCCGAGATTAATTGGTTTCGGATCGCCGTATGATCGTCCGGCCCGCCGTGACATCATGATCTGGCATCCCTGGAGCGTTCCTTTTTCGTTGCCGCAGCGGGTAAAATACAATTGGTTGAACTTGCTGTTCACAGCCGGGTTGCCTTCATTGGCTTCGGTATTGATCACGTTGCCGTTGTCCAGCAATACCGGCGTTGACCAGGCCCCTTTCGGGTCGGTTTTTGAGATGTACAGGTCGCTGAAACTTTGTCCGGTCCAGTTGTCCTGAAGCTTACCGGTAGATGCTTCACGGGTGGAAGTAAAGATGATGGTGTTGTAAAGTTTATCGGCGTAGGTAGGGGAAAAATCGGATTCTTTTGAATTGAGGATTTTCTCGTTTTTTATCTGGATCTTGGTCGGGTTATCAAGCCATTCCTGGGCAAGCTCACAGGATGAAGCCCCATTGGGGCCGCGTGGATCTTCAGGAACCAATTCCGCGTATTTTTCAAAATATTTTTGTGCATCGGCGTATTTTTCATTCGATTTCATAGCCTGAGCGAGGTACAGGTACACGAGCGGATTTTTATCTGCAAATCCGCTCTTTGCCGTTGCCAGCCGCTTATAGGCAGGTTCGGCTTTCTTGGTATTGTTGATGATGCGGTAACATTCGGCCATCTGGAACGAAATTTTTTCCTTGTCCGTTTTCACCCTGGCTTTCGACAACGCTTTCTTGTACTTGGAGAGCGCCAGGTTGTACTGCATACTATTAAAAGCATCTTCGGCTGCACGCCAGGCGCGGTTCTGGGCAGTGACGCTCCCAAAACTGAATGTCAGCAAAAGAATGAAAATGAGAGATTTAAATTTCATGTATCTTGTTCCTTAGAGGGATGTCATCAATTGATAAATTTCGCAAAATTTAAACGAATACGGGAATTATTTATTATCCGGCATTTTCCGACTGACGATAAACATCGGGCAAAGGCTCCGGGGTGGTTATATCGGGCGCTTCGTGATGCGAAACTGCGCTTGTCGGATCAGCTTCTGCATCCGGCTGATCAGATGGGTCGCCAACATCAAGGTTTTTCCTGATTGCTTCCCTGGTGTTGCTGACTTCCCGTTTTACCTGATTCTGCACCGAGTTCACTTCATTCACAAGATCCGATGTTTGATTCCTGAATTCACGGGAGATATCGTTGGATGCTCTTTTCATCTCGTTCATAGCTTTGCCGATCTTCCGGGCTATTTCAGGCATTTTCTTGGGCCCGAACACCAGGAATGTCACTAGGATTATTACCAGCAGTTCGCCGCCGCTAACGTCCAGGAACAAAAGTATGGAGTGACCAGTCATCCTGCTATTCTTATTAGATTTACAAAAATACTAAACACCTGCAATCTGTCGACAGTTTTTATCTTTTGACCTGTTCAATTCTTTCCCGCTATACCCAAACTGCGATAAAATGAAAACCCCGGCACAGGGCCGGGGCTTTCGGATGTTTTGGTAAGCTTGTGTTATTTTTTCTGAGCCAGCGCTTTCTTTTCGGCACGGCGTTTCTGAATCATGATAAAGTCGTAAGCAACCGGGGTTGCATTGAAGATGGATGAATAAGTACCAATTGCAATACCTACGATCAGGGCAAAGATAAATCCGCGGATTACATCGCCGCCGAAAATGAAGATGGCGATAAGGGTAACCAGGGTTGTACCGGATGTATTGAAAGTACGTCCCAGCGTACTGTTCATAGCGCCGTTCATATTCGTCTTGAGGTCGCGTTTGGGGTATAGTGATGTCCATTCACGGATTCGGTCGAAGATGATTACCGAGTCGTTGATGGAGTACCCGATGATCGTCAGGATGGCCGCTATAAACGACTGGTCCACCTCCAGACTGAATGGCAGGATGCCGTAGAAGATGGAATACATCGATATGGTGATCAGGGTATCGTGGGTCAGCGAAATAACCCCGCCAAGGCCATATTGCCATTTACGGAAACGGATAAATATGTATAGGAAGATTGCGATCAGGGCAAATGTAACGGCCCAGACGGAAGATTTCTTGATGTCGTCCGAAATGGTCGGGTCAACCTTCTGAGAGTTGAGAATACCGATGGTTTCGTTGGCAACGGAAAAATCTTTGAATGTCACAGGGGCTTTATATAATCCCTTTAATCCATCATACATTTTATGTTCGACCACTGAATCGGCAACGGCTGTACGGTCTTCGACCATGTACTTGGTAGTGATTTTCACCTGGTTCGATGGCCCGAACGTCTTTACTTCAGGGGCTTCGCCGAATGATTTACTCAGCGCTTCACGAACATCGTTGGTTTTAATGTTTTGGTCGAAACGAACGATATAGGAACGTCCTCCGGCAAAGTCAACGCCATAATTCAGCCCTTTGGTTGCCAGTGAAATAATACCGATCAGGATGATACCGCCTGATACGCAGTACAGGATTTTACGGATGCCGATAAAGTCAATGTTTACATTGGTGAAGGCGTTGATGGTGTACTTGTTGCCGAAAGGAATCGGTATGTTCCTGTCGAGAAGCCTTTCAAATACCAGCCTTGAAATAAAGATGGCGGAGAAGAGCGACGTGAGGATACCGATGATAAGGGTGGTAGCAAAACCCTGGATGGGTCCTGAACCGAAAATGTACAGGACAATACCGGTAATGATGGTGGTAACCTGTCCGTCAATGATTGCTGAGTAAGCATGTTTGAAACCATCGTTGATGGCAAGCCGTAATCCTTTACCGGCTCTCGTTTCCTCCCTGATACGTTCATAGATGATAACGTTGGCGTCAACAGCCATACCCATGGTAAGTACGATACCGGCAATACCGGGAAGCGTAAGGACTGCACCAATTGAAGCCAGAACGCCGACGAGGAAGAATACGTTGGTAAGCAGGGCGATGTTGGCAACCAGACCGGCACGGTTGTAATATAACTGCATGTATAACAGTACCAGTACGAAGGCAATGATAAAGGATAAGAAACCGGAGTTGATGGATTCGGTACCTAAGGAAGGGCCGACGATTTCTTCCTGGACGATGCGGGCGGGAGCCGGCAGTTTACCGGCTTTCAGCACGTTGGCAAGGTCCTGGGCTTCTTCGATGGAATAGTTCCCGGTGATGGATGAACGTCCGTTGGGAATTTCATCGTTTACATTGGGAGCCGACTGAACATATCCGTCGAGGACAATGGCTACCTGTTTCCCGATGTTATCGGCGGTAAGGCGTTTCCATTTTTTGGCCCCTTCTGAATTCATGTTCATCGAAACTTCAACGCGGCCATTCTGGTCATAATCCTGCCGTGCATCCACAACCACCGATCCGTCAAGGGCTGCAGTACCTTCACGGGTGCTGGCTTTGAGGGCCGTCAGTTCAAGCACGTCGGGCATCTGGGGCGATGGTTTGGCAGTCCATGCCAATACAAGGTTCTGCGGGAAAATGTTCTTTACCTTTTTGAGCAGCGCATTAACGCGGGCGGTATCTTTTATGGCAGCGTATCCTACCGTAGCCCTGTCGCTGGCATAGTACTGGTTGTTTTTTCCCTGATAATAGGCCGGGCGCATGTAAGCAAACAACGGGTTCTCCTTGGCATAATTCTCGAATGAATTATCCTTCTTTTTGCCGGTCGTATCGCTTTTAAGTTTTTCGGCAAGCGTTTTCTTAGTGGTATCAGCTTTGGCAGCAACGGTTGAATCGGCGGCCTTTTTTGCCTTTATCGTATCTGTGGCTGCTGCAAGGGTGTCTAATATGTTACCGGAAGCTAAACGTTTGTTGGCCTCGGTAAAGTAACTGCTCAGTACATTGAACTGATATGTTTCCCAGAATTCGAGCTGGGCAGTTCCCTGTAAAAGTTTCCTGACACGGTCAGGTTCCTTGATACCCGGAAGTTCAATGAGGATGCGGTCCGAAGTCTGGAGTTTCTGAACGTTGGGCTGTGCAACGCCAAAACGGTCAATACGGTTGCGCAGGATGTTGAAGGTACGGTCGAAAGCGTCGGTACATTCCTGGCGGATAACTTTTAAAACCTCTTCATTTGTTGAATTGGGCTTGATCTTATCGCGCAGTTCCATACGTCCGAAAATGGCGGACAGTTTTGCGTTGGGATCAATCTCGGTGAAGGACTCTCCGAATAAAGTCACAAAGTCGCTCTGGCTGTTTTTCATCTTCTCGTTAGCCATGTTCATGGCTTTTACGAAAGTCTCATTGGTGCTGTTTCCCGACATAGCCTTTACGACATCGGAAACCGATACTTCCATCGTAACGTTCATACCGCCCTTGAGGTCGAGCCCCAGGTTTATCTCATGCTCGAGACATTCCTTGTAAGTGTACTTCCTGATCAGGAGATTGTACACAGGCTGGTTGGACACCGAATCGAGAAAGTACTTTTTGCGAAGCTGCACCAGCGAATCGAGAATATCAATCTCGCGGGCTGCGTTTCCTTTGGCTAATTGTTTTGCCTCAGCGGTCACTGCTTCTGTTTGGGCGAATCGAACGGCTTTTTTCTCCGTTATCCGGGCAACGATTGTGAACGAAAGTTGGAAAAGGCACACCAGGGCGAATGCAATGGCAAAAAAACGAATTGCGCCTTTATTCTGCATATTGTTAGGTTTTAGATAGTTAGGTTTATTCTGATTTCTAAGCCTGCAAAGGTAGAAATTGTTACTTAAATTGCAAATGGAGAAATTAATTCAAAGGTCATTAATAATCCCCGGCGGTTTGAAGGCAGCGGCCTTTCCCCGTTCCTGAAAGGCGTTATGTAAGGATCGACGGCGCCGGCGCGGGAAGATATACTCCGGTTTGTCTCATGGCATTTCCCGGTGACCGGTTATCCGGGATTCTTATTTTCTATTAATCTTACCTTTGTAACGCTTCAATATCACGATCATGACAAGGCAAATTCTTTTCGCGGCTGTCTTAACGGTAATTTCCGGCTGTCTGTCGGCGCAACAGGAAAATTTCAGTTCCGGCGATCCGGTAACCGTCGTAACCTGGAATATGAGGTACAACAATCCGGATGACGGGCAAAATGCGTGGCCAAACCGCAAAGCTGCATTTCTCAGGATTCTGAAAGATGAAAAACCGGATATCTTCGGGTTACAGGAAGCCCTTTATGACCAGGTTCAGGATGTGGAAAAGGCTTTTCCGCGATTTAAGCGGGTTGGCGTCGGACGCGAAGATGGCAATACCAAAGGCGAATTTGCGGTGATTTTTTACGATACGGTGAAATTCAGGAGCCTTTCCTCCGGAAATTTCTGGCTTTCCCAAACGCCTTTCGTGCCGGGAAGCATGGGCTGGGATGCAGCCTGCACCCGCATTGTGACCTGGACGCAATTACAACGCAAAAACGGCGGCGCTGAACTTTTTGTTTTTAACACCCATTTCGATCACATAGGCCAGGTTGCCCGCCGCAACAGCGCCTGGTTATTGCTTCATGCCGTCGATTCACTGGCCGGGAAGCGCCCGGCGATCATCACCGGCGATTTTAACGCCCAGCCGGGATCGGAACCGGTCAGCATCCTTACCGGTAAAAATAACCCCATACACTTCATCAACTCATCCGACATTGCCGGAGTTGCTGATTCGGCCTCCTTTACATACGCCGGTTTCAAACCGGGGGAAATACAAGGTGAAATTATCGACTACATCTTTATAAGGAATATCCGGAAAGTGTCCGAATATTCCGTAAATACCTGTCATGATGGCGATTATTACCCATCCGACCATCTTCCGGTGAAGGCAAAAGTTTTATTTTAATTTAACGTTTCAGCATGCTTTCAGTAAAATATTCCTGGCTTATCGGCCTTTTTATTCTGATCCCTTTTACAGGAAAGTCGCAGTCCTCCCTGAAGATCACCCAACCGGTGACGGCTGGCCCGGATGTTTTCGATGAAAACGGAAACCGGCTGAGCATGCCTTTCGCAGGCGGACTGAATGCCTGCCAGTTAGGCGCTGTCGACCTCAACGCCGATGGCGTGGAGGACCTCGTTGTTTTTGACCGGCAGGGTTACAGGTTGTTGACTTTTATCAATGAAGGCCTGGCCGGTGAGATCAGTTACGTTTATCAGCCCGTGTATGAAAAGTATTTTCCTCCTGTCGAACACTGGATGCAACTGGTTGATTACAACAACGACGGCAAAGAGGACATCTTTACTTACACCACCGGCGGAATCAAAGTTTACCGGAACGACTCGCAGGATGTGCCGGTCTTTACGCAGGTTTCCAAACCTTACCTCGTTTCGTTGCAGGGAACAACCCTGACCAATATTTTCGTAACCTACGTCGATTATCCCGCCATTGTTGATGTTGACAACGACGGCGACAAGGATATCCTTACTTTCTGGGGGTTAGGGTCCTTTGTTGAATGGCATAAAAACTTATCCATGGAGAACTTCGGAACAGCCGATTCGCTGATCTTTGAAAAAGTGAGCGATTGCTGGGGCAGGTTTGCCGAAGGCGCTGAGAACAACAGCATTCAACTTGACACCTGCGTAAGTTTCGATGAAAAAATGCAGGCGTATTCCGGATTAAAGGGCGACGACCCGAAACACACGGGTTCCACCTTGTTGGTACATGATTTTAATGGCGACGGCCTGCCCGACCTGGCATTGGGCGACGTGGATTATCCCGCCCTGATCCGGTTTACCAATGGCGGTACATCCGAAGAAGCAAAGATGGTTTCCTTTACCGATTCATTTCCCGGGGACGTCAATCCGGTGCATATAACCTCTTTCCCGGCATGTTCGGCAGTGGATGTCAACAACGACGGGCGCACCGATCTCATCGCCTCGCCATTCGAGCCCAGCCTGATCCGTTGCGACGGCTTCAACAGTAACTGGCTTTACCTGGACGAGGGAACCGGAACCATACCCGGCTATAACTTTATTCAGAAGGATTTCCTGCAAAAGGATATGATCGACCTGGGATCGGGAGCGTTTCCGGCGCTATTCGATTACAACGGCGACGGCCTTCAGGACCTTATTGTCGGTAATTACGGGTATGTTGACAGCAGTTGGCTTGATCCTGTCTATGGACTGAAATGCGAATATGTTTCTTCACTGGCATTGTTCGAAAACACGGGTACGGCCGACCTCCCGGCTTTTAAACTGGTAACGCGCGATTATCTTAACCTGAGCTCCCTGCAGATGCAGTCACTGATTCCTGCCGTCGGCGATGTGGATGGCGATCATAAGACGGATATCCTGTGCGGAAATTCAAAGGGGAAATTTGTCTTTCTGAAAAATAAAGCCTCTTCGGGGCAGCCTGCCGATTTTGAACCGGCTGATCCTGCCTTTCAGCAAATCGACGTCGGCGATTTCAGCGCTCCGCAGGTGGCCGACCTCGATGGCGACGGACTGAATGACCTTGTGAGCGGCAACAAGAAAGGGAAGCTGAGCTATTACCGCAATACCGGCCAGGCCGGCAGCCCGTCGTACACGCTGGTTACCGATTCCCTCGGCGGGATAGATGTTACCAACACCGCGGTTTCCTATTACGGATACAGCATTCCGCTGTTTTATAATCTGAATGACGGGCAGAAAATGCTTCTCGTCGGTTCGGAGTTTGGCGAAATCTTTGTTTACAGCGGCATCGAAAACAACCTCGACGGGCATTTTACATTCGAAGGGCTGCTGCAGGGCCTTGAAAAAGGGTGGAGAAGTTCGCCGGCGTTGGGAAACATCGACGGGGATACGCTGACGGAATTGTTTGTCGGGAATTATTCAGGCGGACTTACCTGGTACAAGGGATACCATGCGTCGCCCGACGGGGTGGGAGAGGAACGGCCGGCCGGAAAAATACGGTTGGAAATAATTCCGAATCCGGCTTCTGATAAGGCGACCATCATGATTGAAGGGCTGAAGGAAGATCCGTCCGGTATCCGGATATGCCTGTACGATATGTCGGGCGCCCGGAAGTACGCGTCAGAGCGCTGCGGGGACAGGACTGAAATTCCGCTGAATGGTTTTGCTCCGGGACTTTATCCTGTCGTGGTAACATTGGAAATAAAGGGCGCGGTCACCCAGGCGACAGGGAAAATTATGGTCGTCCGCTGATTCATTTATCAATCCGGGGCAGTTGACATAGTCGCCCGATATAGTTGAAAAAGGGATTTTACCGGCCCATAACCTGCCGGTAAAAGTAAACTCGTTGCCGGTACCGGCTTTATAAACGGAAGATCAATGTTTTATGTATGCCATGTAACCGGTCCTTATTCTATTTGCCTCCTGTCGGTTTATAGTCCGGTAATTCACTCAGCCTGTCAGGCAACAGGTCTATGCCTTGAAACTCATTTACTACAACCGACTTGATCTTATCCTTGATTTTCTCATCCACGTATGTAATCGACATCTGCCAGCGGCCTCCGATACTCTTACAGTTATCTTCGACCAGGATGTCGGGCTTGATCGTTTCAACGATGTCTTTGTATCTTTCTCCCCTTGAACGGTAATACAAGAAAGATCCCGGGAACCCATATTTTATCAGTAAAGCCCTGATCGATTGCGCCGAAGATTCCCTTCTTCCGGAAGTCAGATAAACAATCCGGGCCCCGTCATGATCCCAGTTACTGATCTTAGCAACGCAGTTTTTTATCGGAACATACCTGGCATGATTGAAATGGTCAATCAACCTCCGCGGCCCCAGGATCGTTCCTTCCGTAAAAATCATTACGGTCAGTTTTTTATAAGCAGCGTCACCTGAATTATGTATTGCTAGTCTCTTCATTGAAACCGGTTTTTATAGGATGTCTTACGCCGGGCTGTTTAACAGATCAACGGCCGCCCATTACAACCGTAACCAGAACGGACATCCTTTGCGTTTTGCGGCTTACCGAACCTGATTACGTTCACACGGGAAATGTATCAAAATTACAGGCCTGTTCTGCATTATCCGTGCTGTAACTGCATGGACCGGTGAAGGCCAGCGGTGTTATTTCCAGATATTGGCTTTCTCAAGATATTCATTGGCCCGGGACTGGCAATTATTGGCTTTTTTCAGGTCATCAAGGTTTCCGTAAGCCTTGTATTTGCTGAAATAGCTGTCGGCTTCCGCCTGTTCCTGTTCATATAGATTGTAGTATGTATGGTACTTGTCTTTACCATACTGCAACTCTCTGCTGACGGCTTTGTCCGTCGCGTTGTTGCGGTACGGATCGCTTTCCGGCTGAGCGCTGCCGGCCGGGGAATTACCGTAATTCGCGGCGTTGTTATAGGCGCTGTTGAGCGGATTCGAAAAGCTGGCTGCCGCGTCGCCAATGGCTTTGCTCAGCATGATGATCTTCGTGTTCTTAATGGCTTCAATAGCTTCCTGGTAATCAGGGTCAACCGAAAGGGATTTGTTAAAGAAAGTGAGGGCGTCGCTATACAGTTCGCAGGCAAAAAAGCAATACCCTATACAGCAATAAGGGGCAGGGTCTGTATTGTTGAGCGAAGCAGCTTTTGCATAATTGCCGACAGCATTCACATAATCCTTCGCTGAAAAGCATTTGAAGCCTTCGTTACAAAGGGTCATGGCTTCGGCAACCCGCTTGTTGTGATCGTTTACAACCTCCATGTTTTCCAGTGCAATCCGATTATCCTTGTCAAGTTCAAGAGCTTTCCTGAAATCAGCCCCGGCTTTCACGTAATCTTCAGGTTGCCGGGTAAGGTAGCAATAGCCCCTGTTAATGTAAGCATTCGTGTTTTTCTCATCGTAAGCAAGCAAAGAAGTAAACCGGTCGATGGCTGACGCGTAATCTCCCTTGTCCATCAGGCTCACGGCATCCCGGTAAGCCAGTTCACAGTATAGCCAGCGGCAAACATAAATGCCGCCATCCAGGGCTTTTCCGGCCCAATTCAACGCTTCAGCATCATTCTTCTCCATTCCTTGTCCGTCATAGAGCATGAGGGCCATGTAATATGCCGATTCGGCATCTCCTTTTTGGGCCGTTTTCAGGTACCACTTCGCAGCTTCCTGGTAATCCTTTCCGGTCCCTTTCCCGAAATAGAAGCAATATCCCAGTTGCTTACAGGCGTTTTCATCACCCTGTCCGGCGGCCTGTTGATAGTATCTGACAGCCGTGGCCGGATCCTGTTTTACACCGATCCCGTTGAAATAACAATCGCCCAGAAAACTTTGTGCCGAAACATTTCCATTGCCGGCAGCCAGCGTATACCATTTGATGGCTTCCTCGTGGTTCTTGTCCGGAATCAGGCCTTTGGAATACATATCGCCTAACGCTGCCTGCGATAAAACATAGCCTTGGGCTGCCGATTTTTCGAACCATGCCCGGGCCGTTTCCTGATCTTTTAACAAACCTTCACCATTCAGATAACTCATGGCTAACCGGTACTGATACGAAGGGTCGCCTTGCCGGGCCATCTCGGTCACTGCCCTGATATCAACATCATAAACAATGTTGCCGTCCAGTTTTGAACAGTTGCTGAACACGTCCGGCGCGAAAATCAGATCTTTATTCCGGCATATCACCGATTTCAGGTTATAACAGTAGTTAAAAGCCTGCGAGCCGACCTTGCTTACCTTTTCGGGGATGGTCACGGATGTCAGGTTACTGCAGTTGTCAAAAGCATGATCCCCGATTTCGGTGACACTTTCCGGAATTGCCAAAGAATCAAACCTGCAATACTCAAAAGCATTGTCTCCGATACGGTTCAGATGATCAGGGAGCACAATTATCCTGAGATTTGAACAGAAAGAAAAAGCGCGCTGCTCAACCGATACCACCGATGAAGGAAGAGTGTACCCCGTCTCATTCCGGCCTTGCGGGAAACGGTACATCCGGGTCATGTCCTTGCTGAATAAGGCCCCATCGGCTGATTTATAATACTCATTTTCCGAAGATACCGTGATCTGTTTCAAATCCGACAGATGATAACTGAAAACGCCGGCCTCAATGTTGCTGACACTGCCGGGGATCGTGATGGAGGTGATCCTGCTGCAGCCGGAAAACGCACCTGCCTCAATCGTGGTGACCGGGTACTGTTTCCTCTTGTATTTGACTTCCGGCGCCAGGACCACATCTCCCGTCAGCGTTCCCTTGTAAGTGAAGGCTGTTGAGGAAGGATCTTTTACATAGTTCTGCCCGACGCTTGCCGTGCCGCTCGCTATATCGACGTTATACGCCACTCCGCCGGATTTAACGGTTATTTTTTGAGAGAAAACGGCAGGAATACCAAGAAAGGGCAGCAACAGGAGAAACAATTTTTTATTCATGGGGCAACGGGGCAATGGTTTTACGGGGCGTGGGCGCTTTTGTCTGGCAGGGTTATCAAGGGTTGAATTAACCGCCCGCTCACAATATGACAACCGGAACCAACCGGCAGCCGGAATAAATTGGGTCATACAAAACTAACGCAGGCGGTTTACGGCTGCAAAAGTATAAAAGAACAAGGTGCAGGTTTCCTTGAAAAACATTGCACGGATGCATCGTGGCCCTGGGAAGGCCTGCAACCGGAACTGGAAATACCTGTACTTTTTTGGGGGGATTCAGGTCCGGGCTCGTCATAAGAAGTTGATTGTAAATCAGTAACATTGGTTCCGGGCTTCAGTGCGCCGGCCATTTTATCCGCACCGGGGAATTTGTATAGCTTTGCATTTTCAATCGTGAGCAAATGGGACGATCATTTTTGAGGAGTTGTGAGGGGGCTGTATTATTTCTCTTCTTTTTTACCACAACGATTTACGGACAGGAAAAAGCAGACACTTCTTTATATCTGAATGAAGTTGTCGTGACGGCATCACGGGTTCAGGTTGCTTTTTCGCAGGCATTGAGGGCTGTTGACGTAAGTACGCGGACTGAGCTGCGCCTTGCTGCGGCAGATAATGCCGCCGGCATTCTTGAGACCGCCACGGGCGCCGATATACGGCAGCGCGGTGCGCCCGGACAGCAGGCGGATTTAAGCATACGGGGAGGCTCCTTTGACCAGACCCTGGTCCTGATAAACGGCGTTAACGTATCCGATCCCCAGACAGGGCACCATAATATGGACCTTCCTTTCGACATGTCGGCGGTGCAGCGGATGGAACTCCTGATGGGTCCTGCAGCCAGGATCTTCGGCCCGAATGCCTTCAACGGCGTGGTAAACGTGATCGTGAAAGAACCTTCGGAAAACGAGGTGTCGGCCCGGTTTTCCGCCGGCAGTTACAAATACAATGCCGAAGGACTTTCGTTTTCTGTCAGAAAAAGGTCCGTATCTGATTTCTTTGCGGCCGGCCGCACGGCCTCCGACGGCTATATCGATAATACGGATTTCAGGAATATGTCCTTCTTCAACAGGATGGCCCTATCGGCCGGAGCGAAAAAGCTGGAACTCCAGACCGGCTATTCCTCCAAAGCTTTCGGCGCCAATAGCTTTTATTCCCCGAAATTTCCCAACCAGTATGAAGAAACGCAAACAATCTTCGCTTCGTTACGCACGGAGGTTGTCAAAGGCGTTGCCCCCGTCTTTTACTGGAGAAGGCATTACGATTGCTTTCAACTGTTCAGGGACAATGCCCCCTCCTGGTACACGGGGCATAATTATCACCGGACGGATGTATTCGGGTCCGACATGAATTATGTGATCGGCAAAAGCGGGCATTTCAGCACTTCGGCGGGGTACAACTTCAGGTACGAAGCGATCGTCAGCAACAAGCTCGGGGAAGAACTCGGATCTTCAAAGCCGGTTGCCGGCGCCGACGGGGTTTATTATTCTTACGGGGCCCGGCGGTATAATGCCGGAGTCCTGGCGGAGGAGTCGTTTTCGGACGGACGATGGAGCCTTACCGGCGGAGCCCTTCTTAATTTCTTTTCCGGCGCCGACCGTAAAAAGATAACCATTTACCCGGGGCTCGATGCAGGCTATTCCCTCTCGGGGGCCACCCGGCTTTATGCAAGCATAAACCGGACGTTGCGACAGCCGACCTTTACCGACCTTTACTATAACGATGCCGTGAGCGTTGGCAATCCGGGCCTTCATCCTGAAAAGGCATGGGCCTTTGAAGCCGGGGTGAAATATGACCGCGATGGCTTCAATGGCCGGATCTCTTTATTCGAACGGCTGGGAAAGGATATGATCGACTGGGTGAGGCCCGCGGATGAGGAAAAATGGCACGTCATGAATTTTACCGAAGTCAATATTTCCGGTTTGGAGGTTACAGGCCAGTACGATTTTGAGAGGAACTGCAGCCGGTTCCTGAAAAGCATCCGTGCCGGATATGCCTGGCTGTATGCCGATAAGTCGAGCCGGGGGTACCAGTCCAAATACCTGTTGGATATCCTGCGGAATAAGGCGGATATCGTCTTTACGCATTACATCGGCCGGAAAATAACCGCCTGCTGGAGTGCAAGCTGGCAGGACAGGGCAGGGGGATTTATCCGTTATTCCGGCGGTGTTGCCGGGACCTCCGAAAGCCCGTTTTCCGATGTCTTCCTTCTGGACGGAAAAATGGTTTATTCCTGTAAACGGTTTCAGGTATTCGTTGAAGCCGTAAATATGGCCGGTGTGAAATACTACGACGTGAGCAATGTGGAGCAGCCCGGACGGTGGTTCAGGGCCGGCATCGAATGCAACCTGAAGAAAGCGGCGGAGTAAAGGCGGAAAACCGGGATTAAGAGCGATCTGTCCCGCGACGGACTACTGACAGATTGTCACATCGTCGATTTCCCATCGTTCAAAATCGTCGCAATCGAAGCGGAGCTGGACGATACCGTCGGCCGATCTGAAATATTCGCCTTCGCCGGTGGTGTAAAGTTCGCCGTCGATGTAGCACTGCACCGATCCTTTCTGCATATTCCATACGAGCTTCACCGCTTCGGCCACGTTGTACTGTTTCCGGCAGATCACGGAATGGCCGTTGATCCCTATCCATGCCTTGCGGCAGGCGCCGGATCGCAGGACGGTGCTTTTGAATTCAAGGATGAGCTCTTTTTGGATGTCGGCATGCAGTTCTTTCGTCAGAAGGCAGGTACGGGTATGTTCGCCGCCCTGCCTGATCAACAGATGGCCGTCGGTGACCGTTACGCCCGTATATTCGCTGTTATACCCTTTCCTGATCCACTGATCGCCGGGACCGCCGTTGTTGAAATTATCCGACAGGAGAACCCCTCCCGTGCCGGTCTTTTTGTAAAATACTTTTATATGCCCTCTTAAGGTAAATCCTTTGCTGAAGATGGTATAGTAAACCTTGTTCCAGCCTTCATAAAGCTGAATGTCCTCCTTCAGCGAATTGATGGTCGAGACGTTGTTGGTGGTCAGATTGGTGGTGGTGAACAGAAAGCCGGCATCGTCGAAAAAAGGGTCCAGCCGGGTAAAAAGCCGGATTCTGTCCCGCGTCAGCGTGTCGTTGTCGTTCACGGCCAGGGTAAAAGGATTCTCCATGGCCTTTACTTTTGCCTGCCTTTGCTCCTGTAACGCTTTCAACGGCTCAAGCTCTTCCCGGATGCCGTCGTTGCTATTTGCGCCGGACTGTAAAACGCCGTCGTTTCCGCCGATGCGGTTCAGCACCACGCCGGTAACGTAAAATCCGTTTTTCCAGATTTCGCGGGCCGTTTGGGCGGTAAAAGCGGGTATTTCGGCGGCCATGTTTTCACCCGAGCGGGTGCAGAATAGATTCTCCCACGATGGCGAACCGGGGGTGTTAAACCCGTAGCCGGCGCCGGCTTTCGGAACGGTAGGCCATAGCCGGATGTAAACCATATATCCGGTTGATGGGACGGGAGAGCATTCCAGCAGCACGCAGTCGCGGTAATCCAGGTAGTCCGCCGGGGTGCCTTCGCCGGCTTCCCATTTATAGACGCCGTCAACCACCGGTTCGTTCAACAGGGTGCTCAGTCGCCATTTTACGGTGAGGCTGCGGATCTGTACCGCGTAGTTGGTGTGGTGCGAATAGCTGAAACCGTTGGCCGGGGCGCAGACCGTCTCGCCCGATCCCGAATTCTGCACAAAAACAGAGGAAGTGGATTGTGCCATGACAACGGCGCTGAACAGGACCAGGAGGGCTGTCATCAGAAGGCTCTTCATGCGATGGGCTCGGTTTTACAGGTAATTAGTAAGTTTTTCTTTTCTTCCGTTCCGGCTTCAACTGGCCGTGGATCCGGCCTTCAAATAGTATCCGGAGTCGCCTGCAAAGATATAAAACCGGCGCAGCAGGCAAATACTTTACACTCTAATTTTGAATGGCCTGAAAAGAATGAAGCTTACATTCAACCGGGAACCGAAGACGAAGGACGAGTTCAGCGTAAGCTAATAATCGCCGGGCTCCCGAAAAAGGGACAGGGATTGCACGCCGCTCAAATTCCTTTTTATTATGTGCCGTGCTTTATTTTATCTGTTTTAATCCTTTATCCGTTAGTAAATATTTCAAGGTTTGTGATTTAACAATCGCCTCATCTTTGTCTACAAAGTCTTGTGGCTGAAAAGTTAGTACGACTTGTCCATTTACCTGTCTTAGTATCGCATATTTGGCTATTGATTCACCATTATTCTCATTTGTCATAAAATCCAGGAAGCCACAATCATAAACCTTGTCATTTTTAATCATTACAATCCTTTGTCCCCAGCTATATTCGGCTGCAAGTTCAAGCATTATGACAATAATTTTCTTATCAGAGCTTTCAAAGAATTTTGGCTTAATAATCATAGCGTCAGAAGTTGTCCCATCATAAACAAATCTAAGATCCTTTGACTTTTTGGATTTAATCATTGCTTTCAGATTATTGGTATTAAATCCAACTAGAAGAATATGTTCGCCTAAGTCATAGGTGCAATAATCCTTCGAAACTCCGGATATTTCCTTGCTACAATTAAATTTTGCCGGGGAAATATCAACTGTCTGCGCATAAATTGTCAGAGAGCATAAGCTTATAAAAAATGTCAGTATCAATCTCATAGGTTTTTTTTAACATGCCACATAACGTTTCGCAAATTTGTGATGTGTGGGAGTTTGAAGCAGCGTCTCTATCCCACCCCCTTAGTAAAACTACCAAAAAGCAGTGAACATTCCAAATCGTCATCAACCCACATGTAATAAATTGCTGTTACCAGCAGGTTTTATTCTTTATTCTTTTCTTTAAGTCCTTTATTCTTAGCTTCTGGTAAAAAGTTTTGCTTTGTTACAACTTTCTTACCTGATTTTATTTCAAGTTGCCTTCTTGCATCTCCGGCTATTTTTTCCTCCTGCTTAGGCTGCTTTTTTATTCTGTACGATTCCTTTTGGGTTTGTATTAACAACAATTTCTTTCGTTGAAGCTTCTCCCAGCATAGAAAAGATTAATTCCAGGTCTGTCATGTGGTCTCTAAGGTTTTGACTTTTCAGGCCTTCCCATTGCTTATGTTGTGATGGTGTAATTCCAAATGTAGCTTTTGAAATCTCAGCAGTCAAAATTGAATATTCTATCTGTTCTTTAATTCCATGGTTTTTCCATTCCTCTGTGAGTTCTTCCCGAATTGCAATGCTGCGCATTCGTTTCTCAATCCAGTCATCCGGATACCCTTTAAGTTGATATAGTTCTCTTGTTCTTTGGGTAGCTAATTCGGGATTTTCAATTTCGTCCAATCTGTCAGAACCAACCTGCGCTAACCAAAGTTTAAATGGTTCAGCCTTGGGTGATGGAATCGATTGTATTATTCTTAGTAGTCCCTTCGCGTCTGAAGCTTGAACTTTTCTAATTTTACCATCGGCTGCTGACATTTCTACCAGGGTACAAATTGTACCCCAGTTGCTTTTAAGCAATACATCGCGGCTGAGCATTTTCTTAATATATTGCTTAATATCTGAACTGTCCGTAAGCGCTTCAACAACATCCTGGACTGAAAAATACCACTTATTCTCACTCTCATTCCATGCTGACCTTATTTTCCTGCTCTCAAAAAGCTTTATATTGCTCATGTTTTTCTGCCTTTTTCACAAATATAACAAATTTTCTGAGCGAGATTGTTTCATAGGAATATCAAGATGATCATTCGTGCATTCTTATAAACTTGCTGGTAAAGAGCAGGTTTAGGCAATACTTCGCCTATCTGGCCTTATCGGCTGGTATGCGCAACTCCGGTTAACCTTTCCGGCTATTAAATGTTTTTGTGTTTAAATGGTTCGTTTTCGTAAGCTTTCAATAATTCTGTTTATAAATCCCTGCCCTTCAATATACAATATCAACGTACGAATGTAACAAACAACTCTTTATTGTTCATGAATCACTATAAAAAGTTATCAACCATTGGTTAATTCGCATTATTTGTGGCGCATTTGGGTATTCAGCCGGCCCGGACTTAGCTGTCCCATTTTCACTGCCGGGAAAAAGGAACTCCGTTAAAAGCGACGCATCCTGCCGGAGAGCAGCAGGATCAAAAGGGAATCATCGCCGGGTTCCCGAAAACGGGATAGGAATTGCACGCCGCTCATTTTCTATTTATTAGTGGCAGTTTTTATTTAGATCTTGGTATTTTACCGTCTAGCCATTCTTGTTTTTGTTGTCCTGCACCACTTAAGAATAAAAAGTTTGAATTTTCAAAGTCGACAAGTCCAAACACAATTACCATATATTTTGTGTCCAAAAATTGTTTTTCGGTTTCATTTGGGTCTGCAATGATTAAATATCCAACAACTCTGACTTTGTCGCCAATTTTATTCGTTTCGTTCTTAAACATTAAAACAGTCCATAGATAATTGTCTTCACTAATTTTCAGTTTGTAAAAAGGAGTATTGTTTCTACTATTCTCTATTATTTCAATCGTTCCGTCAAATGCAATTACTTTCCCGTTAAACTTTTTAAGTTCCTTGACGCTTCCTTCCATAATATTTGTTGGAAAGGATTTGGAATTTAGTTTAGTTGTCGGTGTATTACTTTGCCCAAGTAAAGATGTAACTGAAAATGTTAAAAGAAAAATTGAAAGTACTGTTTTCATCTCGTTGTTTTTTGGGTTGTCCTATCTTATAAAATTGCCACTAACGGTCTGCGGCTACCCGCCGCCAGGCCTTGTTCAACATGTTTTCCAAGAATTCTGTGCTTCGAGTTTCGTAATTGTTTTCAGAAGGAGCACTTAGCTATGCATGGTGTCGGGTGGGTGCTGTTATGGGCAGGTTCTCTTTGTTTTCTGGCAATTTTCATTTTATTGAATGATTAATTTTTGAGTCTCATTGAATGATTTAGTCCTTATTTGAATAATATATATCCCGTTTCCCAAACCGTCTAATTTTAAATCCATTATATTATTGTTCTTAAATTCTTCAATTTTCAGCAGTTCTCCATTAATCCCGTATATACTTATAGTTATTGTTCCTTGTTTTGAGGCATTTTCATCCAAAAACACTGTTGTCCGGTAAAAAAATATAACCGGGTCAGCCATTTTGCAGACTAACCCGGTTGGTTACCTTTGAAGTTACGAAGCAACAATTGTAACCATGGGTAAAAGTAAAAATTTTAGC
>Ga0209099_1001820_pt1 | contig 20236 bp, 21 predicted proteins | sample AD_JPNHW2_MetaG_FD_184430 | JGI IMG/M metagenome (GOLD analysis project Ga0209099, IMG submission 184430) | Active sludge microbial communities of municipal wastewater-treating anaerobic digesters from Japan - AD_JPNHW2_MetaG (SPAdes) (version 2) | ecosystem: Engineered > Bioreactor > Anaerobic... | reverse complement strand
GAACATTGCGCAATGAAAAAGGAACTTCGATTCATGAGCGAATCATGACGACACTGGCAACATGGGGACAGAAAGGATTGAATAGTCTACAAATGCTAACCAAGAGGCTAGCTAGCTAAACACGTACGGCATAATAATTAAAAATAATATCTTAATATTAACAGTTACTGCATTGCTCGCTTTGTTCGTTCAATATATAAACATAACTACAAATGATATAATAAATAAATTGGTTCCGATAATTATCGCTTTATCAGGATCATTACATATCATGTATAAAAATTCCCAAGTTACTAGAAAAACCAAATCTATCAAAGAATGTGCAAATGAAGTATATATGTTTGACAATTGCATTGCAAATCTCGAATTTGATTTAGAGAAGATTCACAAATCGTTACATTATAACTATAATAAAAAAGTTATTTATGTAATAGATGAACTTGATAAGCTGGAATCAGATGATAAAAAAAGCAAAAAAGTTGATAATATATTAAACTACTTCAAAAATTTTTTTTCATTATCAAACGCGATCTTTGTTTTTATCGGTGGAGAAAAATTGTATGATGGAATTATATTAAATAATAAAAGCACGAATAAAATGGATGAATTAGTCAGACCAAAAAATTACACGTATTTTACATCAAAATACTTTATCTCGCGCCCACAATGGCCGGACCTAGATTCATATTTTAACGACATAATCCAAGATGAAAAACTGGATTCAGAAAAAATAAAAATTTTTAAGAGAGCGTTATGTTTCGAGGCTATGAATGATTTTTTTGACCTGAAAAAGTTTATAAACAGCAGAATAACGAGTATTGATCCAAATGAAAGACCCGTAATAGATTTTGTAGAATCTGACGAAGATATTAATAAAGCCAGATTTCATAAGGCCATTACTATCTTATATGAGGGTAAATATGCATCAAAAAAAGCGGTAGATTGGAGAGAAAATGAGAAACTCATAAATAGACTATTCCAGCATGCAAATTATGTATCTGAAAACAATTCGCAAGATCCAATAAAAGATCCAGAAGACGATTCACTGGCATCTCAACTGCAAAGAGACTTCAATAGTTTCATGGAATTTCTGGGAGCCTTTCAAATTTCAGAAGAAAATCAGAAAAAGATCAATGGCTTGAATGTGTTTGTCAGGACCTATAGATACATTGGATCGGTACCAATGGAGCCGCCATCTCATTTAACTGAAGCTACTGAGTTTGAGAAGAGATATATTTATAAATTCACATTATATATGGACTATGCCAAAGCAATAGTCTCTTCATTTATGACTGCAAAGGGGGTAGATAAAGAATCAATCGATTCGCAAATCGATAATCCTCAACAGTTGTTCCGCGAATCTCAAATTTTAGGGATTAATATCGAAAGAATATATGATAATAATTATTTAATATATGATAAAATAAATAAGAAAAAGGAGCTTTTCGTATATCGTAGAGATGATATTGAGAAAAAAATTAAAGATATAGAAAATCAAACGGATAATTTGCTCAATAGACTGCCAGAAATTCTCGCGAAAATGATTAGTTCCCTTAATCCAAAAAATGATCTTAGTGTAATTCACAACAAAATTGATGATACGATATTTAATATTATTCCAAAAGAATTTCGAAGGAATTTTTCAAGGAGCCTTGTAATCATAGACAAAGAGTCTTCGCAACAAATCCTATTCACAAATATAAATAAACATTTTTTATGCGAAATGGAAAAAGAGATTGAAATCAATTCTTCAACGCACAGGGTCGTATATATCACTAAAGTCAAAGAAGCCGGTCTTAAGAATACAAGTACAATTTTAATTAATAATCCAAAAAATCTAGAAGATACAATAATTCCATTCTTGATAGAAACAGAGCGATTTCTCAGCAACTCAAAAAAAATGAATAATGGCACAAATCCCCCCTAATTATTTAAGCCTATAAAACATATAATGCTTTATGCCCATTCTTCGTGAAGATGAGGACCTGAGAGAGGCCCTGACAAGCTGCCGCACCATCTGCGTGGTCGGCATCTCCCCAGATCCCTACAGGCCGAGCTACTTCGTCTCCGATGTCCTGAAGAGCCACGGCTTCAGGCTCTATCTGGTCAACCCCAAATATGCCGACCGCGTTATCCTGGGCGAGAAGGTCTACGCCTGCATTGAGGACGTACCGGATGAGATTGATATTGTGGATGTGTTCCGAAGGCCTTCGGTCGTGCCCGCTCTGGCGGAAGAGGCCAAGCAGAAGGGATTCAAGGTCTTCTGGATGCAGCCGGGAACGGAGAGCCCTGAGGCCATAAAGAAGCTGGATGAAGAAGGATACAGTATAGTGGCGGGAAGATGTGCAAAGATCGAGTCCAACCGATTATTATAATTTTTATTTGATGTTAATTATTTAGTTAATTAATCTTTATAATTTTATTGGTTGTCCTGCTATACATTCACAACGAATCGATAATTCTCTGCTCCCAGAACCCTGTTCAGTATGCATTCCAGAGATTGACAGAGCCTCGCGCGGCGTTGCTTGTCGTTGTTGATATCCGGCTGATGGAAGATATAAACCAGAGCGGTGCTGAGAAGCTCAATTGTCTCCCTGGGATTTTCCACATGCATGCGGCCGTTTGCATCTCCCTGCACAACCAGGCGGGAGAGAATCGGGACTATCCGCTCCACTGTGGCCTTTTCCAGCTTGGCATGCATTACCGCATTTATGTCCTGGTGGATAAAGTCGATGAAGTCATTGCGCTGGGATATGAATCCGAGAATTGCATTGATTGCAGCATTCAGCCGGATCGGCTCGTCAAGGCCATCGTCTGTTACAATCTCTGTGACCTTCTGCTCCAGGACGACAATGCTCTTCTCCACAACCGCTTCCAGTATGTCCTCTTTGGAGCGGAAGTAGTAGTAAAGAGTTCCCTGGGCGATGTTGAGCTCTTTGACAATGTCGCTGATTGCGGTATGCTCATAACCCATTTCCAGGAAGAGGCGCTCTGCGGTATCGATTAATTCGCGCCTTCGCTCCTCCGGGTCCTTGCTGATTCTTTTCATGCCCCGCCTTCTGCTCTCGCAGGCACCACCAGGACGGGAATCGTGGCATGTCGTAGCACTCTCTCGGCAACGCTTCCGAGCAGAAGCTTCTGCAGACCGCTCCTTCCGATGCAGCCCAGCACAATCAGGTCAAATCCCCCGTTCAGGCAGAGCTTGAGAAGCTCTTCGCCAGGATCCCCCTGACGAGTACAGCTCTCGTAAGCCACCCCTGCATCACAGGCTTTATCCCCAATCTCCTCCAGTGCTTCATTTCCTTCCTTGATCATGAGCTCCATGAGTCTGTCCTTGATCCCGGGCATTGCTGCATATCCGGGAAGCTGAGCCAACCGATGAACATCGATAACATAGACTGCGAAAACCCTTGCGCCTGCCCTCTTGCTGATGGCAAGGGCAATATCTGCAGCCAGCATGCTCGTCTCAGATCCATCGGTGGCGATCAATATTTTTTTCAGCATGACAATCAGACCCTGGTATTACTCAAATTATTCAAATTGAGCACTCTCTTCTCCTGCTCGTTTAGCAGGCAGCCACAAGAGCCTTCGTGAGCCAGGGCACAATTGCAGGGTTCTATGTGAATGGTAACTGCCGTCCCTGGATAGTGCTGCTTGATTGAATCGGCGAGCATATCCGTAATGCGGTGTGACTCGTCCACAGACATCGATGCATCGACCCGAATATGAAACTCCACGAAACGGTTGGAACCTGCCTTTCGGGTGCGCAAGCGGTGAAAACCCCGAATGGTGGGAGCAAAAGCTCTGATGTGCCTGCGAATATCGTCCACCTCTTCCGGAGGAAGGCCGACATCCACCAGATCGCGGGCGGATTCTAACGTCAGATGATAGGCGGCCTTTATGATCAGCAGAGCAACTCCAACCGCAGCAAGCGGGTCCACCCATCTCAGGTCAACCCCAGGGAGGATGAGGGCTCCGACAGAGATGACCGCGAGCCCGGCAAAAACGCCCATAGAGGTATAGACATCGGTTCTCAGGTGCCATGCATCTGCCATCAATGCAATTGAGTCGGTCTCTTTGCCGACCCGAAAGAGATTCCTGGAGACGAAGATATTTGCCATAACTGAGATCAGCATTACAGCAATGCCAAGCCAGGCTTCCTCCAGCGGTTCGGGATTTTGGAGCTTTTTTATTGCTTCATAGATGATCCAGCCTGCGGCGAGAAAGATGAGCAAAGCTTCAACGGTACCGGAGATATTCTCGACCTTCCCGTGGCCAAAAGGATGACCTTCATCTGCGGGCTTGCCGGATTTTCTTACCGCTAGCAAAGCGATGGTCGCAGCCAGCAGGTCTACGCCGGAATGGATGGCTTCGGATATCACAGAGACCGAACCGATCGCCGTCCCCACAGCGAGCTTGAGGACTACGAGGCTGGTATTCGAGATAACAGAAAGCAGAGCCACGTTTGACTTTCGCCTATTTTTTTCTGCTTCATCAAGCTGCATATTTTGTACCCTAAGTGTAGCGGAAATTTGACTGACATTTAACCGACATATGCCCAACATATGTCAGACATATGACTGACAGTCAGTCACCCCAGGTAGGTAATCATATTAGTATTTATCAGTTATGCTGGGGCTAGATCTAAAAAAAAGGGATAATGCGTCGACTAATCTCTTTTTCTCAATAGACCGAATGCTGCCAGTGATGCCAGAATGCCCAGCGAAACCTCAAAACCCGGTTGCTTTTTAATCTGTTCGCTCACCTGCGTCTTCAGCTCTTCTGCTGCCTTCTGCTGGAGCTGCTCAGCAGTGAGGTTTTGACTGATCTGCACGATCTTTTCCGTTGCCTGATTCGTGAGATTTTCCTTAGTGGCATTGAGATCCCGGGCGATGTGCTCCTGGGTCAGGTTTCCTTCAAGAGCATGTTGCACCGCTTTTTCCTGAAGCTGCTGTCCGGCAGAGTTTATCTGCTCCTGGAGGGAACTGGCAGCTGCTTCTAGATGGTTTTGTGCCTCTACAGTTGTGGCCATTGCGAGAAGGCAGGCCAATATGATCAAGAGTGGAAGCTTCATATCACGAATCACCATTTTTTTCGCATTTTATCGCATGATAACAGGTGTTAACTTAAAAGCCTTTGCTCACGATCGGCCACCAATAGAGAACTAATAGAAATATTACCATTAGCAAAAGCTAAATATCCAGCCCGGCAGTAAACCCATTTGATGTTCACCGGCTGGGATGAATACAACCTTATAAATAGGCAACTCGCCGAGCTTGTGAGAAGCCTGCCCAATTCACCTCTGGGCGAGATAATCAGCTATGTGCTCTCATCGCCAGGAAAAAGAGTCCGGCCTCTTATCCTGATCTTTTCAGCACAGGCGATGGGCGAGAGCGCCGCCTCTGCCCTGAACGCGGCCATGGCCATCGAATTGGTTCATGCCGCCTCTCTGGTCCATGACGATATCCTCGACCAGGGGCTGGAAAGAAGAGGGGCGCAGAGCGCGTTGCAGCGTTTCGGCCCCGATGCCGCTCTCCTCGCAGGAGACTGGCTGATATCCAGATCCATAGAGCTGATATCCCATTACAGCCAGCCGGTTATCAGCACCTTCGCCTCCGCCTGCATGGATATGTCGGAGGGAGAATTGATGGACCTCTCTTATGCCTCGTCTGAGAACGATTACTACAACTGCATCTCCAAGAAGACCGCATCGCTCTTCTCCGCGTCCGCCAAGATGGGGGGGCTGATCGCCGGAGCCGGTGAGGAGGATGCGGCAAGGCTGGAGAGCTACGGGACCCATCTTGGCCTGAGCTATCAGGTGCTGGACGACCTGGAGGAATTTCTCGGTCTGGATCAGGGAAAGACCTCCCAGAAGACATCCGTTACTCTTCCCATAATCTACAGCAAACAGCATGAGGACGAAACAGCAAGGCAGATGTGCATCAAGGTCATCGAGAACCACAGCAGCCTCGCGAAGAAAGAGCTTTCTCTCTTGAATGGAAGCGAGGAGATGCTGTCTCGCCTGGAGAGCATCGTGGATGAGATGACGCGCCGGGGACTGAACAAATGCAGATTGCAAAAAAGCCTCTGCTGAGAATCGAGGCCTCGGCCGAAGGAAGGGGCATTCGGCTGTCCGCTCGGGGCGCGCTCGCCCCTCTGGCCGGTCCGATAATGGATAAGATCAACGAGATATTCATCGATGAGAAGCCGATAAGCAGCGGACCGGATAAATTCATCTTCTCCACCTGGGTTCCACCCGCGCCCAGCAAGGCATTCGATCGCATGCTCTCCGCCCAGGTTGCGGCTTTAACCCGCCGGACGGTGCCGGACCAGTTTTCCATAGCTATCATGAGGGCCTGCCCCAACGACTGCATTCATTGCAGCGCTCCCTCTCGCCAGGGAGAGATTTTGGAGAGCCCTGTCATAAAAAATGCTATATCTCAGGCTCTGGATATGGGCTGCTATCTCATAACCTTTGACGGGGGCGAGCCCATGCTAAGGAAGGACTTGCCTGATCTGGTCGCCTCCGTGGGTGAGAGGGCCATCGCCACCTCATTTACCAGCGGCTACCATCTCACCGCACAGAGGGCAAAGGAGCTCAAGCAGGCCGGGCTTTATGCGGTGCGGATCAGCATCGACAGCCCCTTTGAAAAGGAGCACGACCGGGTGCGGGGCCGCGAGGGAGCCTTCAGAGATGCCCTCGACGGCGTGAAAAATGCCCTGGCTGCGGGCCTGCTGGTCGATCTCTTCATGGTGACGGCACCGCACAACATCGATCATCTGGAGGATGCATTTTCTCTGGCCACAGAATTGGGCGTTCACGAACTCTCCTTTTACGAGATCGTGGCTGTGGGTCGCTGGGCGGATCATGTGGATGAGGTGCTGACATCTGAGGATGTCGCCAGGCTTGAGCGCTTCCACAAGGAGAAGAACCGCTCCGCGGGACCGAGGGTCACGGCTCTGCCCTATCTGCTCGGCCCGGAGATGTTCGGATGCTTTGCCGGGCGGAGATGGATTCATGTGGACGGAGCTGGGGAGGCCTTGCCCTGCGCCTACATGCCGCTGTCATTCGGCAATATCAAAGACAAGAGCCTGAAGGAGATCTGGAGGGAGATGACTCACTATTCGTGGTTCCAGGGTCGGTGCTCCTGTCAGATGAGGGATCGGGAGTTTAGAGAGGCGCATAGCGGGATACTGGGAAAATAGATGTTCAATTTAAGAGAGATAGTACTTATTCTGGCGGCAATTGCCTGCATTATCTTCGGTGCCTGTGCTTCACCCACCCCAAGGGTAATTGAGCCGGAAGGCATGGACCTGTCACTGGATGCAATGCAGATATCCGATCCGGAACACACAGCAGAATACCTGGCAAAGACAGGCGGCACTGCCCGGCCCGGCCTGCAAACCTATGGCCGCAGTCTGGCTGGCAACTGGAGCCTGGAGCTGAAGGATATGAAATCCATCCCTATCGGAGACATTGAGCTGCAACTGCACCAATCGGAGGCGGCTCTCTTCGGCACAGGCACATTCAAACAGGGATTGATCCGGCAGATGGCAACTGCAGAGGGCTCGCTTCTGGAAGGAAACGCCATGATCCTCAATGTCGTAACTATGGATAGCGTTTACCTCTATCGAATGACTCTCAACAGCGTTGACGGAAACAGCACATCCGGGACCTTCATCCTCTACCTGCCCACGGGAGAGGCACCGGTCAAAGGAACCGTCTCCGGAGGAAGAAGCGATTGGAGAAGGATCAGTTAGCCACGATGAATTGATCATTTCAAACCCCCAGAGCCAGTCTCAGCGTATTCCTCACCGCCGGAGCGAGGCCTAGTGTGACCAGTGCCAGCCGGGTGAGGTTTCGCATGGACGGCTCCTGCATTGACCTATCAATCATGTAGAGCACAGGCAGAAGAACGAGCAGCTTGAGAGGATACATAATCGCAGCTGTTCCCACCAGGTTTATGAAAAAAGTGGGAACAACATGCTTCTCGTAGTAGTCAAACCAGTCCACGCCGATGAAAGTCGAGCTGGCATCCAGCATATGGGCGTAGATGATCATCTGATTGAATCTCCCGTCCAGGAATCTGAGCGCCGGCAGGCTCCGGGCAGACAGATGCCGTCCGCAGAGAATCACGCCTCCTGCAATAGCTGTGCCCAATAGGAAGACGGCGATGATCACCCAGGAATTCACTAGTCCCACAGTGGAGAGGACAGCCAGGTTGCCGCACGTCCAGATAAATCCGATCGCCGCATATTTCTTGTGATATTGCTCTCCCCAGATCCTGCGGGTTATGATTAAAATTGCAGCCGTCACAAAGAATACCAGGAAGAAAATAAGCGGCGTTATCAGCAGATATCTCCAGGGAGCAGCCACTATATTTGCGTCCTCAATCACCCTCAGGCTCGACCCCGCCAGAATATAGGGCAGAGTGGAGAGCAGCAGCCGCTCGTCCATCGATATCTTCAGGCGGCCCAGCAATTTTAAGAGGCCGATTACAGCCAGGCCCAAGACTATCGCCCAGGTGATGGTATCCACCGGGTTGTAGCTGGTATCATAGATTATGGGGTCGATGTAGTACTTTTGCACAAAAGCGGCCAGGCCGAAACTATCGCTCACAGCTCGCTCCTTGCACGGACTGATATTTTATATTTTCCAGAGCAAGCCGGCAAGTCGGCAGGGCGGCGAGCAAGCAAAGGGTTAAAGCGTTAAAGCGGCAATGCGGCGGAAAGTATTTATATTGCAGACGCAGAAAGCATCTTGTCCGTTTTCTGATTTTAGTTGAGGTAATTAGATGGTCGAGGTGTTCAAAGGTACAACTACGGTAGGTGTACTCTGCGATGGAGGTGTAGTCCTTGCATCGGAGAGCCGTGCTACCATGGGCAGTTTCATAGCTAGCAGCAGCGCCAAGAAGATCTATCAGGTCGATGATCTGGTTGGTCTGACCACGGCGGGTGTGGTGGGCGATGCCCAGTCTCTTGTCCGAATGGTTCAGGTCGAGGCCCGGCTCTACAAGATGCAAAGAGGCGAGAACATGACTGTCAAAGCCATAACATCGATGCTCGCCAATATTCTCTCCTCTCGTCGCTACTATCCATTCATGGTGCAGTTGATCATGGGCGGCGTTGACCGTTACGGCCCCAAGGTCTATTCGCTCGATGCATTGGGCGGCCAGATCGAGGAGCGCCGGGTTGTAGCCACAGGCTCGGGCTCCCCGATAGCCTACGGCGTGCTGGAAGCCATGTACAAGCCAGGCATAAGCATTGAGGATGGAACGGTGCTGGCTGCCAAAGCGATTCACAATGCCATGAAGCGCGATTCCGCTTCAGGCGACAAAATCGAGCTCGTCAGAATCACAGATAAATACCAGGAGGTAGGCGAGCCTGAGTATTCAGAGATTATGAAGCTAATTTAATCTTTTTTGGATGTGTTCTATTGTCTGTAGAAGAAGTGCTTTTTGAGCTCAGGCGCAAGGTGCAGAGCAAGTTGCCTCCGGACATAAACGTCACGGGGATGGAATTCGAGGGCCCGGAGCTGGTCATTTATACCGACGACCCAAAGAAGCTGGCGGACGATGGCGATATCATTCGCAACCTCGCCAAGGAGCTTCGCAAACGTGTGGTGGTCCGCCCGGACTTGAAGGTACTGGCAGAACCCGAGATATCCATAACCAGGATCCAGGAGGTCGTGCCAAAGGAAGCCGTCCTCACCAACTTTTTCTTTGACGGCGAGACCGGAGAGGTGCAGATTGAAGCGGAAAAGCCGGGTTTGGTCATAGGCCGCCACGGCGCAACCCTTCGAGAGATCACCAAGCTTATCGGCTGGACTCCCAAAGTGGTTCGCACCCCGCCGGTGCGCTCGACGACCATCGCCAACATCAAGGATTATCTGCGCAGCGTGCAAACGGAACGAAAGACCATCTTGCGCACTGTGGGCAGGAAGATTCATCGCGATATTGCATCCAAGGACCAGTGGATCAGGATCACCACCCTTGGCGGCTGCCGCGAAGTAGGCAGAAGCTGCATGCTTCTCTCCACCCCTGAATCGCGCATCATCATCGACTGCGGAGTGAATGTGGGATCCGACGACTCGGCGACTCCTTTTCTCTATGTGCCTGAGGTCTATCCCTTAAACCAGATCGATGCCGTGGTCCTGACTCATGCTCACCTGGACCACGCGGGCCTGGTTCCCATGCTCTACAAATACGGCTACGAAGGGCCGATCTATTGCACTCCGCCCACCAGGGACCTTGCTGTGCTCTTGCAGCTGGATTACATTGAGATCGCCGGACGGGAGGGCAAGAGACTTCCCTATGATTCCTCAATGGTTCGCGAGGCTCTCAAGCATACCATCACCCTCAACTACGGGGACGTAACCGATATCGCTCCAGACACCAAGCTGACCATGCATAATGCCGGGCACATCCTGGGCTCTTCTATTGCGCACTTTCATATCGGAGACGGCCTTTACAATGTAGCCTTTACAGGAGACCAGAAATTTGAACGGACCCGGCTCTTTGATCCAGCGGTATGCAATTTCCCCAGGCTGGAGACCCTGGTGACCGAGGCTACCTACGGCGGGACAAACAGCATTCAGCCATCCCGCAAAGAAGCAGAAATATCTCTCATGAACGTGGTCAAGGAGACCATCGGCAGGGGAGGCAAGGTTATCATCCCTGCCTTCTCAGTGGGCCGCAGCCAGGAGGTAATGGTCGTCCTTGAGGAGGCCATACGAAAGAAGGGTCTTGATGAGGTGCCGGTGTGCCTGGACGGGATGATCTATGAGGCAACCGCCATTCACACCACCTATCCCGAGTACCTCAATAACGATCTTCGGGACCTGATCTTCCATAAGGGCATCAATCCGTTCCTGGCCCAGTGCTTTGTGAAGGTGGAGACGCCCAAGCAGAGGACGGAGATAATTGAGGGGCCGCCATGCGTGATACTGGCCACAAGCGGCATGCTCAATGGCGGGCCAGTCCTGGAGTATCTAAAGCGCCTGGGATCGGATGAGAGGAACACCCTGGTGATTGTGGGATACCAGGCGGAAGGAACTCTTGGCAGGCGCATTCAGAAGGGATGGAAGGAACTGCCTCTGTCCGTTGAAGGCAAGACCCAAACGGTGAAGATCAATCTGGAGGTCACCACGGTAGACGGCTTCTCAGGCCACTCCGATCGCCAGCAACTCATGGAGTACATGCGTCGCGTTTACCCCAAACCGGGAAGGGTCCTCACCAACCACGGCGAAGAGAGCAACTGCCTGGATCTGGCCAGCTCCATCTACAAGAGGTACAGGATACCCACCATGGCCCCCATGAACCTGGAGACTGTAAGGCTGATTTGAAGAGCCCTTTCTTCAAAAGCTTTATCAAATTTAAGGGATAAAACTAATGTGAGGTTCTTTGTGACTGGAAAGAGAACTCGGATCATCAACGATCCATCAGATCTGGTCCCTTTGTTGCAGGCCTTCGGCTCCGATGTCCACAAGAAGATCTTTGATGAATTGAGTCGAGAATGGCGTACTGAGCGCGAGCTGAGCGGCATTATCGGCGACGAAGCAATCGTTCACAGAAGCGTGGCATTGCTGCGAAAGAGCGGCCTGATCGAGACCAAGTGGAGGGTGCCTGAGCCGGGCGCAAGTCCTGAGAAGGAATATCATTCAACATACTCTCGAGTGCAGGCCAACTTCGGTGCCACAATGGAAGATCTCAGTGAGCTAATCAGCCTCACCTTCATGTCAGACGAGGAGCTACGCACTGTGATAGAAAAGCTGCAGAAGATGGTCAATGGCGGCAATAACAGTCTATCCAATTTATCCCGAGAGCTGGGGCTCAGCCAGATTTTTATCCGCGGAGTGGCCAAGAGAGCGGAGGGACTGGCAGTGAGAGGACAGCGCATTGAGCCTTATGTTGAGGATTTCTGATGGCTAACGTTCTGCAGAGCAAGCGGGAAAGCTCTCGTTTTCAGATTCTGGTGGAGATCGCTGCCCATCAGCCCAACCTCCGGCAAAAAGAAGTAGCAGAGAGCATGGGCGTGACTCCCCAGGCCATATCCGAGTACATCAAAGAGCTGGTGGCGGACGGACTGGTGACCACCGACGGCAGGATGCGCTACCGGATCACTAAAGAGGGTGTGGAGTGGCTGCTGGAGAACGCTGCCGAGCTGAAGCGCTATGCTCGAGTGGTGATGGAAGAGATCATCAGCCATGTCTCCGTCTGGGCGGCTATCGCAGAGGCGGATCTGGCGGAAGGCGATAGGGTTTCCCTGGAGATGCGCGGCGGCCTGCTTTATGCGAACAAGAAGAAAGGCATAGAGGCAAGCGGCGTTGTCATTGCCGATGCGCTGGCGGGTGAAGATGTTGGCATATCGGACCTGCGGGGATTGATTGGCCTTGAGGAAGGAAGGATCATCCTCTGCAAGGTGCCGAGGGTGCAGAACGGCGGCTCAGGCAAGGTCGATCTGGAGGCGTTGCGGCGAGAGCTGGATAAAGCCGGGAAGGTCGGGTGCCTTGGCATCGAGGCGTTGGTGGCGCTGCGCAAGGTGGGCCGGGAGCCGGATGTCATCTGGGGTGCAAAGGAGTTCGCAGTCGAGGCGGCATACCATGGCATCAGCTCGGTGATTGTGAGCGTGGATGAGCAGGTGCCAGGGCTTCTCACCCGCCTGGAGTCAGAGGGCCTGAAGTACGAACTCATAGATCTCACTTTGGGATAGACTGTTTTAAAAATGACTTTTCAGGTTCTGGCTCAGGCGGATCGGTCCCGCATACTGCTGCTGCCGCAGAGTGGCAGCAAGGTTCTTTTTGAGGGATATCTGCGCCTGAAGGACATGCCTCAGGGGCCGAGGGCCTTCAAGTTCCTGGTCAAGAAGGATGATGAGGCCGAGAGATTTCTTCCCCCGGAGGATGCTTTGCGGATGCTGCGCAAGGCGGAGGCGATTTATCTTGCCCGGGGCGACGCCTCAATGGAAAAGAAGTTCATAGAGCTTCTGGATTCCTATCAGCTCGGCCACAGGTTTGTGCAGGTCTGCAATCATTGCCTTGGTCAGAGAAAGGTCACCTACGTCGAGCAGAACGCCATAACTTACAAGGGAAGGCGCATCTGCGAGAACTGTGCGGCTGCGGAACTGCTCCGTGAAGCGGATTTTCATAAGCTTGGCAGGGCTGCCAAGGCCCATCTGGCAAGGATTCTGAAGAAAAGGCGCTGCCTGGACGATGTGGTGGGACTGCTATCATTGCAGAGGCTGGAGCCAGAGTTAACCCGTTTTGACACTATCCCTGCCAGCAAGGCTGAGCCCACTCTGTCTCTGGAGTCCATTGATCTGCCCAAGCCACTCAGGGAGATTCTTCAGAAGAGACTGACCAGGCTTTTGCCGGTTCAGTCCAGGTCGGTTAAAGCGGGATTATTGGAAGGGCGAAACCAGCTTGTCGTATCCGCTACCGCTACGGGCAAGAGCCTGGTTGGCGAGATGGCCGGGATCAAGAACCTGCTGGAGAACAGGGGAAAGCTGCTCTTTCTGGTGCCGCTTGTGGCTCTGGCCAACCAGAAGTACGATCAGCTCAGCGCCTACCGGGAGCTTGGTTTTCAGACTTCCATTCGCATCGGAGTGAGCCGCATACGGCTGGGCAAGGGCCGCAATATTCCCCAGAGCCTTCAGGCGGACATCATCGCCGGAACCTACGAGGGCATAGACCAGGTCATTCGCACCAAGAAGAGCCTGGGGAAAGTTGGCACGGTCGTGATCGATGAGGTTCATATGCTGGAGGACGCCGAGCGTGGGCACAGGCTGGCGGGAATGATCGCCCGGCTGAAAAATGCCGCCCCGAACGCCCAGTTCATCTTTCTCTCTGCGACGGTGGGAAATCCTGCCCACCTTGCTAAGCGGCTCGGGGCCACCCTGGTCGAGTATGAGGTGCGGCCCGTGCCCATCGAGCGGCATCTTATCTTCTCTTCGGGGCCCGAGAAGCGCAAGCTGTTGCGCCAGCTATCCAAAGAGGCGCAGGCTCTGACTTCGTCCACCGGCTACCGGGGCCAGACCATCATCTTCACCAACTCACGGAAGAACTGCTACAACCTCGCCGATGCCATTCCTGGGGCGGCGGCCTATCACGCGGGCCTGCAGTATCCGGAGAGAAAGAGGATCGAGGAGCTCTTTGGGCAGGGCAAGATTCACACCGTGGTCACCACTGCGGCTCTTGCAGCGGGGGTCGATTTTCCCGCATCGCAGGTGGTCTTCGAGTCCCTGGCGATGGGAATAGAATGGCTGAATGTGCATGAGTTCAACCAGATGCTGGGCCGCGCCGGCAGGCCTGGCTATCATGATAAGGGCCTGGTCTACATCCTGGCTGAGCCGGGTCGACGGTTTTCCTCAGGCCGGGGCGAGTCGGAAGACGAAATGGCCCTCGCGCTCCTCAATGGCCAGATGGAGGACGTGGCACCGGAGTTCTCTGAGGCCCAGCAGCAGGAGGAGGTCCTGGCCAATGCCGTGGCCGCACGCTCACGGGCTGAGCTGGATAGGCTGCATGCCCTCACTCTGGGCCTTGACGACCTGAATAGCACCCTCTCTACTCTGGAGAAGGCAGGCCTGCTGAAAGGAATTGCTCCCACGCGGCTCGGGGAAGCTGCGGCGGCCCATTTCCTCGCTCCTGAGCAGGTGGAGATCATCGTGCGATCTCTCGGCAAAGGGGAGAGCCCGGCAGAGGTAGCGGTGAAGCTGGAAAGCTTTGAGGCGCTGTACCTGAAGTATGCCGAGCGCATCAGCACGAAGCTGCACATGCAGATCTCCCAGAGGGCGCTGCACGGCTCGTTTCTCGATCTGCTCAGCAGCGCCGATCTGCGGGAGCTGGATGGAAAGCTGCAGAGGTACTGCCTGGATTTCGCCAGGGACTTTTTGCGCTGCACCTGCAAAGAGGCCCCGTACTGCGGCTGCCTGCAAAAGAGCATATCTCTGAAGATCCTGGATCTGCGGGCGGAGGGCAAAAGCCCGGAGGAAATCATCGGCCACTTCAGCGATAGGTATGGCATGTACGCCTACCAGGGTGACCTCATCAACTGGCTGGATCAGATGGTGCGCTACCTGGAGGCGATCGAGGCTGTAGCGCGGGTGCTGGGCAGGGAGAAGGCGGCAAAGGAGGCGGCGGAGCGGAAGAAGCGGGTGGAGGGGGACTAGAGCTGCCGCAAACGAATTCGATCGGGTTCGATGCGTTCGGATTTTATCAGTGAGCTGGCATAACAAAGGCAGGCCTGAATGTCATCATGAGTCAATCTTGGATAGTTTTTGATGATTTCTGCCTCAGACCACCCATTGGCCAGAAGGTCGATGACGAACTCAGCTGCCAGGCGCGTGCCTTTGATCACAGGTTTTCCCACCAGGATTTTAGGGTCCAGAGATACGCGGTTTTGCCAATTGGCCATAGATCATATTATGTTAACCAATAAGATATATTTTCCGCGGGCGGATGCCAACGAAACAAACGAACTCACCGGAATCCCGCCGACCTTGCCAGCCTTGTGCCCTGCTCCAGCCCGCAGGCCTGCAGACGCCTGCCGGAAGCCAGCCGCCCCGCCCACCCGCGCGCGAGCGAGCCCGGCCGGGCGTGCCTCTTGCCAGATGCCGGCCAATGCATTTTCCTGCAACACAAACTCGTCAACCGAGATACCGGTTTGCCTTATGATAGCCCTCAAGGTCTCACGCAAAATCTCTCTGTGATTTTGCAGGGGAGCGAAGAATACTGATTGAAGAATTAGGCTGACCACTGCCTCCTGAAATAATGAAATAGTAAGGCACCTCAGAGAGAGCCTTTGGTGCCTTAATGTTATGCCCCTGCGCCGGGTTGATTTTAAAATATTTCCCTCCAATCGTCCTTCATGCTGACCACCTGCCAGCCCCATTGTCCTGCCAACGCTAGCCCCTTATCCAGCTTTCCCACCGCAGTGGTATTGTTGTAGGCAAACTCGCGGACAGGATCGTCGTGGCGGCTCAATAAACCCAGACTGTATCTATCCCCACTAGTAGCGAATTTCAGCATGGAAATATCTCCATCGGAGTTACCGTAAGCGAGAATGGGCCTCAGTCCGATGTTCTGCTCGATCTCCTTGGGCTTTTCCTGGCCGTCATCGACTACCAGAATTTCCGGCAACTTAACCAGATAGCAGCTACTATTATTCTCGACATATTGCAGCTTGAAAGCCGAGCCTATCACCTGTTCCGGAGGGATTGCATACACCTCACTTGAGAAGGAACGCACGAAATCCTCATCTCCCCCGGTCACAATGTAGGTCTTGAAGCCATTCTCTCGCAGATAGCTGAGCAGTTCCAGCATGGGCTTGTACACGCACTTGGCATGCGGCAGACCCATTTCGGAATTGTTGGAGCTACTGAGCCAGTCCCTTGCCAGGCCCATGTACTCATCAGCGGTAAGGTTCACGCTGGTGGCGATATAAATTTGCATTGCCTCTTTTGTGCTGAAGCTTTCAGTAGCTGACCGCTTCCCGGAAATGATAGAGCTGAACGGCTCGGTGTCATTCCATTCCGAGTGCGCCGGGGCCATATCCCTTATTCGGTCCAGCATAAAAAGAGACTGCACATAATCCGGATACTCGCACCAAAGTGTGCCGTCATTATCAAAGGTGGCGATGCGCCCAGATGGCTCAACATAATTCGGGCTGTTCGTGTTGGTGATATTGGCCACGAAACTGAGAATAGCGTTCTTTGCCTGGCCGTCGTTCCAGGATGGCAGAGGATCGGCAAGGACAGCCGATGGCATAAATGCAATGGCCAAAACAAACAGGACCAGATACCCGTTGATCTTCATACTGATATTCATGCTTTAATCGCATCCATTTAGATTTTCTTCTTTTTCAGGTCGAACATATATGCGTGATGTATTTTAGATTTGTCCAACAGAAAAGCATAATGATGATAAATCAGCAGAGTATATTGAAATTCGAGATGGCTAATCAAATAATAAATTATTTAACTTTGATACCTCCACACTTAAATAGAAGAGATCGAAATTGATGAGATCATACTGAATGAGGTCTATCTGATGACGTTGATGAAAAGCTCTCTGGCCTTGAAAAATGCAGTTATCATCATCATGTTATTCTCGGCCCTCTTTGCCTGTCCGGCCTGCGCATATGATACTGCAGCAAATGCTGCATATAACGAAACGCAAATGAAAACCATCGGCATCATCGGAGGAGTAAGCTGGGTATCCTCAATCGAATACTATCGATTGATGAACGAAATGGTCAATGATGAGCTGGGAGGACTGCATTCTGCAAAGATCCTCATGTATTCCATTGAATTTGGCAACTTCTCAGAGCAGGAGCGACTGGCAGATAAGGGTGACTGGGAGCCACTCAATAGAACCATGATTGACGCTGCCCAGAGACTGAAGAACGGTGGCGCAGACTTTATTGTGATTGCCTCCAATACTATGAACTCCCGTGCAGACGATATTCAGGAAAAAGTGAACATTCCCGTCCTTCATATTGCCGATGCCACCGGCGAGAAGGTTAAAAAGAGCGGAATTGCCCGGGTGGCGCTTTTGGGCACGAAATACACCATGGAGCAGGATTTTTATCGGGGTCGTCTGGAGAGGAAATATGGCCTTCAGGTGATTGTTCCCAACGAAACCGAACGGGATCTTATCAACTCAGTGATATTTGATGAACTATGCGCTAATGAAATGAGCAGCCAATCGAAAGAGAGGTTCAAACAGATCATCAATCGACTTGTGTATCAAGAAGGAGCGCAGGGTGTCATACTGGGATGCACCGAGATCCCACTGCTGATCAAGCAGGAGGATGTTTCCGTGCCTGTCTTCGACACCATGAAGATACATGCTGAGGCAGCAGTAAGATATGCCCTTAACGAGAAAGAGTATTAAGGATAAATATATATTGATCTGTGCTCATAGAGGGATTCCATATGTCAATGCTGGTCGGAATGATGATGACTGCCGCGGGGCTTGCTCTGTTGGGCAAGGTGATCAAAGAGAGCATCTGGCCGGATGGTATTTCAATGAAAGGGGCTGGTAGTTCCGATAGAGTCATCGAAATCAAGGAGTACGAAATAGTTGATGATACTCAGAAAGGGCCTTCTGAAGGATACAAGGTGGAGATCCAGGATTGAGAGATCTGTCACGGGTCGAAAAGAACCTCTTGATCCGGCTGAATATTTGAGGTTTCAGTTTCATCTGCTCACCTCTAGATGCAGTATTTTTCCTGCGATCTTGCTTTGATCGCCATCCTGCGGCTTAGAGCAATTGAATATCAAGAATTGTCTCTGCATGAAGGCCACGGACAGACTGGTCGGCTTTTTTTCTGCGGAGCGGAAGATGCTTATACAAGTTGATCATTATTAATAATGGTGATTTCTGATGGATGGACTAGCAGTTGCATTCCTGTTCTTATGGGCATTGGGCATGTTGATCCTCTCCGGATGGAAAGGACTGGTCCGATTTGGAGCATCTCTACCATTGCTGGTCTTGGCCATAGAACGGCTGGCATCTCTCCGCATATCATAGGTACAGTGGGACATCTAGAGACATCAGAAATCCAGAAATTCCCTCCGCAAAAATGGAAGGAAAACATTCCACCTCCATTCACTTTCACCGCATTCCTCACTTTTCCCGACTTTACACCCAGAACTCTTGAGGCCATTGTCCGCGATCTTCGGCGAGAGCCTTTTTTTCTGTGAATCGGACGCGATTCCTGATCATCTCGTCCACCTCCGCTGGCCGGACCGCAAAGACCTCCGCCAGGATCTCCCTGGCCGCCTCCAGCTCCAGGACCTTCCGGCTCATTACTGCGACTGTGCCATGTTCCACAGACCTTTTCTCCGGCCTTCTCAGCTGCTCAAGGACTCCTGCCATGATGAGATGATTCCGCGTGCAAGTTTAAGTAGTTTGGCCGGAAAACAATAACAGAAAAACATATTTGCATAATAGAAAGTACAAATAAGATACAAATGACAAGATCTGTGCAGTCACCTAAACCAAGACAGAAATTGGCAAGATAAGCAAGAAAATGGAAATGAAATAGTTTCTGGAAAGAGCATATATATTAGAGACCTGCAATAGTACAGTGGAGGGAAAAAACCATGAAACTGACAAGACTGATATTTGTAATTTTTATCGTGATGCTGGTCTGTTGCTCGTATTCGATTGCACGCCCATATTCAATTGGATTTCCATCAAGCGGGACAGGAATGGGCGCTTCAAATAATGCACTAGCTCCCGGAATTATTGGATCAATCAGCACTGGTGCCAGCTATCCGGTGTTTGGGGAATTTGTCTGCAATTTGATGTGCGCTTGTGGGATGTATCCGCTTGGATTAGGAAATAATGGAGATGGTGCAACCGTCAACCTTGGAGCATTCAGTTTCGGCAAAGTCTAGATACGTCAGAAGCATTGAGTAAATGGCCCCAGGATAGCCTTCAAATGGACCTCTGCAAGGCTAGCTAGCACGGAGCATAATTTTTTATCATCATTTTTTCAGCCATTTATTAATAGGCGGGCTCATCTGCCGTTACATCTGTGAGCGAGAGGGCCGTAATCTCCATCAAGCCTTCCACAATCTCTTCATCGGCCTTGTCTGCATAAATCAAGTTCTGCCTTGAGGTCTTCCCAGTATATGGCCCACTTGCACATCTCTTCTGCAATTTTATCTAATTCTGTTATCTCTGAGGAATCCATTTCGATTTCATCGATTGCGGCTTGCTGGATGGCGGCATTTTTTATGGCTCCGACCATGATGGAAGCTGCATGCGGTCAGGCTATACGGATTGCGAAAGGGTGCGATCGAAATGCACAAAATTCCTCCGCAAGCTTTTTCGGAGAAAAGTGAATAGCTTTTTTTGGACAGAAAATATTTGGCGGCACCCTGAGAGATTGCGGACGTTGAGCAGAGATTCGAAAGCAATAGCTCGTCCTGCAAGTCCGAGACATTGCAGGAAAAACCTGGGTGGATCAAATGCTCCGGCTTCTGCAAAGGCATCCCTATGCGGCCCGCCCGCCTCAGGAGCTGATCGCCCTCCCGTGCCGGATCGGGGCTTCAGGCCACCGCAAAGACGTGCGGGCCTGCGAGCTTTGCGAGGTGACAGCATGGAGTGAACCCCTCCGAGTGGACAATAAGTTAAGCAATGCCAACTCATGGAGGGAAACATATGAAGAAGACGAGGCGGCGCTACGATCGAGACTTCAAGATATCAATACTGGCTGAACTCGATGCA
>Ga0209099_1001816_pt1 | contig 20256 bp, 31 predicted proteins | sample AD_JPNHW2_MetaG_FD_184430 | JGI IMG/M metagenome (GOLD analysis project Ga0209099, IMG submission 184430) | Active sludge microbial communities of municipal wastewater-treating anaerobic digesters from Japan - AD_JPNHW2_MetaG (SPAdes) (version 2) | ecosystem: Engineered > Bioreactor > Anaerobic... | reverse complement strand
ACCTTCTTTTACATGTTTTAACTTAATATTGTTTGTACTGATATTAGTTTGAGCAGAATAATCGTTAATGATTTTATCTTGAACTTCTCTTGACTATTGATAAAATAAAGGATATAGTTTTGTGTGAGTAGATAAATAAGCTTTATTGTATGGATAAATTCTATAAGTCGCGATATTGATCGCGGAAGAAATCTAAGATAAACTAATATATTCCAAAGATTTACTAGAAGTTATTGTGTAATCCTAATCCGGCTATGCACCAAAGACATCAGAGCCTGTACCACTAAAAGACTAACCCGATGTAAAAGATCGTCCAGATTCGTCGGGGGATAATGTTCCTGTCAACGTTCCTGATATAGTGATTACATCTGCATTCAAATATCCTGGTGAACTCTAATCTAATGTATAATCATACTTTGTGTCAGATGAAAAACCACTGACTACTGTCGTACTTTGTTTTGCACATTGATTAGCAACTACTGTCGTATCCCAATAATTTTCTGGCCCAACAGCATAGGGCTTTAAAATTTTATTAGACGGACTTTTTGTATAATCATTATATTCTTGTAACAACGGATCATATAATAAAGTAGATGTCTCTATCTGGCTTGAACTATTATCACTAGATAATGTGTGCGTTGTATTATTTAAAGACAAATTGATATTTTGCTCAGGATAATCTAAAAATGAGAAATCAGTTATCCCATTATCATAATCTGTCTCAAAAGCATCATTAGTATAAACATAACGAAATATACCTTTATTTATTATTTCGTTTGTGTCAGCTATAGTGTATGTATAATATATAGCCATTATATAAAAATGATTTTTACGCAATGTAGTATTGTCGATAAATTCTACTTTCTCATTATAATTCGTTGATAATGTTGGTAATTTTGCAATAGTGGTGTTTGTCAAATAAGAATAGGGCACTCCAAAAATACTACCGCCTGACGATTTTGTATGAGAAGTAGATTTTAATATTTGATTAAAATGAAACGTTTCTGCAAAAGTTGCCTGTGTAAAACCCTCTGCCGGAGTAACATCAAATATATATGAAGCATTTGACCAAACATCATATAATTCCATATGTGCGTCTGTAACAATATTTGCTGGATCACCGGTGTCTAAATCACTGGTAAAATTTAATGTAAAATCATTGTCTGTATAATGCCAATAAAAGTCTAAGAGTTCTATACTTGATTCACCATTTACCAATGTCTCTAATACTTCAAAAGTACCTTTTTGCACAAAATCATATTCGTAGCCATATTGCGTAAACGGTAATATTTCATAAGCGTATGTGCCATAAGTTAGACCTTCTATATGCATAGAACTTGTCACCTTCTCATTCCTAATATAATGTGTTCCCACACTAGTGTATAACTAACTACTAGTGTAATAAAATTTACCATTCGTTGCATCTTCGTTTGAATTTAATCGTTTTAAAATATATTTAAAACCTTTAATTTGATTAAAACAATTGGTTTTTGCGGAAGATGTGAATTTTACTAAAATGGTATCTGTGGTAAGTTGTTTGAATTTGGTTGAAAAATATGTGGGTTTTTCGATGCTAATGCGTATTTCAATAGTACCTTGATTTTCAAAATTATAAATATTATAATTTATATTTTCATCGAGAGATCCGTTTAAATAACCAAAAAAATTATCGTTGGTCTTTTTTATAAATTCTAAAGGATCTACATCCAATTTCTTTCTTCCAGAATCTGTTACAGCAAATACTTCAATGCGAAATAATTTTTTCTCCTAGTCATTAGTAATATAATATTTGAGCACATCTTCTATGTATGAAGCATTCTATTCGTCCAATTTATCGATGGCATATATTATAAATCTATCCCCAGTATTAAATTTTAAACTTTCATATGCTGAAAAATCATCATATACACTGGTGTGTGTTATGTTAAATTGTGGTTGATCATATTGCGTATTTATACTCCAGTAATCTTCAACACCTAAACCAATTGGATTTACATCTACATAAGACGCGGTGTAATCAGTACTTGGAGTAACGATAGGATTTTCCAAATATAATGTATTCTCCGTTGTAAGAGAAATTGGTGAATCAATAGCTATTCCACCACCTGGCAAACCAATATTAGTTCCAAAATTTTTATTTGCTGTATAAAAATCCTAAGTTTTTATACGACAACCTTCTACGTTATAACCTTCTGTATCTAAATCTTCGCCAGTAAAATCTCTTTCGGGCGAAGGAAAACTTCCAAATTCAACACGATTTTCTAAAGGATTATAAGATACAACATAGATAATGCCATTATATTCTTTTAACCCTATAGGTATATAATTTCTTTTGAGAGATGCCGATTCCACAATCGCATTTCCCATATCGTTTTGTAAAACAAATTCTTTACCGTTATAAGTTATAGTGGTGCCATTTAAACAATCGGTAAGAACATTACTTGGTGTTGTTAATGGGTTCGTATCTTTCATCAATCCTTCGGTAAAGGTATTTGAGGCGATCAACTTTGACATAAGCTTTTTGAATATATCTAGGATAAGAGTGTCTATTACTTCTCATGATCCTATAAACATGTTTGTAATTCTATCGACTATATTTTTTCTAATATAATTTTATATACTAAAACGTATAAATGCTTAAACCTCTTACATAAGTTTCACCTTTCTCTATACTTTTTTGAGATTTATCATTTAGCAATAGATAAAAATAATTATCTTTATATTTTTTTTGATATCTTACTAACGACTAATAATGCGTTAACATACTAGCAGAAGAATGTGGGTTTGTAATAGAGCAAATTCTATTTTTTGAATGGTGCAGATCACAAACAATCACATCTGTATTCCATATTTTGACAGGCATAAATAATGCCCCAAACACTTCTTTTATTAATTTTAAAAGAAATTTACCATCATACACAGGAAATCGTTTTTGTAACTCAGGCAAATAATGTTTAATTGTCTTTGTCTTTTTAATTCCTTCTGCTAAATTGGCTTCTTTATGCTATTGAATAAAATTATCTAAAATATTTCCATACAAGCGTAAATTTTTATATAAAAATTTTTGTTTATATGTCATTTTAAAAACCACAGAATAAATGGGCATAGATGGAATTAAACTATATCTTCGACAATATTTTTTTATTAATTTAGTATTTTCTTCTTTTCTTAAATATAATACTTTTTTGGGCGTAAACTTAAACATTATATGATTGTAAATAACATCTTCTAAAACCATTTTTAGAAAAACATTGAACACTCTCGTAGCATAATATGTTTCAAAAGGATAATTGTGATAATATGATATTTTTTCTTCTTTCCTTAATTTGATTGTTGTTTTTTTATCAAATGGTTTAATAAAGTCGCATAATCGTACCACATCCGTTATATAAATCATCCCGTTCTATATAACTTTTCCATCTTTAAAAATTATCATTTTGTCATTGGTTTATAAGATACACCATAACGTTTTCTATCCCAAGAAGTTGTGACATCCAATATATCATTTATTTCGTTCTGATTTAAACGTTCAGGCGTCCTTGCAGCTTTACATTTCCATAACCATTCGTTTTTTAAATCTTGCGCGATCTACATAGTCTCTCTATCTTTAGTAATTAAAGCCTTTTTATAATAATATGTATATGCACAATATACAGATATAGCTTCGGTTTCTTTATAATTTATAGTTGGCAAACCTTGCTCATCCTAGATAACACCCTTATAAAAAACAATTACTCCTGTATGATTATTGTCGAATACCAAACTATTTCCTTCTTGCCTATAATCGAGCAATTGGCCAGACGTATATAACGGATTTTTACGAATTTTTCTTGATTCTATATAGGCTTCGATTTGTTGTCGGCCATAACTTTCTCTTTTCACATTGTCTGTCATGGTAAAATCAGCTGTATTAGATGTAACCGATTCGATAATATCTACATTACAAGGAAGATCGAGACGGTTATCTATAGTGTCTGCAGTATATCTATAATACTGGGTTCTTTTATTTCCAATATGCATCCAAGCAAACAAACCGATAGTTTCAAATTCGTCTTCGTTTAAAACTATACCATAAAAATCATTTAGATGGTTATATGCTGCATAAAAAGGATAAGATGTTACGTTCATGGTTTAACTATTTGATCGTTAGGTGTTGGCGTAGGTGCTACTTGTCTAAAATAATATAAGAATTTTTGAGTTACCCTTTTTTCAATTTCCGCAGACAAAAATGAAAAATTATCATATTCCAATTCAGAGCAACACGAATAAACTTTCAATTGCCTTGGATCTTTAAAAATTCCGACAAATGAAATACTGGTCATAAATGGCTAATTAAATAAGAAACAATCATATTTGTTATTGGTGTTTGGAACAACATCTATCCAAATATAAGGTTTGTCCTACCCACGAATTTTATGTTTGTGATATCTCCAAGCATTCGAGATATATACTTTAAAATTGCTGGAACCATCCTAGGGCCCCGCATATTCTATAGCATCTACGCCAAAATCGAGTATTAATTGCGGTATTTCAAAATGTTTTACCCTCTCACCTTCGTTTGGATCATTACAACAACGTTCAACGCTAGAACAATCTAATTCTAAACATCTAACGGGTAACAATAAATCTTTTCGTGGTATAATGTTTTTAAGCGAATATTCTTTTATGATTAATAATCTTTCGTTAATAACCGCATCTTCAATTTGATCCATAGAAAATGGTATATTCTAATTTTCTCCTTTTAGACCACCGATGACGTTGTTATAAATTGCTGAAGTTAAAGCTTCTAATTTCATATTTTCGTATTTTTATACAAATATAAAAATAAAAAAGCGAATCATCTCTGATTCGCTTGAATATTAATTATATCATTAATACATTAGACTAATGGATAATTGTCAGTAGTAGTATTTAAAATACCATCGGTATACGATGAACCTGCATCTGAATCCGGAATATTGGTTACATACTCTTCTGCCGAAGTACCAAGTACAGTCTGTACATCCTAATAAAATTTATAAGCAGGATTAGTATTGTCAGAAGCACCAGTATCCATCACAAAGAAAGTATGACGAGTTTTCGAAGTTGCAGGAGCACCAATGGCATTCGTGCCTGTGATTTCTCTACTCTTTTCGTATTCTAAAACAAATTGAGTATAATATGAACCAACTCTAGGTAATTCGTCAGCAAAAGTACCCATAAAACGAGTTTGCTCGACGGTAGGAATACGGAGATTCCTAATCATCCAATCATATGAACCAAAACCAGGATCACCAGTAACCGTAATAACAGCAGTGCCAGCACTTGGCGTCTAAGTTGTATCATCAAACGCACAAAGATAAGTTTTTACATCACCTTCTAAATCTTCACCAGTACCTGATCCGACCGGATAAAGTTCTTCAATTGAAATTTCTTTAAAATGTACCCAAGCATTTTTCGGCTTAATGGTGATAGCTGCGCCACTCGAAGTGATGGTTAATTCTAAATCACCAAGATCGGGATTTTTTAATCCACGCTTTAACTGAGTTACAATTTCGGTGGCCGCATTAGTTGTGTTTGAAATAGTAGTATCTACTGAAAATTCAATTAAATATGGTTTTCCTTTGTGGATTGCCCAACGGCTATATTCAGCAGCTTGTGAACCTTGGTCCAAAATAGCATCAATACTCAATCGATAAACAATACCACCAGTAATACCCCCTGATGGAACAGTCAACACGGCTGTTTCATAAGCAGTAGTTGTGTAAGGATTTCTCCAAACCTGAGTGATGAATTTATCGATGTATTTAGCAATTCTAGTGACCTGAAGAGCTTTCTCTCCACCAAAATAATTAATAAATGGATCTTCTCCTTCTACTGGAGTTGCGGAAGTGTCTACGACAGCGCTAAGAACTTTCCACTACGGTGTTACACCGTCTGATAAATAGAGACCGTTTATAATAGTCTCTGAAGAATTGTAATCAAACATTATGATTTCGATTTTTATTTAGTTGCTTGTATCTACTGTGGTAAACCGATCGATTGATTAATTTCTCTATTTGTCGTTAATCTTGGATCTACAAAATTTTCCAACACCAACGTTAATAGTTCGTTTAAAATCTCTTGGTTTATGTAGGGTTTAAATTCTAAGGGCTAAGAGTTATCTACATTTTCATAAATATCATCTTGCGTTAGAAGTATCTCATTTGGAGCACGAAAATAATCAATAAATATTTTATTAACGATTGTTGAAGCATTATCACCACAATATAAATTTAATTTATACGTAGTCGATTCTGCAAATTCTTGATAATATACTCTTTTTATAGACGGCTATAAATAATAATTTTTTGATATATCCTATAATTCTTTTGATGTGATCGATGATGTTTTAGGATATAATAATGTATTTGTCTAAAGAGGACATGTATCACTAGAGGAAATAACTTTTAACTCCGAATTACATCTTAAAAGATGAAAATAATTTTCGGGTAAAGATGCCACAAACTATACAGGATATATATTATCATTTTTTTGTAAAGAGCTTATGCTATAGCCTATCACAAGCAATTCGCTCAAATCATCTATAACTTGTTGCCCGATAGATGCTATATTGATTCTTTTATTAATATAAATTTGAACTGCCTTATTAAAAAAATAATTAAAATCTTCTATTAACATAGGTGGAGATTCATGTTTATTTAATTCTGATAATAAAGCTATATATACATCCTTAATTGTTCTTAACAGCATTATTTCTTTTTGGTAATTGGTTGGGGTGCAGTGGAGGTTAAATCTTTTCCTTTAGAAGCCATCTCTTTTGCGGGAGTTTTAGTCGCTTGTCTAGAAACATATTCTTCGCCATAAACTTCTGCACGAACGGTATCCATAATGGTTTTTGATTCCGGGTTTTTCATATACTATATAACAGTATCTTCGTTGGAACCAAGTAGCAAAGAACCATAATAGTATAAATTATCACGTTTTTGAATAATGTTTTTGTCTAAAGCATCAACAAACAATATTCTATAGAAAGTTTCTTTACTTTCGTACAAGTCCTTAATTTGTTCAGGTTTATTTTGTGCTCTCGCAATCAATAATTGTTCCACTTCCGAATGAGAAAGGCCTTTTACCATTAATCCAATGACTCGAGCTTTAGTGTATAAACCTTCGTAAGTATCCTTATAGATGTATGCCTCTGCGTCATGTATAATTCTTTTTCTTTTACTAATTTCTCTAGCTTCTAATCCAGGAATTTCCACATAAAATTCAGCATTACCATAGCGACTTGCATTTCCATCTATAACTAAATTTCCATGTTCGTCTTTTTCATCTCTAGCTTTTGCAATGCGCTTAGAATATTTTATAGCTTCCCATTCCAATTTTTGATATGGATCATTTAAATCAAATGTTTTTCCATCAAAAATTCTAATGACCTAATTTTCTGGAATAAAAGAATCGATCGGTAATTTTCTATCGGCATCCGATAGAATCATATTACCATTATTATCAATCAATCTAACACATTCGGGATATCTACCAGTTCTTGGATTTTTTGCCGGTTCAACCAGCATTTCTGTGACTTTGTATACACTACGTATCACAATGATGTTTTCGTTATCGCTCATAATTTTATTAACATTTATCATTTGAGTACAAATATAATAAAAATTATTTAACTTTAAAAGCACTGGTATAAATCACTATATTTACTAATATCAATATAATATATAAACAATAAAGTCTCCCGCTTGGGAGACTTTATAGTGAGTTATAAAATTTTTATAAAATCTTGTAACCATTTAAGAATCAATTAAATATTCTCTTCGATAATATGCGAGCGATAAGGATTGAAAACTCCAACACCAGCACTACCATACATTACCATATAGGAACCAGTTACACGACTCGATACTTCACCAGAAGTTCTACCATTTAATCCGCCTACGCCAGCAATAGTATTTTTAATAAATTCCATACCACGAATAGTGAAAGCCATCATGGCTGGTTGACCTTTACCTTTATCTCCAGTAAGGTCTAAACAAATACCAAAACCACGATTAGGATATTCTAAAGTAAAACTTTTATCAACTTTAAACGATATTTGGTTTCCGCCATATACGTAAGTATCAAAGGTTGCACCTACAGAAATATCTTTTCCTGCTTCACCCGAGAAGAAGAAAGTACCATTAGTTCTCCAATCTTTCAGATAATCACGAAGAGTTCTTTGAATTTGGAACCAAAGTCTTTCATTAACAACAAACACGAACTGATTACCAGTCGATGTTCTACACTTTTGAATCATAGAATTAATTACCGATTCAAAAACATTTACCGACATTTTTGCATAAGCATATTTGTTAGCAAAACGTTCAATTTGAGGAACTATCATTTTTGTTATCATAATGTCTTTTAAACATTATTTCTTATACTTCTTTACACTCGTATAAGATCAGACTATATCTTAATCTTTTCAGATTGTTTTTGCTCGTGCAAATTATAATATTTTATAAAGCATTGAAGGAATAATATAAGGTCTTATTATGTTAGAGAATTTTTTACCTTCTTTAGTTCTACATTGTAAATAAAACTATTCTTCTCCATTTTTTAATTTAGTTCGTATTTTATAAAAGTTTATATCCCATTTAGATTTAAAATAATCTATAATTATTTGAGATTCCTACTCATTAGTAAAGGTATATAATTTAAAAGAATAAGCTCTGGCATCCTTTCCTAAACTTCCATCATCCATCCACCATATAGCGATCGCTTGAGGCGTCAAATAATTTAAAAGTTTTAATTGTATGACTTTCTTTTTATCTTTATATATCCATTTTTTTAAAATACGGAAATATCTGTGACCTTTTGATATTTTATATTCCTATCTATTTAATCTTTTATGTATTACTGGTTTCTTACCGCCCAAAATAGAATGTAATAAATTCTATTTATATTCTAAATACGGTAATTGTTTTTCGCAATGTGAAATCTCCAGCTATACTCCAGAATTAGAATTTAGATGACCATCACCTAAAATTAATCCAATTAAAATTGCTTTTGCTTCTTTTTTCATTTCTACGTAACAAGACGAGATTTATTTATTATAATTTGTAGTCGTTACACCTTCTTAATTTCTTAAGCTTGGCTCGGTATTCTCTCGTGTAGAGTTCACCGAATTCAAAAACTGTTTCAAAATAGATTTCTCTATTAAGCGGCAAGTTTCTTACCGTCCCCAATGTAAATAGGTTGTCCAGTATCGGGATCAAACGATGTAGGTTTTCCATTTTTATCTACATTGCATTTATTAAATAAAAGACCAGTATTTTTCACATGCATGAAATTTTCTAATAACGACTGATCAACAGTAGTCATTTTGTAGATCTTTTCTTTAATATCACCTTTACTATCATTACCAGCAACTTTTACAAATACGTCTTCTAAATTAGCATATAAAGCGGAAAATTTATCATCAACACGGTGCAAAGTAATATAATTACGATGTTTTTCCATGTTAGATTGATATTTTGTATCATTTTTATTAACTTATTGTTACCAATAAGATTAGACTATATCTTAATTTTCAATATATTTAAATATATAATTTTTACATCTACTTCTTTTTCCTAAGATGACTTGTTTAGCATTTCTATAACCAGCATCAACACACTCCCTTAAACACGAAAAAACCTCTAATAATTCACCGTTGTCGTTAAAACGTCCTATGGGTTTTTTTTCTTTTCGTTCTTGATTTAAAGTCGTGAAAACATCATATCGTTTATATTGCTTGGGTTCATAACGTTTCATATATTCTAACTTTTCATAAGAAAATTGATATCCAAAATGTAAATGACCGCATTTAATAGCACGAGATAAGTGTCCACCTGTAGTTGCTTCCGGTTTTAAATATTTGTTAGCTTGTGTAGCACTTTCAAATTCTTTTAAAAAATTCCCTTCTAAATCATACATATATACCTTTTTATATTGTTTTGCCTACTCTGTGTTATATCTACCACCAAGTATTAAATTATAGGTATCGGGTCTTTTTATAAAATCTTCATTAACTATTTCTGATTCGAACGCATAAGCATCTTCTTCTAAATCGAAACTCTTTAATGTTATTCTAACAAATTGTTTTACACCATATTTATTTATTGCAAATTGAAATGGTGTTTTAGATTTTTTATAAGTCGAAGGTCGTCTGATGTTTACACCACAACCTAAATAACCATCAAAATCATCGATATCTGTTTTATGTACACCTACATAAATTTTATTGTTTGCTAAACATGTAGTTAAATAAACTATATATTTCATATTAAAAATTTTCCCCATTTCGAGTTTTTAAACTCTACGCCTTTCGGCTAGTCGTTGAACTTTTTTTAGTGCTTCCAAATTGGCTTGCATAATCTAAAACTTAGCTGCTGATTATCCTAAAAGGAACTCCCAGCAATTAAAGGAATTTAACAAGAGCTACAAAATTAACCCTTCTTCTGATAATTCAGGAAATGCGTTTGAAATAAATCTGGTGTAATGACCTAAACCAACAGCAGTAGAGTCGAGAATAGTACTGTAATCAGGATCAATAAGTTGAACCATAACTTCCCAGTAATTATCGGCTTTTCTTGTAGGTTTAGAAATTACCTGACACAATTGACGACTATCTTCCACGCGGAAAATGTCGTATTTTTCATAATAACGTTCTTTAAATGGCATGATAATAGCACTGCCATTGTTGCCGTCGCCAATGGGCGTACCAGCAAATTCGATACGTTTAATCTGATTGGTCTCAACATCCCATTCAAATATACGCGAATCCACATTTTGGAATTTATCTTTCTTTGGATCCTTAGTATAAATGTTCATGAGAGCTTCGGTTAAATACGAAGCAGTTAAATCTGTATACAGTTGAGCCATTACGCCCAAACGTGTAGGTTTTTCACCCAAGAACTTAGTGAATTCTTCGTAAGTTCTAGTGTCGCTCATCGCAGGGCGACGTGTAGTAATGTCTACAATTTTCATAATTAATCAAATTTGTGTAAATCCTCTATAGATAATGGCTATTTGGGGGTATTAGTATTTTTTGCTACTGTCGTCCGCGCTCCTTTAGACTAAGTAGTTTTTTTAGCTTCCTTGATTTGTTCGTCATAAAATGATTTAAGAACATCAAAGGTATCTTCTGCTTTTAATATCGCCCAAGCTGCCAAAAATATATTTTCGGGATTCGACATCTATTTCTAAAATTGAGTTTGTCCATTTGCATCTACTTCTACTAAAAATTTTAATATGTCATTTTTATCTTCATCTTCTAAAGTTACTCCACCGATATCTACAATATTTTCTATAGTGTTAGTAACTGCGTCGGTATATTCTTTAAAACTAGTTGCCTGCTAATCCCTTGAAGCCTAATCTTGACTTTCTTTCTCTGCTTTCTCTAGATCTATATATTCCTCGCGAAGTTTATCTACTTTCTTTTTAAAAATCTCCGGGATTTCTAATTCCTTTTCAAGCTATTGCAGTATTTGCTCATCTGTGACATCATCTCCTAATTTAGCTTTCATATCCAAAACATACAATTCTTCATCTGTATAATTTTCGACAGCGTAGGTTTGTGGAGCTTGTTGAGTATGTTCTAACACCGCTTTATCCTAATAATATTTTATAAGATCTGTGAAAGATAAATTATTTTCTCTAGCTTGATTAATATAGTATAATTCCTCTTCGTTGAAATTACTAGAGTCTGCCTAAGATAAAATGTTTATTCTATCTTCTTCTGGCAAATCATAAAAATCTCTTTCTTCGGTTGAACCATCTTCATTTTCATAAAGAATTTTAGCAGAATCTTCAATACCTCTTATTTTTAAAATTTTATCTATAAAAATTCTGTCGGCATTATTTGGTTCATCTATATCTGCGTCTGATGCTTGTGGAGCAAAAGGGTTTGCTACAAGAGGATCATCATTTATAGTACCAGTCGTTTCCTAAGACTTAGCTGGTTCAACTATTTCGGTAGTATCTTGTAATTCATGATCATCAAAGTGATCTGCACTTTCTAAGTCTTGTATTTGCCCACTTATATTCATAATGAAGTATAATTAAGAGAACATAACAAGAATCTGGCAACATTAATAACATTTTTCATATAAATATATTTAAAAACTTAACAAATATAATAAAAAAATTTTATCAGGTAGGCAGAGCCGCATTGACCAGTTCTAGTACTGAATATTGAGTGCCTGCTTCTATGGTTGTAACAACGTGTGTAACAGAGGTCCCAGCATGAATATAAAGAGCTAAATTATCACCCTCTGCAAAATAATTTGTAATAGAAAAATTAAACGTAGCTCTATTGGTTGCCTAAGTTCCGACAGGAATTATGAAATAACAATTAGTCAAATCTTCATCGACGGATGAAGTTTTTCTTGCTGTTAAATAAAATTCATCCCCCGCAGTTGTGTTGGTTATTTCTAAGGCCACATTAAATTGTACATTGAACACACCCGAACCTAAAAATGTCATTACACCATCAGTAATTGTTACCTACTCTTTACCAGATTGTCCATTCTCGACGCCAGGATATATACGATAATTCGCATTCCACAAATCTGCTGAACCTGAAATAGTATGGCCACTAGCTGTGCCCACTGTATATTCAACAACTGAATAATAAGGGGATGCGGGAGTATAACTAAAAGTAGACAATTGTGTTTGCCATGAACCACCTCGATAAATTTCTAAATAGCCACCCGTCTGTCTTACTGTACCGGTTATTATCTATCCGGTTTCGTTGTCTGTAGCAGTACCTATAACTAAAGCACCATACAATTGTGCTGCACCAGATTTCCAAATAGTGATGGCGTTTTTTAACTAAGTTGGGCCTGTACCGCTACCAACAAAGAACTAACGATCTCTTGCTGCAACACTACTAAGAGTACCACCCGTTTCTACTGTGCCATAAACACCAAAAGCCGCATTAGCATAAGATGCCGTAGTAATATAATGTCCACTAACAAATGATCTTAACCCACCAATCGTACAATAATCGGCGTTTATAGCGGTTCCGTATTGACTAGAGATGGTTGTTGTATTCGTTCTTATGGCGATGGCATCGTTCGCCTACAAAGATAAGGTGCCATTGTTCTATAAAAACACATTATTCGCTATCGAAATACTTGAAAACTTTAAATTTGTGTTTTGTAATAAAGTACTATAACTACCAGAAAAAATTGCTGTCGATGTTGCGTCCGTAGTATTTCGTAGCATAATATTATAGGTCGCTCCTGTTGCTGTACCAATTTGTGAAGTGGATTCAAAAATAAAATTATTTGTCGAACCATATTCTAAATTCACACTGGAACCAAAAACTACGTTATAATCGCCAGACATAGTTCCCTACGTTAAAAATGCCACATTATAATGCCCACGAATTGTTGGTGATATTACACCATAGGTATATAATAAATTACTATTTCCAGAAACTAAATTTCCAGCAATACCTAAAATAATATTTCTATTGGTGGCTGTTTTGATATGTATAGAATTACTACTGTTTGTAGGAGTTAATGTTGCTAATGTTCCCACCAATGATTCCGTAAAATTTATCAAACCAGAACTACCAACGGACACAGTGCCTGGTATCCAAGTACTTCCGTTATAAACTAAAACATCATCGGTTACCTAGCCAGTCACATCTACAACAAAATCTTCCGCGAATATAAATTCGGATGCGTGGTGGCCATCTAATAAGCAAGCATCTATAGCTATAGTTGACTAAGGTTCATGACCAAAATCAATTGTACTAAGAAGATGATAGCCGTTCATTAATAATCTATCTACTACTGTAGTAGAATTACTTGTCTATAAGGTAACACTATTATTATATCCCGTGCCAACCCAAGAAAATATAATACTATTGCTAGCAATAGTGATGGATTTCTAAGTATCAGTGATCTCAATAGAATCATAAGACAAAGTATTAGATATAGATCTATGCACTAGATTGATATCTAACTAACTAATATTGCCCGCAGTGAGTACTTGGTCTAAGGTACCAACACTCTAAGATAATAACTATTCTACTTGCCCCAGTGTAACTAATTCTGTATTGCTTGTAGCAGGACTAGCCGTTAATGTGGTGGTAGTAGTATGTGCATTATCACAAATATTTTGTAAGGTGAGCTAAGGAGTTTGAGTACTAGTTAATTTGCCAGTCAAATCTAAAGTCTATACTCCGCCAGCAACACCTTTTTGTGATAACGGGATATAGTGTGTAAAATCATGAGTTTCTAAATAATCGATTATGATTTGTATAATCTGGGGATTTAATAATAGCAATTCACCAATTGAATTTACCATTTGTCCATAGGTTACAACTTCATAATCGTTTGTTGCTGGTGACTAAGTGATTGTGGTATCTGTAGAATTTCCCTAAGCAGTCACTTGCTATAAAGTTGGAATCTTTGTTAAGATATTCGACTAAACAGTTTCATTCACTAAACCATTACCATCTATAGTTAATACGGTATCAATCTAATCGCTAGGTAAATCCGTTGGTAAAATAATCTGTCCATCCAATATAATATTGGTTGCTGAAATACCATAATCACCACTAGTTATCCAACTCTATCCAGAATAATCTCCCAGACTATTAATACTTATAGTTCTATTTCTTAATGTGGCAGAACTGGTTCCATTCGCATCTAATAAGTCAAATATTTTCTAAAGAAAACTATTTGCTTGGCCATAACTGTATATATTAAATGCGCCAGGTCGCTGAACATCTGTCTATTGATTGAGAATAAATATATCATTAGATATTAAATAACTAATAATACTATTTACTAAAGCTTTATCGATAGGATTACACGATGCAGCTAATGTTACAGGATTCTAAGAAGAATTGGGCATTGATACGCCACCAGGCGAGCAAGCAGTGTTAGGATAATAACCAGGATTGAGTGTTGTCATTTGGTTCTATAATAAATGAAGTTGTTGCACATTGGCTATTTAAAAATCTATATATTAAGTCAATTGTCAAAATATAATCCATAGTATTTGGTTGATCTCCACGCTTTAACACTTTTAATAAAGCTTCAGATTGCGTAATTATTTGACAAACTATTTTATCTACATCCACAGCCAGTACTTATTTCGGTATATGTTAAAGTATCTCCACAAAGATATGTAAACTAAGAACAATTAGCATTCGAAGAAGTTCCAATAATTTCCTCTATTAATTTTTCTGCATGAACATATTCACATCTATCTACCAGCTAACGTAGTGCAGTTATTAGCATAAATAAAAAATCTCTTTTAAACATATTTGGATTATTATAAATCTACTAACAATTTACTGAACTGTAACCAAATAAACTTTTGCCAGAATTACTGGTTAAAGATGTCGAATTGTTCAAACACGGATTAGATATCTGTTCAGTGATTAATATATTTAGACCTTCATAGCATTTAGTGAAATAACAAACTGATACTATATCTTTTTTTGTCTAAGTTCCTGTAACTTTTATATTACTTGTTTGATTTTCAAACTATAATACAGCATCGTTAATTTCTGTTATGTCCGAATAGGTTATTGTGGTCTAATTGTCCCACACACCATATTGTAAATGATATGTTGGATCCTCATCTATATCGTTATAAACTATAACATGCTATCCAGAATATAAAACTTTTTTCTATTCCAATACAGATTTATTTAGCACAAACAATCGATAGATGGTATAATAGCCATCTCTATTAAAGTTATATGTTTGCTAAATTAAATCTTCCTAGCCATCTTCATAAACGACGGTGGTTGTTTGTCTTTGTGCTTCACAAGCAGCAGTTAATTTATTATATCTATTCCAATAAATCACATTAAAAAATCTTCCCCAACTTCTTTTATATTGAAACGCTTCGGTCGGATCACTCTAAGTTTCTGCAAAAAACCCATACGAAAACGGAGGGTTATAATCCTCTGTAATATCTGTGACTACAAAACGACAATCGGTAGAGGGTGTGGATAATTCAAATGATAATTCTGTCGGATGATCTTGAACATTAAAGGTGTTACAAAGGTCGGCCATTATTATGCATTTTTAATTTCGTTATTTTGTTTATTATTATCTATAAGTTGTAATTGTTCAAGATCGACACGTCTTTTATCCAATTCGGTTTGATTAATATAATATTCTTTTTGAGTTTTATCTTGGATTACACCTAATTCAAAGTCTTTATCTATCTTGTATTTTTCTAATTCTCTATCTTTTTGTTTTAAAGCATCATTCTCTTTAGATAAAGTCGATATTTGCTGCGACTATTTCTTTAATTCTTCTTGTGCTTGCATTAATTGTTGAGATAATTTATTTATCTCGTCCAATTCCTTACGTTTTTTATCATAAGCCGTTAATAATTCGTATTTCATCTGGCTCATGCTATGCGTCCCAATACTCGAAATTATCACATCAGCTTCCGTTCTACCGGCTTTGATTAATTCCATAGATAAAGCTTCTATCTTCTACATATCTCTAACAATATCGCCCGAATCATCTATATGTATATCATAGTCCGTAAACGACAAATGCTCCGGTTTTATTTCAAATATTTGACTAAGTTGATTACCAAGTACTATGGAGCCAAGAAAACCTTCTTTAAATGTAATCTTACAAGAGTTAATTAGATTAATTAAAATTTCTTTCGTAATTAAATCAATTATTTGAAAATATTGTTTTGTGATGATAGCAGATTGTCTAATTCCGGTTTGAACATTTGTGACCGCATCCTTTTGCTCAATCTAACCTAAACGTTCCCTAAATACTCCAGTGATTCGCGAGCACTATTCCTCCGTTTGTTGAATTGCTAAATATATGGCTTGTAATGCTTCACCAGGAAGAGTATCATCATAAGGTGTAAAGAGAGCGGTATTTACATTCGTTGCGCCATCTTGAGCTGTATCTATAGGAACTACACCTGCCTTTTTATAAGAAATACACTTCTATAAACGTTCTTCCGGTGTTTCTCCCAGCCATGCTGGGAGTACAGACATCTCAATAGCACTTCCTTTTACACCGGACAACTAAATTAAATTATCTCTATAAAAGTGAAGGATATCGTATTTATCTTGTAAATTGGCTGTAGCTAAAATTAAAGAATACGGTTGTCCGCCTTGATCAGCATAACAAATTCCCCCAATACTTAAAGTCTAATCGTCGGGTGAATCTTCGGAACGAAACATATCGTCCTATTTTCCTTTTAAAATGTAGATATCATCACCAATACGTATAGTCTCATACCTGTCTAAACGATAGTGGGTTTTACCATTTTTTTCATATCTATTGGCTGCTAAGAATTGAACTTCATACACTGTAATTAAATCCTTATAAAACCAATTATACCAATTATCCGGATAAGATGGCTATGCTCCAATAACTGTTGGAGTAACTCCGGCAATGATACCTTCGTCATTACTTGTCATATAATACAAGTTTCCATCCTCTTTTGAGGTTATATAATGCTCAATTTTTTCAACATCTTCTTGCTCTAATAAATCACCATAACGAAGTAATACTTCCTGCCGCGACATTTTTCTACGAACTACAGCCCGAGTAGATTTACTTCGATAGGGTGTATTTGGATTCTGCTCGGTAAATGTTTCCGCTGGATGTAAAATTTCTAATTCTGGAAGAGAACCCTTTTTATCTGTTGTAATGTTGAAATAACATTCCCCAGATATTAATAATGATTTAAATAATTCTTTTCTTTTATTTAAAAAATCTAAATGACTATTTTGCTTAAAATACTCTATTAAATACTGTACAGCCACTTCATATTCAGATATAAATCCTTTAGTAAGATCTTCTTTTAAATCGTTGAGCTTTTTTTCAATAAAAGGATCTACTACTTGCCCAGTAGATTGATCATCGTTTTTTAACATCTAATCAACAAATACATTATTAACGTGCTATTTAGTCATTTCGTACAATTCAGCGGCGATTTTGACTTGCTTATCATGATTAATTGTAGTTAACGTCTTCTTATCTTTGCAAGTTACTTGTGGCTTAAAAGGTACTTGTAATAATTCTCCAATCAACTAGTCGATGTGAGGCCTAACTAATGGTATAAATTCCATAGATGTAGGAGTACCGATACCATATATTTCTTCTAAATGACGAAATTGATCCTTATCACGAATACCATTATAATAATTATAAGCTTTTCGAACATGATCTTTTTCTTTGACCAGTTCGGTAATAGTAACGTCTGTTATTTTTATCAAATAATCTTTATCTTCTTTTTCTTCTTCTGTTAATAAATCATTAACGTGTGTAGGATTTATTTCCATTATTAATTAAATTATACATTATTCCAATCATTATTATAAGCACAAAGTGCTGCTGTGGTAAGTGTGGTCCAGGAGGCGTTATCGGTAACTTCGGGTATCGCATCACCATTGCGATACTTCGTTTCAGCCAGGTTATCGGCAAGCCACTCCTGGGTACCGATGCAAATCGTCCGGTACCTCTTACCATCATTGCCGACATACACACCAGTTTCTCCGTGTGATAGAGTAGTAGAATCTTTTACAAGTCTAACTGCTAAACCCTTCCATTTTTCTAAGGTTGATCCGCCATAATATAATGGATATAAAATGGATGGCGTTGGTCCATATATTTGTACATAAGTATTATATATTGCGTCTTGAAACAAATCTGTAATTACCCACATATCGGAAACAGCTTTTAAATTATTGTAGGAACCATCGGAGGAACTGACGCCCCTTCGTCCACTTCCTCTCGCATTGAATTTTGATAAATTATTTCCATTCGAATAATCCCAATATGTGTCATCGTCCATCATTTTCTGGGCAGCTAATATTGAAGAGCTTGCCTCGCCAATCGAAGGATCTAGATATTTAATTAATCTACCAATGTCACTATCAAAAGCCCCAATGCCCCAGCCAAGATTTGCATCTGCAGTAGCAACATGCCATCCACTCGCTGCAATATTTCTTTCGTCTGTTACCGCAAACCAATTATACAATAATCCAAAATTAATCTGTAATTCTTCTATTGTAATTATCTAAGTATCATTCGAAAAATTAAAACGCCCAAGAGAATCTTTAACAGAAACTAATGTACACGTGTGTACTCCCGGCGTCAAAGTGTTTAATACTAATTCCGCTGAATCATCAACACTGTTTATAGTAAGTATACTAGAGTTATCTATAAAATAACTAAATGTATAAGGTGCTGTGCCACTAAATCCAGTAAATGTTATAATCTAATCCTCGTCTGCACCCACCGTTATAGAATCTTCCTCTATCAACGCTGTCAATACGACGACTGGCGTGACAGGTGTTTCGGAGTCCGGTAATCCAAGTGAAGAACCGGGTATATATGTTGCTGAAGAAATAGAATTGAGATTGGCGTTGGGTATTACATCACAAATTATTTTGTTACGCACAGGATAATATTGTGTATGATTCACGTCTTCGCCATAGATATGATCCAATTGTTTTTCTAAATTAGAAAAAGAAACTGTATATAATCTTCTCGAATCCATTTCTTTATAGATGAAGTTTAAAAAGTCTTCATCCGAATTAAATTGCCCTTGGATAATTAGAGGTCGATAATCTTTATTAAGATACATTTCACAAGTATATATATCCTCATCTCTATTCACAATCAATTGTCTATTGTAACAATAGTTATATTTATCTTTTATGTATTCAATGATGGCCTACGCCATATCTCCGGTACCCATATATTAATAGATTTTTGTGATTCTTTATTTGGTATGACTCCCCAATGTTTTATACCACCACTGTCAACATACCATCCGATATCACTATGTGTGTGTTTTTCTTCAGTTTCTTGTTTAATTTTCACATTAAACATATCTTCATCGCCTATCTCTGTCATTATCATAGCAGAAACAATATCGAACAACCCTTTATTTTCATAAGAATATCTTTGTAATTGATCTATCATCTCTATAAAAAAGATGGTATGGCAATATTCTTCGATATAATCTGTAATTAATTCCAACCCGTGACCGATCATTTTTGGAGAACCAGGAGTTCCCCACAGTTCTGTCTTATTTTTAAAACGAACTGCGCCATTAGAATCTTGTAATCCGTATTGTGGTCGACGCATTAGCATCTTATTATCCCATTTACGTTCACGTAAATACTAGCGAAATGTTATTTTAGTATCCTCTAAATTTGCTTTACAACCATACCACCATAATATTTTCTATGCTACCGAATAGGCTTCCTTAGCGACT
>Ga0209099_1001815_pt1 | contig 20273 bp, 21 predicted proteins | sample AD_JPNHW2_MetaG_FD_184430 | JGI IMG/M metagenome (GOLD analysis project Ga0209099, IMG submission 184430) | Active sludge microbial communities of municipal wastewater-treating anaerobic digesters from Japan - AD_JPNHW2_MetaG (SPAdes) (version 2) | ecosystem: Engineered > Bioreactor > Anaerobic... | reverse complement strand
TTTGGTTGTCTCCATACGAGTGCGTATGGCAACGATACCCTTAAATATAAAGGGTTACAAAAGAAAAAATACCAAGTTACAATAGTCTTTTGCTTGCACGCGTCTGGAGACGCGCGCGAACGAAAATACACCCCCTTGATCGGCGAAGTTTATTACCTTCGGTGAGTTCGCAAGCTCTGTTCGCCTATCGGCTCAAGAGAAAGCTGCTATAAGTTAGTGACTTCGTCAATTAAGTAGTATATTAGTAGCAAACAATAGAAGTAACATGATGAAAGACGACCAAGTTACCTTTATGAAAAATTGATTAATAGGTTTATATAAAACATAAAAAATGAAAACAACTAGCACTAAATCGTTAACAAGAAATAAGTTTTTTCCGTTTCTTGAAAGTAGTAAGAATAGAAAACTGTTTATTGCAATTAATATCTATTTGATAGTCGGAGTAAGTAGTTTATTGGTTACAATATTTTATTTGTTGGGACATTTAAATGTTGCCGACAGTATTATAAAATATTGCTATCCGGGTTTTGCACTAGGAATTAGTTCTGGGATAATATACTTTGTAGGATACCAAAGTATGATGAAAGAAAAAAACGAAACGAATCATTCTTAGTTCAACAATGGTAATGTCCTTCAAGCACTACTTGGATTACAAATCCGAATCAGCGAGTATAGATTTTTTTAAAGATGCTACTTTTTGAATATAGGCATCGACATCGAATTTCCGTCTGCAACCATTGTAGTTCATATACCTGATTTTCCCAGTTCGGCTGAGGTTGTACCTCAGTCGCTCTATCAAGACAGACTATAGCCTGTTGGAATATAAGAACTAAGGAATGGCCTTAACTTAACAGAGGTGTAATAATGATTTTATTAATGCTTATATTGGAGTATCAATTCATTATTTATTTTTTTATTAATTAACGAACAATATGGAAGATTCTACACTAGTTGCGCTTATCGCTTCTTTAACATCAGTCGTTGTTGCATTATTTAGTTTTATTGGCATGTTAATAAATAATAGAAACCAAGTAAAAGCTAATAAAACAATTGAATCTTTAAAGTTAGAGCTTGAAAAGAAAAAGATTTTTTTTAAGTTTCCAGAACAGGAGGTTAAAAGTCGAATTGAAGCATTAGGATTGACAATCCAGAAGATTCAACGTTTTAAAGATATTTTACAATTAATTCTTAACAGTTCCGATGAGTCATTAGATGTTAAAACTGCAATGACATTTATTAAAACATCTAAAGAAGATATACTTTTTCATTATCAGAATAACTCTGTTTTTCTTCAAAAAGAAGAAAACGAAATTTCTCATAAAGCAAAAAATCTTGTATTTGAGATTGAACATAAAATTCATAATTCTTTTAATGGTAAATTGTATGTTGAATTAAGTGAAACTACTAGGAGTTATTTGATTGATAGCAGGCATCTGTTAACGGATTTCCAAAACTCTTTGCGTGATTATAGATTTAATTTAATTTCATTTTTTGAATAATACTTAAGATGAGTCTTTCAATTCTATTTGTAGATGATGATTACTTTACTTTTCAAATTGTTGAAGAGTATACTGATGGAAAAAGAGATTGGAAATACAAGTACATATCTTGTGCTGAAACACTTTTATCAACGATAAACATTAGTGAATATGATATAATTATAACCGAGTGGCATATGCCTGGAATCAATGGAATTCAACTTTGTGACATTATAAAAAAGGAATTAAAATTAGATATTCCAATTATACTATTATCTGCATATGGTAGCGAAAAATATATAAATGAAGGTTTAGAGCATGCTGATGTATATTTAGTAAAACCTGTAAGGTTAGGCATGATAATTCAAACTATTGATTCATTTAATAAAGAACATGTTTAGGTTTCTTAAGTTCTGCAAAGTTTCTTTCACTCGGCGAAGTCAAAGACTTCGTCGTACCTAAACGGTGTTCTTCAGACCCTGTAAACAAAGAAATAGTTGGTAAAAATAGTTTAAGAACTACAAGGTATAAACTAAATACTAAAGAAAATGAAAAGATTAGCAGCTATTCTTGGAGTATTTGTAATAGCAGCCTCCGTTTTTACTGGTTGCGGCGGTGGTGGAAAAAGCAATAATGGTTGCCTTACATCCGAAGAAAACGATATTGTTAAAGCAGCAATTGCAATTGGCTGTTGTGATTCGTATAGAAACATGTCCGGCGTTAGCATGAATAATAAGGAGGCCATTAAAAAGTTTTCAAAAGACCTTTCGCCTATAGTTGCGAAGTACGAAAACCTCAATTGGCACCTTGATATTACTGTTCAGTCGGAGGTGTCGTTTTCAGCGGATGAGAAGGGTGAACTTGCAGTTGATTATTTTGCAAAAATACCTAATGATGGCTTTTTCCTATGTAGATTTATCAACGGCAATAAAGAAACCGAGGTAAAATTTACCGCAGGTAAAGTGGGGCTAAATAGTGGAAACGTTTATATTGAGGAGGGAACGCAGCTATTGCTAAATAATGTCCCATTCGTTTATAAGAATAACTCTTGGAAAAAGGAGCAGACGAATTAGAAGCCTATTTGGGCTAAAGCCCAACCAACCTCTTTAGTCTGCCTCCGCTCTAAAGTGCGGAGTTATTGAGTCAAATTTTCAGCGAACACGGGTTACGAACTCTCATTTATAAAGGTCCACCCCTTTGTGTTCCCCTTTTTCCAAGGGGAAAATCCAATCCATAACCTAATAATGTGAGCGGGCAAGATAATCCGGAGAGGGAGCGTGTGCCTAATGCGTGGAAGCATCGGATTATCTTGATTTTTTGGTACTTTTTTATCAAGAAAAAAGTACAATAAGATTATACCTATTCACCTTATAGCAGAAACCGCTGATGCATTTAGGTTTACTTTAGTTTTGATACCCTTTGAATATATGCATCAACATCGAATTTCCGTTTGCAACCGTTGTAGTTCATATATCTGATTTTCCCGAAAACAGACCTTTCGGCCCATGCACGATCGTGCACTCCACCAATTGACCATGCTATACCTGTGTAGCCGTTTGGATCGCGACCATCAAGGCTGTACTTATCGTTAAGGTAAATAGCCACTTTCATTGCATCTTCGGGGCTTTGGGTCCATTCAAGGATTTTTTTGGCCCAGTACATTCGCATAAAACCATGCATTTTGCCCAAATGCACCATCTCCAGTTGAGCGGCATTCCAAAGAGGATCATGAGTGTTTCCATGCTCAAAATCGCTTAGCTTATAAATCCAATCGCGCTTATCGGCTCTATGAATTTGATGCGTTGTCTTTGACCAATCGTGAAACCCATTGGTTGAGTCGTAATTTGAATTATAGAAGCAGTAGTTATCAGATAGTTCCCTTCGTACAATAAGTTCTTCAAGAAACGCAGTTTTATCGCTTTCTGGAGCAGTGCTTTTAATCACCTCAATTGCAATTCGTTGTGCCGAAATCTGCCCAAAATGAAGATAGGGGGAGAGGTTTGATTGGCCATTCTCATTTGGATCGTTTCGTTTCTCAGAATATCCCGTTAATCTGTTTGCTATAAAGTCATTTAATGCTAAATGGGCTTCACTTTCACCTGGGTTAATCCAATTAACAGGTTTAACCTCGCTATTTGGATTTAACCATTCCATTCCATTATCCCAATCAATAGGATTAAATGCAACCGAAGTGCCTTCTAATTCAGGGAAGTCGTTAAGGAACTGTGGCAGTAACTTTTTAATCTTTGGCTTTAGAGTGTAAGCACCAAACTCCAGTTTATTTGATGCCTCCCAACAGGGAACAATATTGTGGGTATCCACCTCGTAGTGTGGAATATCGATTTGAGAGTTTAATTCGCTTTTCCAAAGCTGCTTAATTTTAAGGGGATCAAAATCGCTAACTAATAGCGAAACATTATTCAATTTTATAAAATTCGATAGCTCAATTTGAGGATCGCCTTGCAGTAAAATGAAATTAATTCCCTTTTCCGCTAATTTTCGCTGAACTTCGGCCAATCCTTTTAACATAAAATCGTAGTGTCGAAGGTTAGCTGTTGGGAATGACGGTGCTAGGGTGAATATTACGATAAGTTTTTGCCCTTTTTCTTTTGCAATATGATATGCAAAAATTAATGCCCAATTATCCAATACCCTTTGATCTCGAGACATCCAGTAAATTACAGAACCCGATTTAACGATACCGTTTTTAATTAACCTTGCTCTTTTACTTAATATGCTATCCATTGCAATAAAAAATAGTCCCCTCCTTGGTTGGGAGGGGAATTATAGTATACAAATAATCTTATTTGAATTACACCTGTTTAGTTTTCTTAATAATCTCATTCGAACGCATCAGAATATCAACGTATTGAGCCCTACGATAAGCGAAAGGATCTTTGAGATTCTTCTTTGCTAGTTTTCCCCTAAAATCATCAATTGATTTGTACCCTTTATCATTCATCCAAGCTTCCAGCTCGTTAAGCATTGTAGTGATTTGCCCAACACCATTCTGATATAAAGTACTTACAACCTCAAATATAGTTGCACCGGCAAGTAACATCTTAATACCATCGGCACCAGTAATGATTCCAGAGCAGCTACAAATATCGGCAACAATGTTACCATGAAGCAATCCTGTAAACTGTAACGATAAGCGAGAATCGTTACTTGTGCTAAGCATTAGGGTTTGGGTAAGTTCTTCTTTTTCAATATCAATATCGGGCTGGAACATACGGTTAAAGATTACAAATCCTTGAACTTCTTTACTATCCATTTTCTTGATGACATCTAAAGGATTGGTATAGAATGGGCTTAATTTTACACTAATAGGTATTTTAATTGCTTTGCGAACACTTTGGAGTACATCTAGCTGCGATTGAATAATAGCCTTTCCTTCTACCTCAAAGCTTTTTGGGGTGGTATAAAAGTTCAGTTCAATAGCATCAACCCCAGTATTTTCAATCTCCTTAGCGAATTCAACCCAAGTATCGGTGTGCATAGCATTTAAACTAGCAATAACCGGAATATTAAGTATTTCCTTTGCTTTTTTTAGCTTTAGAAGATGTTCGCGTGTACCAGCATGTTTTAATTCGGGGAAGAGTTTGGTCATCTCGGCATGGCGCTCGGTGTACTCCTCAAGCTCATTTTGGAGTTCAAGCTCTTCGAGCTGAATCTGCTCCTCGAAAAGCGATTTAATTACTACTGCGCCAGCACCAGCGTTTTCAATTGCCTTTAGTACGTCCAGGTCGGAGGTTAGGGATGAGGCACCCACAACAAGTGGATTCTTCAGTTCAAGCCCTAGATAAGTCGTTTTAAGCGTTGTCATAGCTAGAAGTATTAGGTATAAGATTAAACAAGAAAGGAACAATGGTTCAGAATACTACAAAGTAGAAAACCTCCTCTCAATCTTTACGTTTAGAAACTTCTAGTATTCTGATATTCTAACAATCCTTTTTATTTTTTGTTTAAAAGAACCTCATATTTCTTTAATCATTCTACAGAAGAAAGAATGCTTTTAACAAGACTGTCAATATCCTTAGGCCATTTATAATCGGTGAAATTTTGGCCATTAATTGCAATTACTATTTTTTTATCGGGTGCAACATAGATGTATTGATCGCCATATCCGGCTGCGTAAATTAAAGGGTTGCCATCTGGTTGTGCGGTAAGCCACCAGTGCAAGCCATAATCAACCTTACCATTTCCTGACTCTCTTTGGATTGATTTTTCGATCCAATCGCTTGAAACCACTTGAGTATCATTCCAACATCCATAGTTACAAATAAGAGTTCCAAAACGAGCCATATCGCGAGTAGTAAGCGATAGTCCACCCCACGCAGGGACGCCATTAATGGGGTATGAATCCCAATGGTATTGTTTTATTCCGAGTGGACTAAAAAGGTATTGGCTTACCAAACTCTCAAAATCTTTATGGGTTGATTTACACAAGATTTCATCAATTATTTGAGAGTTGCAGCTGTTATAACAGAATTTAGTACCAGGTTTGCTATCTAAATCAATCTTGAGTGTCGTTTCAACCCAATTCAGGTTGGCCTTGCTCATTTCAATTAGTTCATTCCCAGCATATGAGTAGTGAGTGGTCCATTCATCCCATTTAATACCTGTAGTTTGATTAAGCAGATTACGAATTGTAATTCGTTTTTTTATCGAATCTTTATCGAAAATATTGCGATATTCAGGAAAGTATTTCCATACAGGCTCATCTATCGATTTAATATACCCTTTATCTAGGCAGATTCCTGCAATCAACGAGGTAATGCTTTTGGTTACTGAGCTTATTGGGTGAAGGGTACTGGCATCGTTAAAGCCATAGTATTGCTCGAAAATTACTCTTGATTTTGAAAGTATAACAATCCCTGAGATCTTACCGTAATTACCATCTCTAAGGTCTTGACTAATACGTTTTAGTGTATCTGGAGCAATAGATGAAATTCTTTCGGGGGGACGAATAGATAGGCATACATGGCTCAAAACAATTAATGAAATTGAGGTTATAATCTTAAGTATCAATATATGGCCACGCTGCATAATCATCCACTTTTTACATAATAAATATAAGGCTTTTTGACACTAAATTCAACCCATAGGACAATCAAACGCCAAATTTAATCGTTTAGGTTCTATTGTTAAACTATTTTGTTAAATAGAATACTAATATTTGTGTTATATGATTGTTGGAAAACATCTTTAACTATTTTTGCGGTTTCAAATTGTAATGGGGAAGAGGCTTTTTAAAATCATTATTATACTGGCGTTATTAGGGTTTTCTAATACCTTATTCGCTTTTTCTTTAAAATCGGATAGTCTGTATATTAAACCCTTTTTTCGAAAATTTTCATTACACAAAATGGTTGGAATTAAAGAGTTTTCTTTTTCCATTAGCAATAGCAGTGCGCTTCGAAGTTCATCACCTAAAATACTTTATAAGCCAAATAATGGATTAATTGGTGGTGTTGGGATTTCATATAGGAATATTTTGCTTAGCTACTATTTTAACGTATCAGGCACAGAGCTCAGTCATAAAAAATTTGGTAAGACAAATATTAATGATTATCAATTAAGCTTAACAACTAGATTTCTATATATATCTGGCTATAATAGAACCTATGATGGTTTTTATGTTTCAAAACCCGGTGAAATATACCCCAACTGGGATAAAAGTCAACCTTACCCTCAGCGTCCCGATATAACCTATAATACAAAAGGAGTTGAGACAATTGTTAACCTAAATCCCCGTAGATACTCATTGAATGCCTCGCTTAAGTTTACAGAGCAACAGCTCCAAAGCGTTTTTTCTGTTTTGCTTTATGCAAACTATAGTGTATTAACAGTAAGTGCCGACTCGTCAATTATTCCAAGCCATCTGAAGAGTTTGTATTTTGATGGGAGGGAACTTTATAAAACTAACTTCTTGGGATGGTCAGTAATGCCCGGAGTATCTTATAACTTCATAAAAAACAAATGGTTTATTAATCCAATCTTTTTTGCTGGGGTTGGTTACATGCACAAAGACCTATATTTTAGTAATGATGGGGTTGACAAGTATGGTGATTACTATTTTAGGTTTAGCGCGCGGTTAAGCTATGGCTATAATGGTAAGAAGTTCTTTATGGGTGCTTTGTTTGAGTGGAATGAGATGTTCCTTCCCGAAAAAGATTTGATGATTAAAACCGAAAACCTAAACCTAATGGTTGTTCTAGGTTTCAGGTTCTAAAGATCTATTAATGCGCTTTGTAACCTTATAAGCGCCTCTTCAACAGTGCTTCTTGGACAAGCCAAATTCATTCGCTGAAAGCATTTCCCTTGATCGCCAAAAACCTCTCCTTTATTAAGTCCAAGTCCTGCATTGTTAATAAGAATATTATTTATTTCTTCATTGCTTATACCTAAGTTTCTAAAGTCTAACCATAGTAAATAGGTTCCTTGAAGCTCAGCAACTTTAATTTTTGGAAGATTTTTGCTAATAAAATCTTTTACGAGGAATGCATTTCCTTTAATATACTCAACAAGTTCATCAAGCCAAATTGCTCCATTATTGCTATATGCTGCTTTAACAGCCTCGAATCCAAATATATTTCCCTGGCCAGCACCAGTCGATTCTAACATCTGGTTGTAACTTCTGAGAATGTCAGCATTTGGTATGATTACATGACCTAAAAATAGTCCTGCAAGGTTAAATGTTTTACTTGCTGAAGCAAAAGTGATGGAATTTGCTGCAAACTCTTGGCTAATACTAGCAAAAGGAGTGTGTTTGTATGGTTTAATAATAAGGTCAGAATGAATTTCGTCGGAGATTACAATAACATTATGTTTAAGGCAAATATTTCCAAGTTTAGTTAGTTCATCTTTCGTCCAAACCCTGCCAACTGGGTTATGAGGATTGGAAATGATAATCATTTTTGCACCTTGAGTAACAAGTTCTTCAAGGTTTTTGTAATCCATCGAGAATTGCATATTATTCTCGATTAGCGAATTCTGAATAATTACTCTGCTGTTATTACTTATTGTTGAGAAGAAAGGATGATAAACTGGGGGTTGTATAATGATTTTATCGCCAGGGTTAGTAAGTGCCATAATTGCATGGTTTAGTCCCGATACAACTCCAGCGCATATGCTAATCCATTCAGGTTTTATAGTCCAGCCATGTCTTTTCTCATTCCAATTTACGATTGCCTCGTTAAAAGCATTATCTCTAAAAGGGTAGCCCAGAATAGGATGCTTAATACGTTCACTTAATGCATCTAGGATGAAATCTGGGGTTGGAATGTCCATATCGGCAACCCACATTGGTAAAACATTTTCGTTGCCGAAGATAGTCTTTCGGAGATCGTATTTAACGCACGAAGTGTTTTCTCTATTTATTACCCGATCGAAATTGAAATGTCCCATAATGAAAAATCAGCTTCCTATTGCGATTTTGGGCAAAGAGAAGCTGATTGTAAAAAGGTTAATAACTATTTCTTTGCTGATAGTTTGCTTAGCTTTGAGAATGAATCGTCAATAGTAGTAAGTAGTTCAACGTTTATTGCTTTATAGTGAGCCTTAACCTGCTTTGAGTCAAAACTCTTGTCAGGATTGTTTACTCGGCTAATTAAGTCGTTTCTCTTATTTACAATTGATTCAATGATTTCAACTACTTTTTCGCGGTTTTTATCACCGTGAATTAAAAGATATGTATAGCAATCGCTAATAACTTCACCTACTAGGAAATCAACATCTTTTTTAATATCCCTTTTGTTTGCCATGATGTTTATAATTTAAAATTGAACTGCAAAAATAGTATTTTCTGATTACTCTGATGCCAAAGTAGTAATAAACTATTTTAATTGATGCGTTAACGCACTATTAATACTATAATTCAGTAGAAATAAAAATGAATAATGGGGTAGCTATTAGCTATAAGGAATACACCTGTATGGAAGTTTAACTTCGGGTAGTTCAAATAGTACCATCCCCTCATTTAGAAGATCTTCATCATCCACATGGTAGTTCCATATTACCTCAACGCTTATTCCATTACTTCTGAAGTTTGAAATCTTGCGCATTATTTCACGTAAGTATTTGTACGACGATGAGTTAATATACTTAAAGTTGAGATCAACAATAATTTTGGTGGCTGCTTTATCTTTTATCTCTTCGTAGAATTCATCAAGCCAGTTAAGCACTTGCATGTAGAATTCCTTAGCATTCTCGGGGTGGGATATACCTGAAATAGAAAAAATTTTGCTCTCTGAGTCGAAAAAAATCTCAGGGGTATCTATCGCTGCTTCTATTTTTAAGGATTTCATTATTTTTCCCAAACTATTACGTAAATATAATTGATTAAAACTATTGTAACAAGTTAAAAAGTATTTAGAAGGAGTACCATTTGATTAAGTATTCAATTTTAGGACTAAATAGCCAATTCAGTTTGATTAATTTTTCATTGACTAAATGATTTTACTATTCAGTAATTCTTATTAAACACTTTTGCAATCAATATGTTTGTGTTTATGGTATTATTAGTCAGTTAATTAATGTTTTTTTTGTTTTTTTTAAAGATTTAACGTTTGTAATGATTCAAATTTGCTTTTGATAATGTATTTTTACAATTGGTTTAAAACCTGATTTTTGAGCGAGCTAGGATTCTACATGGAGATTTTTTGTTAATGGTGTTTGTTTGTCTTACCTACTTGCTCGAATTTATTTTGTTCTTCGTTTAATTTTTGTGTGTTTGGGAAAAGGAGGTCGCAAGGCCTCCTTTTTATTTTTTAAAGATAAAGTAAACGGCAAGAATTAGGAACACAAAACCTATTACATGGTTAGTTTTTATTGTTTCGGTTTTAAAAGCCAACATCGAAAACCCAACAAATATTATTAGAGTTATAACCTCCTGTATTACTTTTAATTCGACTAAAGTAAATGGCCCTCCATTTCCCTTAAAGCCTATACGATTAGCAGGTACTTGAAAGAAATACTCAAATAGAGCAATTGACCAGCTAATAAGAACAATTGATACTAAGCCAAGATTCTCGAACCATCGCATCTCTTTAAACTTTAAGTGGCCGTACCAAGCAAGGGTCATAAAGGTATTGGAGAGAACAAGTAAAAGAATTGTATAAATTCCTCTCATAGTTTTTTAAAATTAAAGCTGCAAATCTATACAATCATTCACATTGATTGAATAGCAATTCATGTTAAATTTGACAAAATTAATGGTGATGAATATCAATAGATCATATAATCAGCTGGTTGGACTGCTTCTGATCATTTACATTATTCATAATTTAGAGGAATGGTTTCTGTTTAGACTGAAAATATCAGAAATAATTAAAGTTATTCCAGAAGGTATAAAAGGATGTATTGGTAATGACCAACATATTTTAGTTACTCTCTTTTGTATAGCAATAATTATAGCTACAGTTATTCCTATGGTTGTTGCTATATTTATTTGGAATAAACCAACTAAACTAAATGCGAAAATTCTTTTAGTTGCAGGATTGGTAACACTTGTAAATGGAATATCACATATCTCATCTTCATTTATAATTGGAACCTTTTCACCTGGATTTATTACAGGTGTTATCCTTTGCATTCCTTATGGGATAATGGCTTTTGAGTTTTTCAGAAGAAACTATCCGATTTCATTACTAAACTACTTACTACTGGGGCTTTTAACAATTGGTTTATTCTTTGGAGGAATAGCATCAATCTGGGGACTTGCGTATATTGCAATATCTCTGTTTTAAAATAAAAAAGAGGATTAAAAAACCCTCTTCTCCATAATATTTTACCAAGTATTAGTATAACCGAGCACTCCCATATTTTATAGTTATTTCAACCTTTGATTTGGTGTTTGAATCCTTGCCAACCAAACCATCTACTTCTGTACGGGTAGGGCTTTCAATTCTATTCAGTTTGCCTTGTTCATTGTATTTTATGCTTCCATAACCAGCTTCGGCGTTTAAGTAATATGAAGCGGATGGATCAATCCCAGCGTAAATACTTGTATAACCACCATCAAACTTTATACTTTCAAAGTTAGCAGTTACTCTATCTATCTTAACATCTCCGTACTTTGCAGTTAAATCAAACTTTTTATTTAACTCATCAAAACGATAGGAAGTATAACGACCTTCACCAACAAAATTGGTAATTGCACCGATTGAATATGTATCATACTGAGATTCAGATACTATAGAACTGGCCTGATCAATTGAGATTTTCGAATATCTACTAATCAAAACAATCGCTTTCCCTTTAATAATGTTAAGTTTAGCATATTTAATATCAGCTTTAAACCAGTTTACCTCATCTATTGAAGCATTTCCATAGCTTAAAGTTAGATTACTTAAAGGATCAGTATTATCTCTGAGAATTTTATTGGCTTTAAGATTGCCGTATCTCAGCTCAATTTTAGACTTGCCAGTAAGCTCGTTAACAAATATATCACCATACTTATTTGCAAGTATTATGCTACTCTGTTTCGGTATTTTAACCTCCCAATCGATGCTGAAATCCTTTGAGTCGCTATCAAAGTGCCTTCCCCATGAATGAACAAAATCTTCTTCGATTTTGGTTATAGCGCTAATATCATCGCCTGTTTGGTTAAACTCAATGTTAATTGCATTTAGCAAGCGAGTGGCTTTTTCCCCCTCGGGATAATCAACCTTAATTTCAATAGTAATTGAGATGCTGTTTTTATCCCAATTTTCGATATTCATTTGGCCAAAACTATTCTCAAGATAGATGTTAGATTTTTCAGATAAAGTATACTCTTTTTGATAAGTTTTGGCTACTCTTTCTTGGCTATAACCTGCTAATGTTGTAGCTGTTAAGGCTAAGAGGATGAGTGCTGAGAATAACTTTTTCGATTTCATAATTCTATTATTTAAGGCTATTGATTACTATTTATTTTGCTTATGCTTTGTAATGTTCTGAGAATTTGGTCGAGCATTTCAATTCGAGTTTGATACTGCTCAATTATTGCGCTTACAATCCTTTCCTGCTTTGGGCTTTTAGAAAGATCCTTTTTAAGTAAGTAATAACCAAGATCCATATCATTAAAAGTTTTGTTTATCTCAGCTTTTACTTCTGGTGAAGATTTATCCTTTAGAGTGTTAATTTGACTATATCTATCGTTAATTTGACTTTGATAGTAGTTTTCAACCTCCTTTAATTCGGGAGATAAACTGCTAAGCGAAAGCTCGCTTTTGTTATAACTACTTAAGGAAGAATTATTATATATAAGACTCAATGAACCTGTTAGAATTAACCCAGCAATAGCAGCAGCAGCACCTACCATGAAGAGGTTTACTTTACGAGTAGGCTTTCGGGTTTCCATTTTTTGCCTAAACCTATCGAAGTGACCCTCCAAAGGTTCCTTTTCGTCAAAGGAATCTCGGTTATGCCGGATGTACTTCTTTAGACTTTCCATTTTATTTGGTTTTTGGGTTGTTTCTTAATAATTCTAATAACTTCTGTTTTGCCCTTGCCAGTTGCGATCGCGAGGTAGATGCTGTAATTCCTAGCATATTTGCAATTTCATCGTGATCGTAATCCTCAATGAGGTGAAGGGTTATAACTAATTTATACCCCTCAGGCAGTTTTTCAATTGCATCCTTAAGCTGATCGATTGTGTCAACTGAGAAGTCGGTTTCTTCGGTTTGCTCATCCTTTAACCCGTAAGCTTCTTCAATTGGTAAAAAAGAAAGTCGACGTTTTTTAAGGGCATCTAGTGATGAGTTTACAACAATTCTTCGTAACCAAGCTCCAAAGCTGACCTCATTCCTATAGGTTGCAATTTTATCAAATGCTTTAAAGAACGATTCCTGCATTAAATCTTCGGCTTCTTGCTCATCTTCAACTATTCGCAGGCTTGTGTTGTACATCGCCTTAAAGTACAACCGATATATCTCAAATTGAGCTTTGCTATCACCCGAACGGCATCTATCAATTAAATCTTGATGGATATTTTTATAATTGCCTTTTTCGTTCATTGCTCAATTCTGAATTATAGACGTAAGTTTATTCCTAATCGCTGCTTTAATCGCAAAATTTTTAATTATTATTTCTAACTGTGCAAATATAAGGAATAGAATGCTATTGGTGTAACGATGTAAAAAAACATATATTTGCCGCCTCAAAAACCATTTTTTTTGTTGTTAAACTAAATCATTAATCTAAAAATGAGAAAAAGCCTTTACCGAGCTAAAAATCGGTTATGCCATTTTAATAGGTGGACAAACAAAGGGTTTAGCGCTTTTAATAGCCTTAAGGTTGCTATAAAGATATGCGTTATCCCGGTGACCTACTCGTTAGTTGTAAGTCCTACCATTGCTGTGGCACAAACCGATACTAGTTCAATAAGTAAACACCTCGATTTAAACGAAGTTGTGATCGAGTCGAAAGTTAAAGCCGAGGCTTATTCTGAGCTGACAAGGGTTGTAAGCGTTGTTAAGCAGGAGCAAATACAACAGCTTTCAGCATCTTCTATTCAGGATGTGCTTGAGAAATTAATAAATGTAGATATCCGTCAACGAGGAGGACAAGGTGTACAGGCGGATATGAATTTTAGAGGAGGTTCTTTCGATCAAGTTTTAGTTCTTTTAAACGGTGTAAACATCACCGATCCACAAACAGGGCATCACAATCTTAACATCCCCATCGATTTAAATTCAATTCAAAGAATTGAAATCCTACAAGGTCCAGGGGCAAGAGTATGCGGACCAGGCGCATTCAGCGGCGCAATTAACATAATCACAAAGCCAGAAGCAGAGAATAGTATTAAAATTTCTTCTAAAGTGGGAGAAAATGGACTTTATGGCGGGAACATTCAGGGTTCATTAAAGACAAAATATACTTCTACATTTCTTTCTTATTCACGAAATCAGAGTGAAGGGTACATTGATAATACCGATTATAAAATCTCTAACCTATTCCTTCACACAACTTTAACATCAAAGATTGGCGATTTTAGTCTCTTTTCGGGGTATCAGGTAAAAGAGTTTGGTGCAAACAGTTTTTATACACCTAAGTACCCAAATCAGTTTGAGCAAACCAAAACGCTTATTTCATCCTTAGAGTATGAGATAAAGTGGAATAGAAATAAAATTAGCATAAATAGCTATTTACGTGAAAATTGGGATAAGTTTGAACTCTTCCGATCAAATCCTGCATCATGGTACACTGGGCATAACTACCATTTAACAACAGTAAGTGGTGAAAAGATTAGCTATCAACATATATCCCAAATGGGACGCACACAAGTAGGGATTGAGTTAAGAGATGAAGATATCATCAGTAATAGATTAGGTGATACGCTTTCTAATCCAATAAAAATTGGAGGAACTGATAGTTTATATTATACAGTGGGGGATAATCGACTTATATACAACTTCTTTGCTGATCAGGCTTTTTACTTTAATCGTTTCAGTATTTCTGGAGGTTTTAATTACTCGTATTGCAAAGAATATGATGGTAACTGGAGTTATGGGATTGATGCATCGTACCAAATAGTTAATAGCTTAAAAGTTTATACTTCGGCAAATCGTTCGTTCAGAAATCCAACATTTAACGATTTGTACTACAAAGGTTCAACCAACTATGGCAACCCTAACCTTAAGCCTGAGTCGGCAATTACGTATGAAGGGGGCTTTAAACTTGATTATGCTATACTTTCGGGTAATATTGGGTATTTTCATCGTGATGGAAAAAATATTATTGATTGGATAAAGCTTCCAACAGAAACCAAGTGGCATACACAGAATTATACATCACTTTCAACGGATGGAATAGAAGTATCACTAACATCTAATTTAAAAGACAAAATAATCTTGATTAACAATCTTTTTGTTAGCTATTCAAGGTACTGGAGTAGTAAACAGAGTGGTGATTTCGATTCTTACTATGCTTTGGATTATATAAAACATAACTTGAAGTTTGGTGTAAATCACAAAATTGTTAGCAAACTCTCTGCATCATGGAATTTTACTTGGCAGCAAAGAGCAGGAGATTATATTAATGTAAGTAATTTGATTAAAACCTATAAACCCTTCTGGTTAATTGATTTGAAGTTAAGTTGGACTGCTTCAAAGTATTCCATTTTTGTTGATGCAACTAATCTTTTCAATTCTAAATATGTTGATGTTGGAAATATAAAGCAGCCAGGTAGGTGGGTTTCGGCTGGTTTCAGCTATAAGTTTGGTTGGTAATACTCTAAAAAAAGTAATTAACATATTTGGTTGTAAATTAATATCTACTTTAATTTGCTGACTGAAAACAAAACCAATCTAAACTATGAAAAAATCGAGAATTATTTTTTTTGGAGTTATACTCCTAAGTGCTTTAGCATTTGCTTCATGTTGTTCAAAAAAGGCCAAAGAGTGCTGTAAAGAAGGTGAAAAGAAAGAGTGTTGTGAGAAGAAAGACACTACTGGTTGTGAGAAGAAAGATAGCACTACCTGTGAGCACAAGTGCGGGCATAAATGTGCACATGAATCAGCAGATACAACTAAAAAGTAAGAAGTATATACTAGATATAATGAAAGAGGCGAACTAATAGGTTCGCCTCTTTTTATTAGAAGGGAAGTAAACTTCTTATTAAAGGAATAAAGCCAGTAACCACTTTTCCTGTTTCATAGTTTAATTCTGAACCTCTTAAACTATGAGGAATACTGTATACGACGATCATCAAAATAGCAGCAAAAAGGCTTAAATATGGACGTTTTTCGTTTCTGTTGAAGTAAACTGCAATGGCCCAGCCTATAAAAGCAATTAAGGTTTTATTATCGGTTAAATCGTAACCAAAGGGAAAACCAGTCCATGCTTGACCAAATGCGAAGTACTGAACTAGTGGACCGAAAATAAATCCAGCAACAAGTAAAAAGATAAGCGTTAATACGCCGTAGAATGCAAATCTTTCGTGCTTGAAAATTGCCATTGTTCCTGCTACATTAGAAAATAGCATGGCAATAAAAATTAGAATGATATGTGGAATTAAAGCCCATGCTGGAACAGAGTTTTTGAATCGAATAGCTACGGGTTCATCCTTCGATATCTCAATAATATTATTGTTTTCATTGTTTTTTAATTCAATATAATACTCATACTTTCCAGCTGCTGGTAGGCTTGGTAATATTGAGAATATTTTTCCTGCGCCATCTGATTGGAATGATTGTTCAACCCATTCCTCCTTAGTTGGAAAATGTCTATAGTATAAAATAGCTTCGTAATTATCAGGTATTGCAGCAATTTCAATTTTGCAATCGGTTCCGCTATTTCCACTCCGAGGAAAAAATGTTTTAATTTTTTCTCCATTTACTTCGTATTTAACTAGTTTAGAATGAGTTGGGCCAGTTGCTCGTTGGTAAACCATTGCACCAAGGGTAATAAAAACGGCTATAAACCAATACCAAAATGTTGACTTCATAGTTTAATATTTTTTATAGTTGAACCACTAATACCATTTTTTGTTCACCACGTTTAATTTCAACTGAAACGGTCATACCCGGTTTTAGCTCTGATAATCTAAACATGTAATCTTGAATGTTTTTTACTGGTTTACCATTAATTGCTGTGATTATATCGCCACTTTTCATACCAGCTTTATATGCGGGGTTGTTCTCTGTTACACCAATGGCTTTTAACCCATTATTTGTAGCTCCGCTTACATCAGGTATAATTCCTAAACGAACTTTTAAGCCGCGTCCACTTCTCATTGGTTTTGATTTAGGACCTGATTCTGTGAATATCAGTCTCTTTGGTCGGTTAGAAAGTTCAGTTACTAACGAGTAAATGTATTTAGTTGCCAATTCCTCGCCTTTGAAATTGATTTTATTAACATCATCAAAAGGGGTATGGTAATCTAAATGAACACCTGTAGTAAATGCAAAAACAGGAACGTTTTTATTATAGAAACTAGCATAATCTGATGGGCCATAACCTTCCGGTGAGAATGATAGTTTAAGCGTACTATCGGCATTTAATTTATTGAGTATATATTCGGTTTCAGTTGATGTTTTTGTACCACTTATTTGAAGTTCATTTTTATTCATTCGGCCAATCATATCAATATTAATCATGGCAATAACAGAATCCATTGGAATTATTTTTGAATCAACAAATTTCTGAGATCCAATTAGCCCCATTTCTTCTGCAGCAAAAGCAACAAAAACAATACTTCTTTTGATCTTTTTATGCTTTGATGAAAGTTTCTGTGCAAGTTCAAGTACTGCAGCAACACCAGAGGCGTTATCATCGGCTCCGTTGTGAACGGCAATTGTATCTGGGCGTCGACTTGAGGAGTTTTTTCCACCCATTCCAAGATGATCAAAATGAGCGCCAATAACTATGTACTCTTTTTTCAGCTTTTTATCCGAACCTTCAAGCATTGCAACAACATTCTGTGTGGTTTTTGTGTCGTTAATAACCTCTGTTGATGCATTAACTTGTGTTGATAATTCAATAGAGTAGGGGTGTCTATCCTTATTAAGTTTCTTTTCAATTTCTTCAATAGTTGTTTGACCACTAAGAATTAGGTTTGCAATATCTCTTTTTACATGAATAACAGGTAATCCAATATCATAGCTTCTTTCAGTCATTCCAATAAGTTTATCTTTAGAATCATAATTATTACCTGAAACAAGAATTACCCCTTTAGCCCCTTGATCCTTTGCTATAAGGGTTTTATTTCTATCAGAAGATTGATTAATAAAAACACTATTTAGACTATCAGGTTCTGGGTCACCTCTAAGAATTAGCACCCATTTATCTGTTACATTTACTGCTTGGTAGTCGTTCCAAAGAATTTTATCATTATTCAACTTAAAGCCATACCCTGCGAAAACAACTTGAGCATCGAGTGAACCGGTTGACGAGAAGGGTAGTGTAGTAAAATTAGTTTCATACTTTTGCTCAGTACCATTAACGGTAAGTTTATTATTCGACCCCGGTTTTTGCTCCAAAATAATATCCATAAATTGATATCCTTTTTCACCTAGCTGTTTTAAACCAAAGCTATCGAATAGGTCTTTTATATATTTTGCTGAAACCTTATCATAGGGGGTACCCGGTAGTCGACCTTTTAAGCTATCAGAGGCTAAAAAGTCGATATGTTTAAAAATATCATCTTTATTAATATCTACTTTCAGGTTTTGTTTGGTTTGGCACGAAGCCATTGTTGAAATAGAAAGAAGTAACCAAATTCTTAGAATATGCTTCATTTGTTTTATCAATTAGTAACCAATATGTTATACCATTATTCCTACAAACCTACATTTATTTTTGTATTATGCAAAATACATTATAGTTGATATTTATTAGCTCAAAGAATAATCTTATTTAGAGCTTGGATAAAAAATTAAACTAATTTTGATTTTTTTTATAAAGTATGGCAGGACAAATTTCTGAACGTAAAGTTATTGTTTTTACCACATTCCTTATTGTATTTGCTGGTGTAGTAAGGTTGTTGAAGTATTCTATTGGTATAGTACTTTTCTATTTAGCATTTGTTCCATATATTATATATAGGATTAGTTATTATAGAAAGTTAAAAGGGAAGGAGAAGTCTCAACACGATCGTTATCGTTTTGCTATTCTAGTTGCAATAATTCTAACTATTCTGTTGAACCTACTTGGATTACAGGATGTGGAATTTTTCCTATTGTTTCTTTTGATGATTGATTTCCTAATTGTTATAAACAAAAAGGTTAGCTAATCTTTATTCCCATAAAACTCATATCATCCACCTGAATGTTATCATTCTTCCAGGTTTTAAAGGTTTCTAAAAGAATAGAGCGCTGCTCTGATAGAGGTTTTGCTGCAATATCACAAATTAGCTTACGAAGTTCTTGGTAACGAAATTTCTTTTTATATAAACCTCCAAATTGATCAGCAAAACCGTCAGTGAATAGGTAAAGAATATCATTTTCCATCAGCTTAATTCCATGCGTAATGTAGTTTGTATTCTCAAAAATGTAGCCAATTGGCTGTTTGTTGGGTTTAACCTGATATAGTGTGTACTTACTATCACTATGGACGATATGCGATGTGGGTTGGGGTTTTGAACTCTCTCTTAAAATGTGTAATGGTAGATTTGCACCTGAGTAGTTAATTTCTTTTGTTAATGGATCATATGAGCATAAACCAATATCCATACCATCAAAAATTTCTGAACCCTCGGACTGGTCGATTGAGTTTTTAAAGAGAATATTCATCTCGTTAAGAATTTCACCTGGGTTTGTTAGCTCCGATTCGTTAATTAGATTATTTAAACCGTATGTGCCTATTATGCTCATGAATGCTCCGGGAACACCATGCCCAGTACAGTCTGCAATTGCAAATAGTATTTTATTGTTTTTGCTTTTAACCCAGTAAAAATCACCGCTAACAATATCTTTGGGAACAAAAAGGATAAACGATTCGGAAAAGAACTCTTCAAGATGTAATGAGGTTTTTAGAATAGCTTGCTGAATTCTACGAGCATAATTTAAACTATCAGTGATATCCTTATTTCGCTTATCGACAATTTGCTTTTGTACTTCGATCTCATTTTTTTGCGCTGAAAAATCTACTTTAATTCTTTTTTTTAGCCTGTATTCTCTAAACGCATATACTATTAAACCAACAGAAAGAGCTGCCGTAACATAAAGAAGAAGAGGGTTTAAATTGGTAGGTTTTTCTTTTTTAACTACAAGAGAACTACTATCTTTTTGAATTTCCTGAGTAAAACCATTAGTCAATTGAAATAGCAAAAAAATAAACATAAGTAGTCGTAAAGACTTGCTTAAATGTATC
>Ga0209099_1001812_pt1 | contig 20307 bp, 13 predicted proteins | sample AD_JPNHW2_MetaG_FD_184430 | JGI IMG/M metagenome (GOLD analysis project Ga0209099, IMG submission 184430) | Active sludge microbial communities of municipal wastewater-treating anaerobic digesters from Japan - AD_JPNHW2_MetaG (SPAdes) (version 2) | ecosystem: Engineered > Bioreactor > Anaerobic... | reverse complement strand
TGATGTATTCGGATTTAATGTACCGTCATTGGGATTCATGGGAAGATGGGCTTTACAGCCATATCTTTGTTGCCGATTTTACTGATGGGCTGGTTAAAAATGCAAAAGATATTATGCCCGGAGAACCTTACGATTCCCCTTTGAAACCTTTCGACGGGATGGAGCAAATATCTTGGTCTCCAGATGGAAAAAAGATTGCTTATTCTTGTAAAAAGCTTGTTGGGAAAAAATATGCCTTTAGCACAAATTCGGACATTTACCTTTATAACACAGAAAGTGGTGAGGTTAAGAATTTAACCGAGGGTATGGTTGGATACGACAAAGCACCGGTTTTTTCACCTGATGGCTCAAAAATGGCTTGGCTTTCAATGGAACGCGCCGGATTTGAGGCCGATAAAGATCGTTTGTTTATTTTAGATTTGGTAAATGGGCAGAAAACCTATATGACTCCAGATTTTGATTACTCGGTATCAAATATTCAGTGGACGTCTGATGTAAAGTCATTATACATGATTGCTGGTGTAAATGCTACCTACCAGATTTACAAAATGGATGTTGCCTCGAAGACCTTAACGCCTGTTACAAAAGGTAATCACGATTATCATTCTGTTCAAATTGCTGGTAATTTATTAGTTGGCGATAAGGTTTCAATAACTAAGCCTGCCGAAATCTATAGCATAGACCCTTCAAATGGCAAGGAGAATGAGATATCATTTATCAATAAAGATATTCTTAGCCAGCTTACTATGCCTACGGTTGAGCAACGCTGGGTAAAGTCAACTGATGGGAAAATGGTTTTTAACTGGATTATCTATCCTCCAAATTTCGATAAATCAAAGAAATACCCAGCAATTCTTTATTGTCAAGGTGGTCCGCAAGAAGCGGTTAGTCAATTTTGGAGCTATCGCTGGAACTTTTCGATTATGGCATCCAATGGCTACATTGTTGTTGCGCCAAATCGAAGGGGAACATTAACCTTTGGACAGGCTTGGACTGATCAAATTAGTAAGGATCATGGCGGGCAAGAGATGAAAGATCTTCTTGCGTCGATTGATGAGGTTTGTAAGGATCCTTGGGTGGATAAAGATCACCTTGGTGCTGTAGGTGCAAGCTATGGAGGAGAAACAGTATTCTGGTTAGCAGGTAATCATCACAAACGCTTTAAAGCATTTATTGCACATTGCGGTGTTTTTAATGCTGAGATGGAGTATATGACAACAGAAGAGATGTTTTTTGATGATTGGGAGAATGGTGGAGCACCTTGGGAAATAGATAATAAAGTTGCAATGCATAGCTATGCTCAAAGCCCTCATAAATTTGTTAAAAGTTGGGATACACCAATACTAATTGTACATGGTGGAAAGGATTTCAGGATTCCTTACACACAGGGGATGGCTGCCTTCAATACTGCTCAAATGATGGGTATTCCTAGTAAGTTTCTTTATTTCCCTGATGAAAACCATTGGGTACTTAAACCTCAAAATGGAATTCTCTGGCAACGAGAATTTAAAGGATGGTTAGATAAATGGCTTAAAGTGAATTAGTGATAATAAAGAACCCTGAGATTTTCTCAGGGTTCTTTATTACTGCCTTTTGTAACAATAACCAATTTGGTAATCATCAATAAGGTATGCTTTCTTGCTTCTATTTAAAAAATAAAATTTCAAGGTCCCGCTAAAAGAAATTTCATCGGGAAGTTTGTATCTAAAATTCAAACTTGACCATGTATTCAGGGTTGTATCTTTGGTTGATAATTTTATCTCAGTATAAAAAATTTGGGTATTATTTTTATCAACCTCAGTAACAAAAAGTAGTGGTTGATTTAGATTAATAAGATGATTGATCTTAAGCGTTAAATAAAGTTCAAGCGGTTTATCAAAGCTAATGGTTGATAAATCAAACTCTCTATAAAGATATTTTTCACGAAGCGAGTCAACCTTTAAACACTTTGTATCATTCTTATCATCTAGGTATATAAAAGAAGAGTCGGGTTTGTAGTAATTGCGATCAAAATCATATGAAACAAGCGATTTAAACTCATCTCTTGATCCATAGGCTACCATTCTATTTTGATTTAATATTGAGCTATCGGGTTCAATACTTTCGAAAATTGCAATTCGATAATCACGACCATAAATTTTGAAATTCTTTTCGGGCTCAAAAACCTTCAAAAGTTTAAAGTTATGATTTTGAATTAAAGAGTCGAACAAGATTTTATTTGTTGGAAAATACTTTTCGTCGTAAATTATGATTGAACCCTTTTCAATTTCTTTGATTGACTTCTGGTTATCCAAAATTGAGGTAAATGGCTTTTCAAAAGGACTTTCTCCAAGTTTATAAGGGAAGTTTGCATCCATAAAAAATACTGTATTCTTTTCGGATCCATTTTGCTTAACCCAATCAGATGCTTGCTGAACAATTTTATTGTAAGGATCTACATGGATAGGGTAATTCTGAACAACAAATGGTATGTGGATAACTGAAATAATACCAATGTATAACGCAGATGTCCTTGCCCAATTCCGCTTGAAAATAATTTCAAACATTAAAGAGAAAAGCGTTAGCCCACGAGTTGACATTACAGCCATGAGTGGAACAATGGCGGCCATGTATCGATTACTTCCTTGGGAATTACCTATTCCAGACCACCACATAAACGAATGAACAAAAAAGTAGGTGATAAATGGAAGAAAAACTAATAAAAACTCTCTTGAAAGTTCTTTTTTATCCCGCAAGAACAAAGTAATTCCAGCAACCAACCCTGTGACATAAAATATTTCGTTTGGAATACCAAAGAAACCAGGACTTCTTTTTATAAACTGAAAGAAACTGCCTTTGCCATATATGCCTATTTCTCCTTTATGTGGAAGCTGGTTTATAATCCATAAAAAATCATGTTTTATAAAAAAACCAATTACGTAATAAGCCAGAATTCCCGAAAACATTAATGGGATCGATTTATATTGCTTTTTATAAATTACAAATATTGCATATATGGGTATCAGGAATATTCCTTCGAATCGAATTAATGGAAGAACGGATAGAATAAACGAAGCTAAGTAGTGCTTATCTTTTATGTACAGGTAGGTTATAATAATAGTAGCAAGAGCAAATAAAATTTCTGCATACCCCGAAAACATGTTGTAAGCAAAAATAGGAGTGAAACAGCAAAGGATAACCGCAAGGATTGGTTGTTTCATTTTTAGTTCTCTTGCGACTAGGTAAGAGAAGTACCCAGCAACTATGCCAACTATTATATTAAAGATTTGCAAACCTTTTATGCCTGCTATAGTAAAGGGTGCACTTAAAGCTGTGAACAAAGGTTTTGACAAACCATTAAAAAATATTTGAGGTTGAGTAAACGCGTATCGTGCAAAGTTTAGGTTCCAGACAGTTTCAGAACCACCAGTAAACCCCTTAGATAAAAAGAGAACGATTAAAAAAAGAGCTGAAATCAACGATATTGTTAAAACAACGAACCGCTTCTCGTCGAAGAAATTATGAAGTGAACGGAAAAAATCTGATGCTTTCATTTCAAGTTTATTTTGGGCAAAAATATTGTTTTTTGGGACAATGCAATAGGTTGTTCCCTTTTATTATAAACAATTATCAAAACGGGTTAAATAGAAAATATTAATAATCATTGATGAACAGTAGAGAAAGAAAATTAAAAGAGGAATTATTCAGACCCCATTTAAGGATTTAGTATTTTTACACGCATTGAGAAATAAATTAATGACCAAATTATTAAATCGAAACAAACCACAAATAAATGAAAATAAAAGTAATCAATCTAATTGCTATGGCAATATTAGTAGTTGGTTCCTCATGCTCTTCAGGAGAAAAGGAGCAAATGAAGGAACCATTAAAAATTGATGTGTCATTAACACAGGATGAGATTTCAAAAGGATTGTTAACCCCTGAGATTATGTGGAAGTTTGGACGTGTTAACAACCCTGCGCTTTCTCCCGATGGTAAACTATTAGCTTATACAATTACCTATTATAATCTTCAGGAAAATAAGGGGACAACACATCTTTATGTCGTTTCAACTGAGGTAGGAGAACCCTTAAAACTCACTAATGGCGTTGGATCTGACTCAAATCCACAATGGTCAGCCGATGGAAAATTGATTAGGTTTTTATCTACAGAGAGCGGTAGTTCTCAGCTTTGGGAGGTAAAACCCGATGGAACAGGTCTTCGTCAGCTTAGTGCTTTGGATGGTGATATTAACGGGTTCTGCATCGCATCAGATGGTTCAAAAATTCTTTACGCAATGGATGTTAAGATGGAAAACAATACAAAAGATATCCATCCTGATATGCAAAAGGCAAACGTTAAAATTATCGATAATCTAATGTACCGCCATTGGGATTACTGGGAAGATGGACTTTATAGTCATGTTTTTGTAGCCGATCTTGTAAACGGAGAGATTAAAAACGCTAAGGATATAAATGAAGGGGAAAAATGGGATACACCAACAGCAATCGATCTTGAGATTGGCGAGGTTCGGTGGAGCCCCGAAGGTAAAAAAATTGTTTACAGCTCCAAAAAGCTATATGGTAAAGATTATGCTATAAGTACCAATTCAGATATCTATGTTTATGACCTTGAATCGGGTAAAACAGAGAATATTACTACTGATAATCTTGGTTATGATCGTTATCCATCTTACTCTCCCAATGGACAATTTGTAGCTTGGTGTAGTCAGGAAAAACCTGGTGATGAATCGGATCAGAAACGACTCTTCATATTAGACCTCAAATCCGGGCAGAAAACATATTTAACGCAACAATTTGATCAGGATGTTGATCAATATATTTGGGGGGATGATAACAAAACTATCTATTTCTCTAGTGGAGTTAAAGGTACAAGTCAGATTTACAAGATAAACATAGAATCAAAACAGATAGATCAAATTACTAAAGGTGTTCATGATTATACCCTTTGCCAGAAGCAGAATAGTGTTTTAATTGGCGAAAAGATGAGCATGAGCATGGCTCCTGAGTTTTTTAAACTTGATGAAAGTAATGGTGCTGAAACTCAAATCACCTTTACAAATAAAAAGATTTATGAGAGTATTAAAATGGGAGATGTTCAAGAGCGTTGGGTTAAAACCACTGATAACAAGGATATGCTGGTTTGGGTGATTCTACCCCCGAATTTTGATAAAACCAAAAAATACCCAACACTTTTATATTGCCAGGGTGGCCCACAAAGCACTGTTAGCCAGTTCTGGAGTTACCGTTGGAATTTCCAAATTATGGCTGCTAATGGCTATGTAGTTGTTGCACCAAATCGAAGAGGAGTTCCATCATTTGGGAAAGCATGGAATGCTCAAATTTCCGGTGACTATAGTGGCCAAAATATGAAGGATTACTTAAGTGCTATTGATGATGTAAGAAAAGAACCTTGGGTAAATAACGATAAACTGGGTTGTGTTGGTGCAAGCTATGGCGGTTACTCTGTTTTCTATCTTGCCGGGCATCACCAGAAAAGGTTTAAAGCATTTATTGCCCACTGTGGAATGTTCAACTTTGAGAGTTTTTACTCTGCAACAGAGGAAACTTGGTTCCCAAATAATGATTTAGGTGGTCCATATTGGGATAAAAATAATGCTGTTGCACAAAAATCATATGCTAATTCACCCCATAAATTTGTTCAAAACTGGGATACTCCAATTATGATTATTACCGGAGAGCGTGATTATAGGATTCCTTTTACCGAAAGTTTACAAGCATTTAATGTTGCGCAGTTAAGAGGAATACCTAGTAAACTTCTCGTATTTCCCGATGAGACTCATTTTGTAGTAAAACCACAAAACGCCGTTGTTTGGCAACGCGAGTTCTTTGGATGGCTCGATAAATGGCTGAAGTAGTTTAGCGAAGGCATAATTTTAATTTTTGAAAGCAGTCCTAATTCTTGGACTGCTTTTTGTTTTGTGAATTATTGTGTAAAACGGCATGGTTATAAAGGTGTTTTATATCACCGTTAAAAATAATTAATTACATATTCTGTCTATAACATAATCAAGCTCTGTACGTAATAATGATAAGTTTTATAATATTTAGTATGGTTCAGCGGCAGAGAGGTAAAACGTTTCTAAGAATTTTTTTGAGTTTGGCATTTGTAACTTTATATTCTTTTACATTTTCCCAAAACCCAAAAATCGACAGTTTAATTCAGAAGTATAATCAGTGTCGTGACGATAAATCAAAACTTGAAGTAGCTTTAAAAGTTGGTAGAGAAGCCTATTCTCTCGATACTTCTTTGTATTTGAAATATGCAAATATTGCACTTCAACTTTCCCAAAAAGTGGAAGATAAAAAAAGAGAGGGTAAGATTCACCTTGCTTTAGGATACTTTTATAGCGAACGAAATCTTTATAAGGCTCTCGATTATGCTAATACATGTCTTTCAATTTTTAAAGAACTTGATAGTTTAAACTATTTATCTCAAGCCTATACTTTACTTGGAACAATTTATTATTACAATGGGAGCTATAGTAAGTCTTTTGAAAGCTACTTTGAAAGTTTAAAGATAAACGAGCAGCTGAAAAATGAGAGAGACCTTCCCGTCGATTATAATAACCTTGCAATAATTTACTCTGCACAAAATAACAATAAGAAAGCACTAGAATATTTTTTCAAAGCATTAAAAATCAACCCAAAGTATGGAAGTACAAGCTCGTATTCAGGGAATCTTGTAAATATTTCGATGACTTATGGCGATTTAGATAGTATTCAACAAGAGGTTAGGTATGGGGAGATGGCTCTTGATACCGTACGAAAATATGGAGATAGGGAAACATTATCACATATACTTTTAAGTTTAGGCTATACCTATGTTAAGCTAAAAGAATTTGAGAAAGCTGAGAAATACTATGCTGAAGCTGAAAGCATGTTTCTTGAACAGGGAAGCAGGTACTACTTATATTACCTGTATTCATCGAAAGGACAGCTATATAAGGAGAAGAAAGAAATTGATAAAGCGATTGCTTTTTACAAACTAACACTTCAAAATGCGCAAAAGGATGGAATATCGGCATTGATCCAGGATGCTAGTTTGGAGCTTAGCAAAATATACAAGAAGCAGAAGAATTACAAAGAAGGATTGGAGTACTATGAAATATATCATAATATCTCAGATTCAATATTTAACGTTGAGAAGTCCAAAACAATCTCTGAACTTGAGTTGCAATATACCTTTGATAAAGTAAAGGAAGTAAATACTAAGGAGAAATTACATCAGCAAAAAATGGTTCGTTTACAGAGGATCATAATCATTTTTTCTGCTCTGGCACTTCTTTTTGCCGGAGGGCTAATTGTATTTGTAGTGAAGAACTATCGATCAAAGCACTTTTCCTATCTACTTCTTTCAGAGCGTAACGTTCAAATTCAAAAACAATCGGATGAATTGAGACAACAAAGAGATCAGCTTAAGCAGCTGAATCAGACTAAGGATAAAATGAATTCAATTATTGCCCATGATCTCAAAAACCCATTTAATTCAATTTTGGGCTTTGGAAAGTTGGTAATCGAAAACTGGGATGAACTGGATGATAACCGTAGAAAAAAATATATTGGTAAGATAAATGAGTCGGCAAATAGTGCGTATGACCTATTAAATAACCTCCTAGAATGGTCCCGTTCACAAACTGGGTCAATCAAAGTAAGGCTCGAATGTGTTGAATTGTCTCCTAATGTTGATCAATCCATTGCTAGCATTAGTGAAAACGCTAGACTAAAAAAGATTACGATTAAAAATACAATTGATCAGTCGGTATTGGTTAAAGCTGATGCTAACATGTTGGGTTCTATTATTAGAAATTTGCTTTCCAATGCGATCAAATTTTCAAATAGAAATGGAGAAATTACTGTTTCGAGTAGGAGTGTGAATAATGAATTTGTAGCGATTGAGGTAAAAGATAACGGCATTGGAATGTCTCAGGATGTAGTGGGAAGTTTGTTTAATGTGAAAACCCAAGTTTCCTCCTATGGTACTGATAACGAAAAAGGAACGGGCCTTGGTTTGCTAATCTGCAAAGATTTTGTTGAAAGGAATGGCGGTCATATCGAAGTTGAAAGCGAAGTTGGTGCCGGGTCAAAGTTTATATTTACTTTACCATCTTGCTAGTTAGGTTAGATCTTGAGGTAAAATACCTGCTGAACATTCATTTGGTGCTTTAGACGTTTGGGAATATCAACCTTCCCTTATATGAATCATTTCGTATTCTAAAGCAAAATTTATTCCCATTGTATTCTTGACAATTGAAGAATTTGTTTTAACTTATACTTTTAAGTAAAGGCTCAAAGTCAATTCTTTTTCATTTATTCTCATTTTTACTTTTTTCAGTATCTCTTATTTACTGCCATTGCTTAAACCGATCTATTAATTCAATTTTAATCTCGGTAACCCTAACAATTTAATAAAATAATAAATTAGGAAAACAAATTCGAGAATCTTACCAGTAATCATTTTTATTGGGTTTATTGCAGTTTTCTTTTTTGGATGCAAGAAGGACGATAAGGATGAGCCCAAACCAATCTCTATTACGGTTTCCATTACTCCTGCTACTGTGGCTAGCGGCGGGTCAATTCAATATACTGTTACAATTACAAATTTAGGAGAAGCCATTGTGATAACAAGGATTCATGCTCAGGATAGTTATATTAGTGGGTGGGCTAAGGGACAAACCCCTGCAGAGGTTGATTTATCTACAACTGATATCTCTTTTGCCGATAGTGAAACCAAGATAGTATATAATCAAACCTTAGGTCCGTTAACAAATACTGGACCTAATGCGGTAGGCATAAGAAATACCGTTACCGCATACTATGACGGTGGATCTGCCTCGGGATCTACAACATATACAATTAATAATGCTAAGAAGAAATCGGGCGTAAATCGGGTTCATTCATTAGCAAACAACCCTGTTATAGAAACTTTATAAAACGTACTAATTGTAATCCTGAAGAAGTGTAGTTAGTCTTAATCTTTGATAATATGGATTTTGACTAACTGCTTTTGTTGTGGTATAAGGTGAGTTACCTATTTAAATTCGCCCAATGTATTGTTCTGTCTTTAACAAAGCCTAAACCTTTAATGAGTTCTAATGATGCACAGTTAGAAGGTTCTACATAAGTAAAAGGGATAATCCCCGTTTTTCGGATTTTTCGTATAAGGTCAACTACCAATGCTTTAGCAATTCCTTGCCTTCGAAAATTATCCAGAACATGTAGCATTCCCATTGCTCCATCATCGTGGGTGAGTACCCATCCTACTAGTTTATCGCCACTATGGTATGCTGCTCCTGGGCCTTGTTCTATTTGTTCCTTAATGTATGGGATGCTTGTATATGTTTGGTAATTTGAATTTGTGAAGATATGCTCTGCATCAGTTGGTGAAATGACTGAAATCTCTAATGTAGGTTCTGGAATTGCAATCCTGTTAGGTAAGTAAAATCGTTGACAAGATAATATCCATCTACAGGTAAAACGCTCTTTAACCTGTTCGAGCAGGCGGTCATCGATAGTAGCAATAAATTTGTCTTCAGAACCAGTGTTTTCGAGAAACCAATCGAAATCTTCAACGGTTTTGCATGAGACATACCACCAATTCTCGTCACTTTTACCCATCGCCATTACCGATTCCCCCTTTTGAAGAATTTTAAGTGGCTTATGCTTTGCGAAAAAGCCCAACATACTCATGTTGGCCATTTCATCTTGTTGAAGAAGTTTTTTAATCTCAAGGGGAAGCATTGAGTTTAAAATTTTGTGAACAAAGAATTAAACGTAATATCTTAAGGATAAGTTATCAATTTGATTTAGTATTTATTGAATGTGTGAATGATAAAATTGAACCTCTACGATCAACAATTAACCAACAACTATCAACTTATTCTAAACTCTATTTAAAACAATATTTACTTTCTCGGCAAGGGGTAAACTCCCTTGAATCCAATTTATTTCAATTCCATTCCTTTCCATTCTTCGGAACCAAGTCATTTGCCTTTTAGCGAATTGCGCAATTGCAATATTAAGTTGATTGAACATCTCATCCCAGCTTATTTCTCCTAAAATATATTGGGTAAGATATTTATACTCCAATCCATAGTATATCAAATCTTCGGGCTTAACTCCCGAATCGAGAAGAGCCTTGACCTCTTCTACCATTCCATCTTTAAGTCGTTGCTTAAGCCTACAAGCAATCCTATTCCTTTCGTTATTGCGGCTGTATCGAACCCCGAAAACAATGTTATTAATTGGGGGGAATGGAGTATCATCAACATTATGTTTTGAGTAATAATCTTCAATTTCAACAGCTCGCTCCAACCTTTTGCGGTTACTGGTATCGGTCTGATTGTGTAGCTTTTTATAGGATGCAAGCATTTGGATTAACTTTTCGTCGCTTTGATCCTTCATCCATTTTCTAAGCTCTAAGTTATCGGGTACTGCAATTAATCGATAACCACGTATTACCGATTCGAGATACAAACCGCTTCCCCCGCAAAGTATTGGTTGCTTTTTCCGATTTATGATATCGTCATATACTTTAAAGAAATCCTTTTGGTACTCGTAAACGTTGTACTTATAACCAGCATCTACAATATCAATAAGATGATATGGGATTATGGAATTGTCGACAGTGTAATCGTGTATATCCTTTCCTGTACCTAGATCCATGTTCCGGTAAACTTGACGGGAATCTCCGCTAATTATCTCGCCATTAAGTTTACTAGCAACATGAGCAGCCAATTGGGTTTTCCCGCTTGCTGTTGGTCCTAAAATGGTAATTAGATTGTATTTGGTGGGCATAGTGTTCAGTTAATAATGCATTTGGTGTAAAATTAGCTATTTTTGCGCTTGTCGAAATTTGAAAAATTATCAAATCAATTATTAAAAGGTATTCATGTTTAGCAACAACATATTTATAAAGAACAAAAAAGCATTCTTTGAGTTCGAAATTATCGAAAAGTATATTGCGGGTATTGTGCTAACGGGTACTGAGATAAAATCGATTCGAATGGGTAAGGCCAATTTTATTGATACTTACTGTCATTTCGTAAACGGAGAGCTTTGGGTAAAGGGATTAAATATTTCGGAGTACGATTGGGGAACCTATAACAATCATGATCCTCGACAGGAACGAAAACTTCTTTTGAATAGAAAAGAGTTGATTAAGCTAAATCGACAATCACAGGAGAAAGGGTTAACTATAGTTGCATTAAAACTTTTTATAAACGATAACGGTTACGCAAAGCTTGAGATTGCGATTGCAAGAGGTAAAAAAAGTCACGATAAACGCGAAACGCTAAAGCAAAAGGATGCTAAGCGGGAGATGGATAGATATACTAAAAGGTAAAACTATTATAAATACAAGAAAGCCGAAGGTTTCCCTTCGGCTTTTGTTTTTTTTAGAAGTAATTTTTAGAGTAAGGCTTCAAGTTTTGCAACAAGGCTGCTTTTAGGAACTGCGCCAACTTGCTTGTCAACTACCTGCCCTCCTTTAATGAATAGTACGGTTGGGATATTCCTGATGCCAAACTTACCAGCAATGCCGGGGCAGTTATCAACATCTACCTTAACAACAAGGGCTTTGTCCTTGTACTCCTCGGCCATTTGTTCAACGTAAGGGGCAATCATTCGGCATGGACCGCACCATTCAGCCCAGAAATCAACCATTGCTGGTTTATCTGACTTTATTACGATCTCATCGAAGTTTGAATCGTTTACTGCTAATGCCATGTTTTCTCTATTTAGATTTACACATTAAAATTATTAAAAAATAACATTACAAACATAAAAATGTTTTCAACATTTAATCACGAACCCTAAATTCAAACTCATTTATTTTTAGGTAATCGATAAATTTTTGCGAAAGATTTACTTTCATCGTTCTGGAAAATAGATCAATAGATATTTTGCTCTCGGGATCGATCACCTTAAATTTTAGCTGAATTTTTCCTTTATTTGACTCAACCTGCTTTTTGATATCATCTACTAAATTATCGGTTATGTCGTGAATGGGGAGAGTAATATTTACCATTTTAATCATTTCGTTCTTTACATCCGAGAGCATATTTATGCTTTTGATCTTGAACTCCAGTTCCGATGGGTTGTAGGATTTTGGTTGCACTTTACCCTTTAAAAGTAGAGAATACCCTTCGAAACAGAACTTACGGTAATTCTCAAAATCTTTACCGAATAAAGCCATCTCCCAAGAATCGGAATAATCTTCTAATACAATCTTTCCAAAATAATTTCCGCTTTTGGTCATCTGAACTTTAGCCGAAGTAACCATCCCCCCAATTGTAACATCCTTTCCGTTAAGTAAAGGGAGATCTTTCATTTCCGTTAAAGTGGTGTTGCAGAAGTTATCCATTTCTAAACGATAGTCGTCCAGCGGATGAGCCGATAGGTAGATGCCAATAACTTCTTTTTCCCGATTCAACTTTTCTAGTTTTGACCAATCCTCGGCTTTTGGGATTTCGGGTTTTTGAAGATCGAAACCTGTGGATGCTCCAAAAAGTGATTGTTGGTTATTGTTTTTCTCGGATTGAACCTTTGATCCGTAACGCATTATCATCTCAATGAAAGTGCCTCCCTTAGGATCAACCGCAAAGTACTCACTCCGTTTAATGGAACCTAGTCCATCGAATGCTCCTGCAACAGCAAGCGCTTCAAAGTTCTTCTTATTTACTGTTTGTAGGTTTACCCTTTCTGCAAAATCAAAAATATCCTTGAATTTGCCACCCGACTTCCGAACTTCGATAATATTTGCTACAGCATTTTCGCCTACCCCTTTAATTGCGCCAAGACCAAAGCGAATATCGCCATTGGGACTCACGGTGAATTTGTATGCACTTTCATTAACATCTGGGCCAAGCACTTGAATACCCATGCGTTTACACTCATCCATAAAGATGGTAATCTTCTTAATGTCAGAGATGTTTCGGCTAAGTACTGCCGCCATAAACTCGCTTGGAAAGTTGGCTTTTAGGTAAGCCGTTTGGTAAGATATATATGCGTAGCAGGTGGAGTGTGACTTGTTGAATGCATACTGAGCAAACGCCTCCCAGTCATTCCAGATTTTATCGATCTTCTCTTGAGGGTGACCATTGGCAATGCAACCCTTTGCGAACTTCTCTTTAAGCTCGTTCATCACCTTGATCTGCTTTTTCCCCATTGCTTTGCGCAAACCATCGGCCTGACCCTTAGTAAAACCTGCCAGTTTTTGAGAGAGTAACATTACCTGCTCTTGGTAAACAGTAATACCATATGTATCTGCTAGGTACTCTTCCATTACAGCAATGTCGTACTCTATCTTCTCCCTACCATGCTTACGGTTGATGAAACTTGGGATATACTCCATTGGTCCCGGACGGTAAAGGGCGTTCATGGCAATCAAGTCCTCGAAACGGTTGGGTTGTAGCGCTCTGAGGTGTTTCTTCATTCCGGGCGACTCGAACTGGAATAGTGCTGTGGTATCACCCTTAGAGTATAGTTGGAATGTTTTTTTATCGTCGAGAGGGATATTGTCTATGTCTACATCTATTCCCTTTGATTCCTTAATAAATTCAAGGGCATCCTTAATAATTGATAGCGTTTTCAATCCAAGGAAGTCCATCTTTAAAAGGCCGATATCTTCAACCTGTGAACCTTCGTACTGAGTGACGAAAAGCTCGGCATCCTTTGCTGTACTTAGAGGGATATACTCCTCAAGATCCTCACGACCAATTATAATACCGCAGGCATGAACACCGGTTTGACGTACGTTGCCCTCTAGAACCTCAGCATACTGAAGGGTATCGCGAATTAGTGCATTCTCGGAGTTCTTTTCCTTAGCTAGTTCAGGAACTTCCTTGTATGCGTCGGCAAGGGTGGTTCCGGGACGCTCGGGGACAAGTTTTGCAAGCTTATCGGCATCGGAAAGGGGTAGTTTCTGTACCCTAGCAACATCGCGAATGGCCATTTTTGCTGCCATTGTCCCAAAGGTGATAATATGGGCAACTCTTTTTGGTCCGTACTTTTTTACAACATATTTTAGTACCTCTTCGCGACCATCCTCGTCAAAGTCGATATCGATATCGGGCATCGAGATACGCTCGGGGTTAAGAAAACGCTCAAACAGCAAATCATACTTAACCGGGTCGATATCAGTAATGCGTAAGCAGTAGGCAACAGCTGAACCAGCTGCCGATCCACGACCGGGGCCAACGGAGACACCCATTTCGCGGGCTGCTTTAATGAAGTCCCAAACAATTAAGAAGTAGCCTGGGTAACCCATGCGTGCAATTACTTCGAGCTCAAACTCAATACGCTCTTTGATTGTATCTGTTATGCCATCGCCCCAACGTTTCTTGGCTCCTTCGTAGGTTAGATGCCTTAAGTATTCATTATCATCTTTGAAGCCCTCGGGTAGCGGAAAGTATGGCATGATTGGATTATTGCTTAGGCTAAATATTTCAACCTTATTAGCAATCTCCTCTGTATTATAAATGGCTTCAGGAAAATCGGGAAAGTTTGCAAGCATCTCCTCTTCGCTCTTGAGGTACTCTTGCATTGTATACCTTAACCTATTTGGATCATCAAGGTCTTTTCCCGTGCTAAGGCAAATCAATCTGTCATGTGCTTGAGCATCGGAGGCGTTTACAAAGTGAGCATCATTTGTGGCAATACACTTAACGCCTGTTTTTTTGGATAGCTCAATTATCGCTTTATTAACTTTTACCTGATATTCGTATACCTCCTGATCAATCTTATAATCACCCGATTGGTGAACCATTAGCTCAAGGTAAAAGTCATCACCAAAAATATCCTTGTACTCGTAAATCAGTTTTTCGGCAGACTCAAGATCACCATTCATAATGGCTTGTGGAATTTCTCCACCAAGGCAGGCGCTACTTGCAATAATTCCCTTGCTGTACTTGCGAAGCAATTCCTTGTCCATTCGGGGTTTGTAGTAAAACCCTTCGGTCCAGCTGTACGATACTAGCTTGACCAAATTATGGTAACCCTCCTTGTTTTTGGCAAGTAAAATAAGATGGTAGCCTCCGCGATCATCTTTATCTGTACGATCTAAACGGCTATTCTTTGCAATATACGCCTCGCAACCGATAATCGGTTTGAAAAGTTTTTTTTTCTCCTCTGTTAGCTGATTAGTTAGTTCGTTATATCTTTCAGGGTTTTCAGTTTGGTTACATCCATCCAGCTCACATTTGATCCTTTTAATTTCACCATTTATTGGATCGTTAGTTTTATTAACTGTGTTTATAAACTCCTTGACGCCAAACATGTTACCGTGATCGGTAATTGCAACTGCTTTCATGCCTTGCGCTTTTGCCCTTTCGATTAGGGTTTTAATATTCGATGCCCCATCGAGGATAGAGTATTGAGTATGGACGTGTAAATGAACGAAACCGCTCATGGCTTAATATTGAGATATTTAATGTGATTATTGCTTTGGTTTATTACCTTTTCAAAGGTAGCTGAATAAAAGGGTTTGGGAAGGGGTGTTGATAAATATTGGATAATTACCCAATATGAATAAGAGCCCTTATTCCTATTGTTAACTTTTATAAAGTTTGGTATAACGTTTTCCCCTCGTGCCTGCTCGCGCGAACATGTTGTCCGTGCGTCAGTACAGCAAGTTAAATTCAGCAATACAGCCTAGCCGTAACAAGCTAGGTTTTTTCGTTTAACCGTTGTATTTGTTTGGTAAAAATAAATGGCACGGACTGCAAGTCCGCGCCAGCATAAGAAGTAATTTAGTCTCTATACAAGATATTCCCAAAGCCGTTAATCATTTGATTGGCGGCTTTCGTTTTTAAAGGAGTCATCCTCTCTTGCTTTTTTAAACGATTATCAGGTTCTTTGTATTAGCATTTAAGAATGATATGGAACCCAAAGCAGCAATAGAAAAATTCAATAGTTACCTGAAAACAGTTCCAGGGTATAGCAAAGAAACCTTCGAATTAGCTTTGCCATTTATTCAGGTTAAGAATCTTAAGAAAGGTGAGCATTTTGTTGAGCGCGATAAAACCTGCAAGCATTTTGCCTTTGTTGCATCAGGCATTATGCGTGCCTACACCCTTTTTGATGGAACTGAAAGCACTACCTGTCTTTGCAACGATAATACATTTGCCACATCAACTATCAGCTTTATAACTCAAACGCCATCGAATGTTAGCATTCAAGCATTGGAGGATGTTACACTTGTTTTAATCAGTCATGAAAATCTAAATCTACTTTATTCAAAGTCCCCTTTCTGGGAAAAGGTTGGTAGAGTGGTTGCTGAAAGGGAGTATATAGAGCTACAGCAATCGAATTGGCGCAATAGTCCAATTCCTGCAAAGGATAAATATTTAACTCTTTTGAAAGAGAACCCCGGTGTGGTTAATAGGGTTCCATTGCAGTATATTGCCTCGTATATTGGTATAACCCCAGAAACCTTAAGCCGAATTAGAAAAAAGATTGCGACCGGAAATTCTTGATCTAGATCAAGAGAAACCTTTTTCCCTCAACCGACCTTTGTACCATAAATCAAACAAAGGAGGTCGTTATGATATCACAAATTTTAAATGTACTAAAAGGAATTTTAGACTATTTGATCCACACGCTTACTGCAAACTGGATTGTTCTATTATTTGGAATTGTAATTGCAGTTATTATCTCGGTTTATGTTGATGCTGAAAAAACAAGAAAGCTCTTTTTGCGTCGACCACGTTTCCTAATTCTTGGAAGTGTTCTTTTTGGCGCGCTAACTCCTCTTTGTGCCTGCGGCACAATGGCTGTCGTACTTTCGCTGATTACTAGTACTGTTCCTTGGGGAGCAATCATGGCATTTTTGGTGTCATCACCCTTAATGAGTCCCGATACTTTTGTATTACTATCAGGATTTCTAGGGTTGAAGTTTGCCATCGCTCTTACAGTTTCATCAATAATCCTTGGATTAGGTGCTGGTTGGATAACCCATTGGATTGAGAAGAAAACCTCATTTTTGGACAATCAGTTACGATTGAGTAATCAGCATAAAACAGTTGAGGTAACATCAACTAGTAAAGGCGAATATTTGAAAAGCAAGAAACAAAACATTCCTCTTTCGAAATTAGGAGTGGTTAAACTCAGCTATAACGATACTAATAAACTATGTTGTAATGCTGAAGTGGTTGAGGTTTGCTGTTCATCAAACAACACAAATATTGTAAGTTCTGTTGAAGGAATATTGGAGAAATTTAAGGTTAAGAAGTTCTTCAAGAGTTTCTATGAGCTCGGTATTGTGAAAGTATTGCCACTATTTATCATTTTTGTTATAGTTGCTTATTTGGTAAAGGAGTTTGTACCAACCGAATGGATTGTGAATATGTTTAGCGGTGAGCATTTCTATTCTGTTCCATTAGCTGCGCTAATCGGCTTGCCAATGTATGTTTCCGATGCCACCGTTGTTCCACTTTTGCAGGTGTTGAAGGATGCAGGTGCAAGCGATGGGGCAATCCTTGCTTATATGATTTCTGGCCCCGCAACTAGCCTTGGGGTAATTGGAGGATTATCAGTAATAATGAAACGAAGAGCTATTCTTCTGTATGTGTTGATAATTCTAATAGGTGCGATTCTTTTAGGATATGGATATGATCTTTTGATCTGATTGATAACTTCTTACATTTAAATTTATCCTTTTTCTGTAAAGGGAACTTTATAAGGGTCAGCAAATATATCTATACGAAAACTGAACCTATTGTCATTCCGGGCGAAGACCCGGAATCTAGTTAAAGAGATAGATTCCTGCATTATTCGCTTCGCTCATGAGCTAGCGGTTCGCAGGAATGACAAGAATCTTATATTAATTAGTTGTTATAGCAGATAATCATAATAAACAATTCAAAACTCTGGGAAAATGGTCGTTAATAACTTCTTTTTCGAACATCGCAAAATATGGTAACTTTGAGCCACAATTTTAAAAATGTAATAATCGATAACGAAATTTGTATTTAAATACTAATCAAGTGAGTAAAAAAATTGTTATAGCAGTTGATGGGTTTTCATCGTGTGGGAAGAGCAGCTTCGCAAAGCTAATCGCAAAACGTTTGGGCTACCTTTATATCGATAGTGGAGCCATGTACAGAGCGGTTACCCTTGGGTTTATTCAGAACGGAATGATTTCACAAGGAAAAGTAAAACTCGATGGACTTAAGGAGAATATTAAGAAGTTTGACGTGGGTTTTAGTTTTAATCCAAATACTCAGCAATACGAGACAACTCTTAACGGTGTTGTGGTTGAGGAGCAGATTAGAACCATAGCTGTTGCAAATCAGGTGAGTGTGGTTTCTGCTATTCCTGAGGTTCGCGAGCGAATGGTGGAGCTTCAGCGCAAGCTTGGCGAGAATAAAGGCATCGTAATGGATGGTCGTGATATTGGAACAGTAGTTTTTCCAAGTGCTGAACTTAAAATTTACATGACAGCCGATCCACGAATTAGAGCAGAACGTAGGTTGAAGGAGTTGAAAGAGAAAGGTCATGAAGTGAACTTTCTCGAGATTCTAGCCAACATTGAGGAGCGCGATCATTTAGATCAGACTCGCAAGGTTTCACCACTTCGTAAGGCTGATGATGCAGTGGTGCTTGATAATAGCCATATGACCATTGAAGAGCAAATGGTATGGGTAGAGAACTTGATTGAAGAGAGAACTAAATAGATATCTGGAGTTAAAGGAGTTATAGAAATTATAGAATATATAAAACGAGTTACAGTTAACTGTCAACAATCAACTGTCAACTATGCTTATCGAGATTGATCCACGATCGGGTTTTTGTTTTGGAGTTGTGAATGCAATTCAGCAAGCGGAGAAGGAACTTCAGCATCCTGAGGATCTGTACTGCCTTGGCGATATTGTACATAACAGTGAAGAGGTACATAGACTCGAATCGAAAGGATTAATCACTATTGATCATAAGGTTTTAAATGGACTTAAAGGGAAAAAGGTGTTGCTTCGCGCGCATGGTGAACCCCCTGAAACTTATAAAATAGCTGAGAAGAACGGGATAAAGATAATTGATGCAACTTGTCCCGTGGTGCTCAGGCTTCAATCAAAGATTAAGAAAAGTTTTGCTGACCTTAAATCAGAGAATGGTCAGATTGTGATCTTTGGAAAGAAAGGCCATGCTGAGGTAAACGGTTTAGTTGGTCAAACACAAGGAAAAGCTATTGTGATTGATGATCCTGAGAAGCTTTCCGGAATAGATTTCACTAAACCTATTGTGTTATTCTCTCAAACAACCATGAGCCCCGATAAGTACTTATTGTTAGCCGATAATATTCGAAAGCTAATGGTTGAGGCTTTGAGTAGGGAGGATGTTCCTTTATCTATTAACAGAACGATTTGTGGGCAGGTATCAAATCGAAAGAAAGAGGTTGCCCAATTCGCTAAAAGGCATCAGGTTATTGTTTTTGTTAGCGGAGAGAAGAGTTCGAATGGGAAAATGCTCTATGAGATTTGCAAACAGGAAAACGAAAATTCTTTCTTAGTAACCAACCCTGATGGAGTCCAAAAATCTTGGTTCGATGGGGTTGATGATGTTGGAATATGTGGAGCGACTTCAACTCCGGTTTGGTTAATGGAATTGGTTGCTGAAAAAATTAAGGCCATTACAAGGTAGCATAACATTCCCGATTGGTCAGGAATGTTTTTATTAGTTATCTTTATCGACCAACCAACAACGACCAACAATCAATAAAAATGCCTTATTCAAAATTCGTCGATGTAATTCTTCCGCTTGCACTGCCGAGGTTATACACCTATTCGGTACCTGAGGCGTTTGACGAAATTGTTGAGGTTGGCAAACGAGTAGTTGTTCAGTTTGGCAAGAAGAAGCTTTATTCTGCAATAATTTATAAAGTCCACGATCAGGCACCAGAGAAATATCAAACTAAAAATATTCTTCAGGTAATTGATGATTATCCAATTGTCAATCCGACCCAAATTCGCTTTTGGGAGTGGATGGCCGATTACTACATGTGCACCCTTGGTGAGGTGATGAAAGCCGCTTTGCCTTCTGCCTTAAAGATGGAGAGCGAAACCTTTATCTGCAAAAGTGAAAACGAGGATATTGTTCTTACAGAGAATGAGGAAATTCTTCTTCATCATTTAAAGGATGATAATAAAGTCTCGATTCAGGATTTGGTTGCAGCGCTTGATCTTCCAAACCCAATGGGAATAATCAAATCGTTGCTTGATAAGCAAGCAATTGCCATAAATGAGTCGATCGAGAGTATTTATAAACCAAAAACTGAAACATACATTGGATTGCA
>Ga0209099_1001811_pt1 | contig 20311 bp, 17 predicted proteins | sample AD_JPNHW2_MetaG_FD_184430 | JGI IMG/M metagenome (GOLD analysis project Ga0209099, IMG submission 184430) | Active sludge microbial communities of municipal wastewater-treating anaerobic digesters from Japan - AD_JPNHW2_MetaG (SPAdes) (version 2) | ecosystem: Engineered > Bioreactor > Anaerobic... | reverse complement strand
TCAGTGTTTGGATTCTGGCCAACAACCCAGAAATGCGTTCCGTCATAGGTAATTCCACCAGTTTCATTATCAAGAAGAGGAGAATCAATATAATATGATGTTACAACCTGGTATGAAGAAAACTGCCATTTAAATAAATAATGACCCCGGAAAAAATATAAAAAACCATTAACATATTCTAAGCCTGTGACACCATCCGGAATGGAAAATAGCCACCCGTTAAAATGTGATACCATATCTAAGCTGCAAACTTTTCCCGTTGGAGTGCAGTAAATCATACTTCCACTACCAGTTATTGCGAGGGCGCTGATCCCTTCCGATGATATAACCGGGCTGGTATTTAAAACAGAACCATTTGAAGGGTCGACCTGATCAAAAGTACTTATATCAGCAATCCAGATGGAGGGGGCCACACAAATTACTCCTGCATTATAATAATTTCCTGATAAGCTTAATGTTGTATGTGAACCAGTTTCTGGGTCTATCCTGTATATTTTGCTGGAATTCATGCTCCCGGACCACAGAATATTACTGCCGTCAAAACCTATGTCCTGATTACCATTTCCGCCAACTTCCGGATTATCTATGGAATCTGTAACAGTTAGATAGGTAACCCATGCTGCCATGTCAGGAGCATTGGTGTTTTTTTTAAGGACCATAGTGTCAGTCTTGTTAGTTATTTTGAGTGTATCATTAACAATGACATAATTATATATGGAATAGTCGTAATATAGCTGCTTGTCTGTGATGAAAGCCAAATCACTGGAAATGGTTTTAAATCCGTACTGGGCGGAGTCAAGTAAATTAATACTAAAATCACTTTTAAAAATGATGTATTTTGTTTCACTTAAGCCACTCACAACAGCCCATTTTGTAAATAGGGCAGGATCGGGTGATGACGCAATCCCCGTCTGTCCTACTGGGCCTTCGGGGCCTTGTGGCCCTGTATATTTATCCTTTTTACACGAAACAATAAAGCTCAAGGCTAAACAAAATAATAATGCTGTTTTTATGTACCTCATAATGCTTCTTTATAGAAATTAATTTGTATTAAAAGCTAAGTTTATAAAGGCTAAATTGATACGTATCGTTATCCTGACCTACAATCCAGAAATGTGCTCCGTCATAAGTGATACCGCCGTTTCCCCAGAAGTTTAAATTTGGGTCATTGATATAATAGGTCTGAACCACCTGGAATGTTGGTGATATCTGGCATTTGAATATCAATTCGTTTTGTAAAATGTATAAATAGGAACCAACATACTCCATTCCATTCGCGTAAAGTTCAAATTTCTCGGTGATGTCGTTGGTTAAGGGGTTCCAGGTTTTGATTTTATTATCAATGCAGAGCCACATGTCATTAGCGCCAACCAGAGTAAGTGCATTAACTCTTCCTGAACCTAATACAGGGCTTGATGAAAGAGTCAGCCCGTTATTGGGCGATACCTGGTAAACCCTGTTGTCACTGGAAATCCAAAAAGCAGTTGCACAGTTTACCGAACCATTGGTTACGCTATTGATAAATAAGTAGGAAACGTCATGCGTTGTTGAATTAATAAGGAACAGTGTGTCTGATGGGCTTTTGGCAGTCCATGCAATTTTGCCGTTGGTGTATCCTATATCAAAATTTCCCGTCACGTTAGTCGGACTGGGAATGTTGTCGGTAACGGTAACGAAAGTCACCCATTCTGTTTCCGCGGGTGCGTTGCTATTCTTTTTCAGGACAATGTTTTTAGAGAAATTTGTTAATCTCAAAGTGTCATGGCTGATCGTATAATTGAAAACTGTATTTTCCAGATAAATTTGTGCATAGGTTATAAGTGCCATGTCTTCATGGATGTGTTTAAACCCGAATTCAAGCGAATCGAGAAGATAGGTCATGTTGTTATTATAAACAATAATGTACTTTGTTTCGGGCAATCCACTTACAACTTGCCATTTTCCATATAATTCAGGATTCACAGTTTGTGAAGTGCCTGCCGGACCACTTGGTCCTTCGGGACCTTGTGGGCCTTCTTTTTTACATGAGGCAAAAACAATCAATACCAGCGAAAGCAGTAAAATAACCTTAACACTTTTCATTTTTGTAAGTTTTATAAATTTATATCATATAAATAATCAAACAAAGGTAATGATTGTTGATTAATTATTAAATATTTTTGAAATGATTTTTTTTAATAAGCCTCCAGTTGAAAAATTATGCCTGATGTATTACCCTTTGGGGATAAGGCATCACAATCCCTTCTTCATCAAAAGCCTTTTTAATCCTTTTTCGCAACTCGCCGTTTACCTCCCATTGCTTGAGCGGTTGGGTCTCGCCAAGGATTTTTATGATCACTGCCGATTCCTCAAATTTATCCACCCTCAGAAACTGAGGAGGCTGGTTTATGAGGCTTTTCCATTGAGGATCGCTGGCCAGTTGCAGCCCGACTTCATTGGCCACTTTTATCACATGATCAAGGTCTGCATTGTATGAAACAGCAATATTCATATTGATATTGGCATAATCCTTTGACAGATTCGACACGATCTTGATCTCTCCGTGAGGAACATAATGTACCGTCCCGTCCATGTCGCGCAAGGTCGTCATGCGTAAACTGATATCTTCCACCACCCCGGAGGTTTTATCAAAACTTACCACATCCCCGATACGGTATTGATTTTCGAAGATGATGAAAAAACCTGAAAGTATATCACGAATAATATACTGCCCGCCAAAACCAACTGCAATACCAACAATTCCTGCACCAGCCAGCAACGGCCCGACAGGTATGCCGGCTTCCTGAAGCATCATCAGCCCGCCCAACAGAAAAAAAACGATACGGTTGGTCCAGTTAAAAATCCTGATCAGCGTAAATTCTCTTTTTTGCCGTGCTTCCGGCGAACTATCCTTATCGCGAAGTACCGAAAGGTGGACAATTCTGATGATCGCCCTGTGGACAATTTTATATATGACAAAAATGGCGAGCGCGATAAATACAATTTTTAGCCCATGTGTTAAAAGCCAGGGGATTATCTTTTCAGCCCATTCATATAATTTTTCTTTCATAATTTTGCAGGTGTTTTTGCGCAAATATAAGTTTAAAAATGAAAACACTATTTTGTGACGTTGTAAAAATTTCCTTACTTTTATTCAAAAAATAAACCGTATGTTGGAAGAAAAAATGTTTACTGAAAAAGACAGGCAGCAGATAAGAGGTAAGGGTATCTCCATAGAACAGATTGAGTTTCAGCTGGAGAACTTTAGGACAGGTTTTCCGTTTGCATCGCTGGTAAAACCCTCCACACCGGATTCCGGGCTAAGAAAGTTTGATCAGAAATATGCAGAAAATTTTGCCGCCTATTTTACGGAGAACATGAAGTTCATCAGCATCGTCAAGTTTGTCCCGGCTTCCGGCGCTGCCTCCCGCATGTTCAGCCATTTGTTTGCCTGGCTTGAGAAAAACAGAAATACCGAAAATCAACCGCTTTCCGAAGCCCAAAAGGATAGTAACTCCGCCGAATATTTTATCCAAAACATCAGGGATTTTGCTTTTTTCGATGACCTCAAAGAAGCTATGGCAGCGGGCGGGCAAGATATGGAGGCTTGTATCAAAAATCAGCATTACGTCCCGATAATTGACTTCCTGCTTACCGAAAAAGGGCTTAATTATGCCGGGCTGCCAAAGGCATTAATAAAATTTCACCGCTACCCGGGCAGAAACCGTACGGCCCTGGACGAGCATCTGGCCGAAGCGGCTGAATTATGCCGCGACATTGATCAGGCCGATATCCATTTTACCATTTCGCCGGAACATATCGAAAAATTTGAATTGCATCTTCAACATGCATTACCATATTTTTCGGGAAAATTTAAAATACAATACCGAATCAGCCATACCGAACAAAAACCTTCCACGGATATCATTGCTGTAGATGAGCACAACCAGCCTTTTCGTAATGCCGACGGCAGCCTGTTGTTCCGGCCCGGCGGGCATGGCGCGCTGATACACAACCTGAATGAGCTTGATGCCGATATCGTATTCATAAAAAACATTGATAATGTCGCTCCCGGCAGCAAAAGCAGCGAAACGGTGTTTTATAAAAAAGTCTTAGCCGGTTATTTGCTGTACCTCAGGTATCATGTGTATGAGTATATCCGCGTTCTGGATTCAGAAAATTTGTCTGACGATGCCCTGACCAAGATTGTTGATTTTGTCCAAAAAGAATTGTCGCATGATTTTCCGGAAAGTTTTCATTCGCTTGATCTTTCGGGAAAAGCAGCTTATCTGAAAAAGCTGCTTAACCGACCCATCCGCGTGTGCGGCATGGTAAAAAACCAGGGCGAGCCCGGCGGAGGGCCATTCTTCGTGAAAGATGCACAGGGAACTGTCAGCCAACAGATCGTGGAAAGCTCTCAGGTAAACATGAACGATGAGCAGCAGAAAAGCATATTCAAACAGTCGACCCATTTCAACCCTGTTGATCTGGTATGCAGTCTCAGGGATTACAAAGGAGACAAGTTTGATTTGCTGCAGTTTGTGGACCCGGCCACCGGGTTTATTTCTTCCAAAACCAAAGACGGAAAACCGTTGAGGGCACAGGAACTGCCCGGTTTGTGGAACGGCGCCATGGCATTCTGGAACACGGTTTTTGTAGAAGTTCCCATCAGCACCTTCAACCCGGTGAAAACGGTAAATGACTTGTTGAGGAAGGAACATCTTGGGTAAAAACCAATAATAAGACGGATTTGTTCATCAATCTAAAATCAGAAATCGTTGATCGGTGTTCTTAAATCGTACTTTTTTTAATATCGAAAATTGATTAACGAATGTTGATTTTCGATTTTTCCGTTCGGCTTAGGCTCAAGCTGTTGAGGAAGGAACATCTGGGGTAGGAAAAATACGGTGCATTTTAAATTACAATCCGCCGGCGGCGGATCAAAATACAAATCACAAACAGTACTAAAACAACTAATGACCAAATACTCAAACAGCCGTTTTGAATTTTGAAAATTTTTCCGCCGTGGCGGATTGAAATTTGTTTGTGTTTTGTTATTTGTTATTTGGTCATTTCCTTCAAACAACTCGTTCGGCTTAGGCTCCAGCCTAAGCCTTTATTATTCTCACAGGCTCCAGCCTGTTTTAATAGTTTCAACGAAGTTGGAACCATCGCCTAACGAGTATTCTAAATTCCAATCCGCCGGCGGCGGATCAAACTCCAAAATACAAACAATTCTGAAACAACTAATGACCAAATACTCAAACAGCCGTTTTGAATTTTGAAAATTAAAAATTGGAATTTATTTGCGATTTGGTGCTTGAGATTTGTTTTTTTTCATGTACTATCTTAAGCCAAAACTATTATTCCTAAAAAGTGTTTCTAAATTTATTATTTTTGGGTTCCCAACTTTATATTATGGAAAATCCCAGTATCGACAAAAAAATCCTGAGCAAGGCTCAGCAATGGCTCGGCAATGATTACGACGAAGAAACCCGCCGCCAGGTTCAACAAATGATAGACGAAAACCCCGGCGAACTCGTGGAGTCGTTTTACACCAACCTCGAATTTGGAACCGGCGGGTTAAGAGGGATCATGGGCGCCGGCACCAACCGCATGAACAAATACACCGTTGGAATGGTTACCCAGGGGCTTGCAAATTATCTGAAAAAGATGTTTCCGGGAAATAGCCAGATCAGCGTAGCCGTGGCGTTCGACTCAAGGAATAACAGCAAATATTTTGCGCAGATCACGGCTGAAATACTTTCAGCTAACGATATCCACGTGTTTTTATTTGAGAACCTCAGGCCCACACCGGAACTTTCGTTCACCGTAAGGCACCTCAAATGCCAAAGTGGGATCGTCATCACAGCTTCCCATAACCCTAAAGAATACAATGGATATAAAGTTTACTGGGATGATGGCGGTCAACTGGTAAACCCGCACGACAAAAATGTCATTGAAGAAGTATTGAAAGTTACTTCGGCCGGCATGGTGAAATTTAATTCAAAACCGGAAAATATCAGTATTATTGGCGGCGATGTTGATGCTGTTTATCTTGCCGAAGTCGGGAAACTTTCATTAATTCCTGAACGTATTAAGAAACACAAAGATTTTCCGGTGGTGTATACGCCCCTGCATGGCACCGGCATTACGCTGGTTCCGAGGGCGCTGAAAAATTTTGGTTTTGAAAATATTCATGTGCTGGAGGCACAGGCAACCCCCGACGGGAACTTCCCGACCATCAAATCTCCGAATCCTGAAGAGCAGGCTGCCCTCAGCATGGCGATTGATAAAGCCAAAGAAACCGGCGCTGAGCTTGTCCTGGCTACCGACCCTGATGCCGACCGTGTGGGTATTGCCGTAAAAAATAATAAAGGCGAATTTGTGCTGCTCAATGGTAACCAAACAGGATCACTGCTGATATACTATTTGTTGAGCCAGTGGAAAAATTTTGGCAGGTTCACCGGAAACGAATTCATAGTAAAAACCATAGTTACCAGCGAGCTGTTATCAGAAATAGCAAAGAAATTTGAGGTGGAGTGTTTTGATGTGCTTACCGGTTTTAAGTTTATTGCCGAGATCATCAAAAAGTACGAGCATAAAAAACGTTTTATCGCGGGCGGTGAAGAAAGTTACGGTTACCTCGTGAGCGATTTTGTCCGTGATAAAGACGCGGTGATTTCCTGTTGTATGATTGCAGAAGCAGCGGTTTTTGCCAAAGAGCAGGGGATTTCACTGTACGATATGTTACTGGGCATTTATAAAGAGTTTGGTTTTTATTATGAGAGCCTGCTTTCTGTCACCAAAAAAGGTAAATCAGGCGCCGAAGAAATAAAACAGATGATGGAAAATTTCCGTCAGAACCCTCCGCAAAAAATTAATGATTCAGAGGTGGTAGTGATAAAAGACTATTTATTGCAACAGGAATATTCGTTGTCCACCTCGGCTATCACACCCATTGAACTTCCTAAGTCGGACGTGCTGCAGTTTTTCACCAAAGACGGCAGCAAAATCACCGTCAGGCCTTCGGGCACCGAGCCTAAAATAAAGTTTTACTTTGGAATAAAAAGCTCCCTCAGCAATAATGAGCACTTTGAGGAGGCAGAACAAAGCTGCAGGGAAAAGATCAATAAAATAAAATCCGACCTTGGCTTATAAATGGCAAAAAAAAACCGGCTGACCGCCGGTTTTTTTTGTTAAGATTTTAATGTTGGATCAGTATCTTCCGTGTAGTTATTCCTGATTCCCTTTTGATTTTCACCAGGTATAGCCCTTCTGTAAGAGCAGTGATGTCAATCTTAGAAAGTTGTTCCTCAAGAGTCCTGCTCAATACAAGGCTGCCGTTGGCATTGAAGATCTCTATCTGTGCGTCGCCGTTGTTCTCAATATACAGCATGTCATTTGCAGGATTCGGGTAAATGGATAACTGATCGGCTGAATTATCTGCTATGCCTGTACAGACGCCCACATTTTGGCTTACAGAGTCAATATCGGAGTCGTTCATCCAGCCAGTAAAGTAAAAATATAATTTACTCAGGTAATCTGATGCAGTTACATAAGTGTGAGTTTTATCCATGCCGAATTCCAGTGATGAACCATCGCCGAAGTCCCAGATAAACTGGACAAATGCACTGTCTTTCGCTGCATAATAGCTGTACATCCTGTCGGAATAAATGGCAGGTGATGTTATGGAGAAGGTTACGTCTGTATTATCGTTGATGCAGGAAGGCGTAAACGTATAGGACGGGTTTGCAATATCGCACTGTGTAATTGGGAGGAATGCCACATCAAGGTCCTTACTGCCACCTGAAAAAGTTTTGGTCTTTTTCCATGCACCGCTAGCTGATTGTTTGATACAGGTGAGCCATTCGCCTTGTCCGTCGTTAGCTGCAGGGTCTGATGCATAAAGAATAACGGCGTTGGCAACAGCAGTGCTGGTATTTGTAAGAGTAACAATATATGGAGCATTGACGGTAACCGGCGCGCTGAAAAGAACGGTTCTGTATGCATGCGCTGCAAAGGAATCGATAGTGTAACTCACCGTTGCCAGTGCGCTTCCTGTGGGTAATGAATCAACTCCTGCGAGATACAGATTGGCAGTTATGGATGTGGTTGGTGCAGTGTTCGTGTATCCATAAAAAACAAACCCCTTAACAGTGATTGATTGCGGACAGTTATAATACTGACCGGTGGAATAACTGTATGATGCATTGTTGAATAAGACCCACCCTGTAAAACCGGTAGCTTTTAAAACCGGATAATACAAAGTGTCAATAAATGCTGTGAAAGTCTTCGGTTCTGTCAGGTTGGGTTTTTGTATAAGTTTATTACTTAACAGTGCCGAATTTTTCAATGGGATGTTTTGGGCGAAGACTGTAGCAACCCCAAAAAACAACAGGAAAAGCGTAATTTTTTTCATAGGTGTATTTTTTAGCAAAAATAAATAAAAAATATAATTATGGTTAATGATTTATAAAAATATTTGAAATTTTAACAAACACACACGTGTTGAGTAATTAACAGTTCAAAATAATCCTTTTAGGGTCTATTCCGCTGGATTTGTTGCGGAAACATTTTCGGCCACGGGCTTGTTCATGGTGATTATAAACCACAGGACGAAAACACTGGCCAGGGCCCCGAAAAAGCACCAAACCGAAAGCACATTCCCCGAAAAATAGAGTATTGAGAAAAGGTAAGAAGCAAGGTTGACGATCCCTAAAATCCACATCTTTCTGGCGCTTGAAATGATCATGGATACCACCGTGGGCACCAGATATAATATTCCCCAGAGCCATTCTGCAGGCGGCGTATAGCTAAAAGTGTATTTTATATGAAGATTGGCGGCAGTTGCATCAGGATGCTGGAAAATCATGATATATAAGAAACACAGTATTAACAAAAAGCCAAGTCCAAGAAAACTCAACAGTATTTTCCTGCGTGCCGTGTTTTTTTCAAATAAGGCCATCGAAAATGGAATATAGACCGGCCATACCAGGTAGGCAAACACCAAAAAACCTATTATAAGCGGTGCTTTCCATTCAGCATAAACTGGATTTTTGAGAACGAGCCATAACAAGCCTTCGATACATTGCTGGACTGCAAAAAACAATGGGATTACAGCAAACACTTTTTGAGGGAATGTACTTGCTTTTTTAATGGATATAGCACCGGCAAAAGCTAACACAGCTGCCGCGCCAAAACTTGCTTCTGCAGAAAAACACATAACATTTTTTTTTACAAAGTAAAAGAATTTGTGGAAAAATAACACGTTGTTTCACAAAATTGTTTTTTTATATGGGCAAAAAAAAACCCCCCGGGTTGCGGAGGGTTTGATGATTTCAAAATGGATTTATACTAGGCTTTTTTTACATTTACCGCATTTAATCCTTTTTTACCTTCTTGAAGTTCAAAACTTACTTCATCGCCTTCTTTAATCTGGTCAACCAGACCTGATGCGTGTACGAAGTATTCTTTATCGGATTCACTGTCTTTAATAAATCCAAAACCTTTTAATTCATTGAAGAATTTTACTGTTCCTTTTTTCATTGTATTAATTTATTGTGTATTAAAATATTTGCAAATGTATACATTTTAATTTACATGGCAAAAAAATATTTAGTAAATTGATAAAATGGGAGATAGACTGACATATTTTAACAATATTCTTATGATTTCCGAAAAAAAACTAAATTTACCAATCAATTAAACATGACAGAACCTGCAAAAAATTTTATTGTTTATAAAGCTTCTGCCGGATCGGGGAAAACCTACACGCTGGTTAAGGAATACCTCAAGCTGGTTTTGGCCAACCCGCTGAAGTACCGCCATATTCTTGCGGTAACATTTACCAATAAAGCCGCCTATGAAATGAAAAGCAGGGTGGTCGCCTATCTGAAGCTTCTTTCAGATGTTGCCGATAAAAATGTTCCGGAAAAGGAAAAAGAACAGATCCGCGCAAAAAACTCAGCCCTTATTCAGGATCTTTCAAAAGCCACCAAACTTAACGAAACAGAATTATCAGCCAGGGCAAACGTGGTGTTGCACAAGATCCTTCATAATTATTCTGACTTTGCCATCAGCACCATCGACAGTTTTGTCCAGAAAATTATACGGACTTTTGCTTATGACCTGAAATTATCCCAGAATTTTGAAGTTGAACTTGATGCGAAACGTGTATTATCAGAAGCCGTTGATGTTATATTGAGTTATGCCGGCTCGGATGAGGATATCACCAAAATGCTCATCGAATTCATCAAACAAAAAATGGATGACGGCAAAACCTGGGAAATTGAGAAAGACCTTAAAACTTTTTCAGAACAGTTGCTGAATGAAAACACCCGGAAATACCTCGGATTATTTGCCGGCATTAACCTTGGTGAATTTTCAAAAGCAATTGCGGCTTCTTTTGTAAGGAGGAAAACCCTTGATAAAGAAGCTAAGCAGCAGGCTGCAGGTGTTTTAACCCTGATCAAAGGACATCAAATCGATCCAAAAAGCTTTTTTCAGGGGTCAAAAGGAATCCCCGGATTTTTCCAAAAGGTCGCCGCGAATGGGTTGGGTGCGGCTTCAACAAACTCTTATTGCGAAAAGGCGGTAAATGAAGATCTCTGGTATTCCAAAACTACTCCGCCCGGTGAAAAGGAGAAAATCGATACGATAAAGGACCGCATCAGTGCATCCTACAAAATAATTTTCAGCCATGTGGTTGAATTCCGCGACCTGGGCCTGATCATCAGGAGCCTGTATCCTTTGTCGCTCCTGAGCCAGATAGAAAAAGAAACCGAAACCATTAAAGCGGAAGAAAATATTATTTTTATCAGCGATTTTTACCGCAAGATACACGAACAATTGCTTAATGAGCCTGTACCGTTTATTTACCAGAGGGCAGGCGAAAAATACGAACATTATTTTATCGACGAGTTTCAGGATACTTCTGTCCTGCAATTCCAGAATATGCTTCCCCTTATCGAAAATTCCATGGCCTCGGGTAATGCCAACCTGATTGTCGGCGACGGCAAACAGGCGATTTACCGCTGGCGCAACGGCGAAGTCATGCAATTTGCTTCCTTACCGGAAATTTATAAAAAACCGGATTTGCCGCATTTCGATGATATTGAAAAATCGATTTCAAGAAATATCATGGATTATGGCGAGGATGAGAAAGGGGTTAACAACATTAACTTTCGCTCGAAAACGGAAATAGTTAGCTTTAACAATGGGTTGTTCGATTTCCTTTCTGCTGAAGTGCTTGACGAGAATAAAAATAAAATTTATCAGCACCAGGCTCAGCAGGCGAAGCCGGGAAACGACGGCGGCTATGTCAGCATCAAATTTTTTGAAGGTGGGGCAGCATATTCCGATAATCAGCTGAATGGCATCCTTGAGATCATCAAAGAACTGGCCGGAGCCGGCGCCCCGCTGAATGATATGGCCGTTATTTGCCGCATCAATAAACAGGCTGCCGATGCCGCTTCTTACTTGCTGCAAAACGGGATCGACGTGGTGTCCAGTGAATCCCTGCTGTTGGGCTCTTCTCAAAAAGTGAATTTTATCATTTCCATATTCCGCTACCTTGCTGATCCGGACAATGAACTGGCAGCCGCCTTCATCTTGTATTTCCTGCAACATAATTTAAAACCTGACCTTAGCCTGAACCAACTGATCTTGTTGTATCAGTCAATAAAAGCAAATAAGCCGCAAAAGTATCCGCTGAATAAGGTTTTTGAGCATTTCGGTTTAGCGCTGAAATTCGAAAACCTGGCTGCCATCCCGCTTTATGACCTGGCTGAGTTGTTGATCAGGGCTTTTGGTTTTACCGTACCTCCGGATCCTTTTATGGTTTACCTTTTGGATGCCGTTAATGAATTTACCGGCGACAATACACCCGGTATGCAGGATTTTCTTGAATGGTGGGATGAAAAAGGCGCCGGAAAATCCATCGTGGTTCCCGATAAGCTGGATGCGGTGCGGATCATGACCATCCATAAGGCCAAAGGGCTTGAATTCCCCATTGTTATTTATCCCTTTGCCGACGAATCGGTAAAAATAAAAGACGCCGGTACCTGGGTGGACAACACTTTTGAATATTGTCCCGGAATACCGGCATTTCCGATTAATATCAGTCAAAAAGCGCTGACCGGGACGTCTTTTGAAAGCCTTTACCTTCAGGAAAAAAGCAGCGCAGAACTGGATTTGCTCAACATCTGTTATGTGGCGCTTACCCGGCCTGAGGAACAACTGTATATACTTTCAAAAAAATATGAAAAAGATGAGGGCTCCAGCTTTGGCTCCCTATTGAAAAAATACCTGAAACATACCGGAAAATGGTCTGATGAAAAAGATCTTTATGAGTTTGGAAGCCGCTCAGGTTCTTTGATCCAACATCACATGGCCGAAAAAAGCAATACGGCCATCCCTTCAACTATTTTCTCCACCGACTGGACCGATAAAATGGTCATCCGCTATAATTCCGCTATTTTGTGGGAAGATGATGAAACGGCCCGGAGTATTTCATGGGGGAACATCGTTCATAAGGTATTGTCCGAAATCCGTGAGGAAGCAGATATTCCGGAAGTTATAGCGAAGATGGTTCTCGAAGGTGTCATAACAGATGCCGATGCGGGGAAGATCCGCGAATACCTGGATAAGCTGATGCAAAACCATGAGTTTAGCAGGTTTTTTGGCCCGGGCCTGCATGTGTTGACCGAGGCTGAGATCCTGACACCCGATAACAATGTCTACCGCCCCGACAGGATCATTTTTGAAAAAGAATATAATATCGTCATAGATTTTAAAACCGGCGCTGCCAGGGAAGATCATAAAACCCAGGTGCGCAATTATGCGCGACTGCTGACAGAGATCAACGGCAAACCCTGTGAGCTATACCTGGTGTACCTGCAAAAAGAGCCGCGGGTTGAACGATTGGACAACTGAAGCGTACGGTTTGATCGCATTATAAAAGAAAGTTCTGAAAACGGCGTTAGATTAACAACACAAAAAAAATTATTGTATGGAACCATTGATAAATTTCGAAACCCGGTTCTGCCTCAGGCATTATGAGATGAGCAAATACGGCGAAGCCACGCCAGAGACCATGCTGGCCATGCTCGAAGAAACGGCAGCGGAACATTGCCATGCGATACAGAACGATCTTTACAAGCTGCAAAGGCAAAACATCGGCTGGGTGCTGGTATCGGGCGGCCTGCAAATGACGCGTTATCCGGTGTACAAAGAAGAGATAAAGATCCGGACATGGTTGTCGAGCTATTCAGCAGTGAGAGGGATCAGGGAGAACATCATCTTCGATTCGAAAAATAACATCATTGGCAGGGGGCGTGGGCTGTGGCTTTTTTATGATATAAGCCGCCGAAAGCCTTTGGCTATTTGGGACGAGTTCAAAGAAAACTGGTCCGTGAACCCGGAGGTTTCATCGGATCACGACCTGGTGTCGAAGATGGAGCCGGTAAGCAGGGCAAGCTATACGAACGGCATCCGTGTGCGCTCTTCAGAGATCGACATGTACCACCATGTGAACAATGTGATGTACCTGCACTGGCTGCTGGATTCCGTCCCTGAAAGCATTATGGAAAACTGTTTTCTGCACGACATTCAGGGCCGCTTCATCGCCGAGATAAAATACGGCGACAACATGGAGTTCCTTACCGAGGAAGAGGCCGGGGGCAAGGCGTTCAGGCATACCATCATCAACCGGGATACAAAAAAAGTATGTGCCATAGCCACAACCGTGTGGCAGCCGAGAACGTTCTTTTCTGCAAAGTAAGGGCATATGAAATAATAACGGTCTGACCGGTGATGAAGCGCGTCACGCTGAGCCGATTTTCCGGAAAATATTCTTTAGCAATAAAAAAAAAGAAAATCTTGTCCCCGCCTGCGTGGCACAGGCAGGGAAGTGTGCGCGATTGAACAAAGTAATTATTATTAATCAACAAAAAACAGTCATCTGATGACTGCCAACTTAAAATTATTGCAATGTTTTGAAGTTTTTAGTCATCTGATGACTGCACACCAGCCCTTGAATTGTGAGAAAAAATATCGTAAATTTGATTACCATTTCTGCGGTTGAGTTTCGGTACATGTAATTCTGCCTGTTTCGATGCCTGCCGTTTTTGTTGAACATAAAAAACAAAAAAATGGATAGAGAAGCGAAAGCAATAATTATTTGGATAACAGTAAGCGTAGCGTTCGTGATACTTTCACTGGTATTGCTCTTCGTTCCATGGTGGATACCGCACGAAATGGAGGTAAAACTTGCCGTGATACTGTCGGGTTTTCTATCAATAATTATCATAACCGGCCTGATAAAAAAAAGATACAGCGAGCATGCTGCTTCTGTTTTAAATGTACTTCAGTATATCATGATAGCCTTGCTTTGCGCTGTGGTGTTTACAGGAGTTTTATTCTGGTTTGACTCCTGGATCATTGGCAGGCTGGGCAGGAACAACAGTTATGCATACCTGGTTTTCGGTATGCTGTCGTCGGTTGCATGCTTTTTTACTTCATGGAGGAACCCGAAAAGTATCAGGTATGTTCCCATTATTATAAATGCAATTGTTATATTTCCTGCTGTATTCGGCGATTTTGATTCCATGTCAATCTATGGACTTGTCCTGACAGCAGGCACATCCCTGCTGGGTTATTATTTGGGAAATAAGAGGATACGCTCACGGGAAGAACAGGGATAGCAGATGGCAAACCCGGATATGTGCAGCAATTGCTGTCTGCACAAACATCTTTCCACGGAAAAATATTATTTTTACCGCTAAGAAATTGTTTGGATTTTATCTTTTAATATCTTTATGCGCCTTTTTTGCTGCAACTTCGTTAGATTTTTCGACATAGGATAAACTATGTCTGCAAAATCTGCCTCGTTTCGCTAAAAAATCCATCATAAATCTTATTTAACATATCCGCCGCGGCGGATCCAAACAGTTTCTAAATAAATTCAAAAATTATGTCCCAATTATTTCCCCCGTTCATCACCGGCCTGCCCGAAGCCGATATGCCTGTCAATGGCGTTAAAGCATACCTTTCGCAGGGCGAAGGGCACCAGATCATATTTATGGAGTTTACGGAAGATACCGTAGTGCCCGAACATTCGCATGCCAACCAGTGGGGTTTTGTGCTGGAAGGCAGGATCGAGCTGACCATCGGCGGCATAAAAAACACCTACGTAAAAGGCGACAGGTTTGTAATAGGCAAAGATGTCAAACACTCCGCAAAGATCTTTGCAGGCTATGCTTCCATAGAATATTTCGACCAGGCGGAACGGTATAAGAAAAAGAAATAAGCAGCAGATTAAGCCTAAAGCCCTTTCTGGTCAAGGTATTATTTCAGTAACTTGGCGACATATTTCACGAATACCTTGAACCAGTTGTGCTAAGTTTGCAATTTAGCACCCTTCAATAATTTCATTATGTTATTTTAACCTTGATATTATCAATATTTTTATATTTGTAAAAAAATAAAACCAACCAAAAGGTACAGTAAACAAACTGTTTCTTTTGGATACCATTACCTTTGGTAATGCTATAAACTCGTTGGCGTTCATTGTAAAAAGACAAACAGACGACAGAATGACAAAGAAATTTTTGCTGCATAAAGACAAGGAAAAATGAAAATTGCCAACGCACAAAACAACACATTTGCAAGCCCCTAAACACAAGCCGATGCTTCAGCTTGCAAAAGAGTTGTTTTCTTGCCTACGCACCCATGCCCACTCAACCACCCCATGATATCCATTTTCTTAAATTGTTAATAATTATTTTTAAAGATTTGAATTTTATCAGGAAAATGTAGCTATATTTGCCAATATTTGTCAAGACAAAATTAAGCAGTTTGAAAACGATAGGTAACACACTAAGAGAATTAAGGGAAGAAAAAGGACTATTACTTCGAGAAGTAGGTGCTAAATTGTCAATTGATCCAACTATTCTGAGTAAAATAGAACAAGACAAAAGAATGCCTACAAAAGAACAAGTTAAAGCTCTTGGTGAGTTTTACAAAAAACAACAAAACGAAGTAATTATTGCTTGGCTTTCTGACAAACTTGTATATGAAGTTAAAGGCGAAGAATTAGCATTGCAAGCTATGCAAGTTGCTGAGGAAAAAATAAAATATAATTCAAAGTCAAAAAAGTAATAATAATCATGACAGGTATTGATATAAGAGAAAAACGAAATGATATTGGTTTAAGCCAATCAAAACTTGCGGACATTACAGGTATTGAACAAGCTCGTATTTCTGCTTATGAGTTGGGCAAGCTAAATTTGACGAATACTGAAATAATTAAGATTTCAAAGCAATTGGAAATTATTGATGAACACACAGTATTAAAATTAAAAAAGAAAAGATTTCAGAATAGTCAACATCTTGAATCTATTATATTACAGATTCCGAGAAGAGGATATAAAAAAACAAATCGAAATATAGAATATCTTAAAACGCTTAATGGACTAGAAAATCAATTTCAAAATCCACCGAAAACAGGGCTTAGGGCTATCTCTTTTTTTGCAGGATGCGGAGGTTTATGTTATGGTGTTAAAGCTGCGGGGTTTGAAATTGTGGCAACAAATGAATTAGTTGAGGAATATAAAAATATTTATAGGCAGAATTTTCCTACTGCGAATTTCTTACCAAATGACATAAAAGATATTTCAGAAAACGATATAAGTGAGATTTTGGAAAAACACAAAACTATTGATTTAATGGTTGGTGGACCACCCTGTCAAGGTTTTAGTTTAGCAGGTAAAAGAGACGTTAATGATAAAAGAAATACCCTTTTTGAGTATTATTTAAAAATTGCAAAACAAATACAACCAAAAGTAATTTTAATTGAAAATGTAAGACTTCTTACATCAATGAAAGATCCGAATGGGAGTTTAGTTAGTAAAAGGATTCTTGATACTTTTGAAAAAATTGGATATGTAAGCACATTTTACAATGTAAATGCAAAAGATTTTGGTGTACCACAGCATCGAGAAAGGGTAATATTTATTGCTGTAAGAAAAGACTTACAAAAAAATCCATCAATTCCAGAAATTAAATTTGGAAACTCAGTAAATCTATTTAATTCTTTCGACCCATATTTTACTTTTGGTGATGCTGTGTCTGATTTGGAATTTTTGGAATCTGGCGAAAAAAGTAAAACAGACAAATATCATTGGGCGGTTAAGCATCCTGAACATGTTATTAGATGGTTAGTTGATGTTCCCGAGGGGAAAAGTGCACATGATAACGAAAACCCTGAATTGAGACCACCATCAGGTTATAATACCACCTACAAAAGACAGGTTTGGAATGAGCCAGCTGGTACAGTTGCAACTACTTATGGAATGATATCAGGATGCAGGAATGTTCACCCTATTGCAACTAGGTCACTTACTACAAGAGAAGCTCTTCGTTTGCAAAGTTTTCCTGATTCATTTAAACTTATCGGTAATGATGGAACAATTCGAACTGTAATTGGTAATGCTGTTCCACCATTACTTGGGTATGAAATAGCTAAACATTTACTTGCTAATTATATGTTGTAAAAATATCCAGCCTCTAAATTAAATTGAAGTTGTGTTGCATTTTGTTTATTGCCTAAGCGTTGAAATTGTATTATCCCGAATCTTGGTGCTTCATGAAAAATACCTTTTGTGAGTTTTCTATCTTCAACAGATCGGCTTTTCTTTCTATCGGCATAAAGTTTCTTAGTAAAACCAGAATATTTTTTTGATAATTTCACTATTTCATCAATTGAAAATAGAGCAAATTCTTGAGGTCCTGAAGTTATTTTCTTGGTTTTGTGGATAAGTATATCAGGGATAAAAGGATCATTCGGGTAAGCCTTCTGTAACAGAAGTCTAGTGATTTCATTTTGATATGTTTCAAATATTTTTTCAAGTTCTTTGCGTCCTTTGGTGTTTATTTCTTCCCAAAAAAATCTACTTGTATCAATAAGTCTATTTTTCATGACAATTTTATCGTCAATCGGTCTATAACCCGGGTCTCCACAGAATTGTTTCATTGCAACTCTTGCATCATTGCTAATCTTAACGATATTAGATTCAATTAAATCGCAAAATGCTGTTGCTGTTGAACAATAAAGTTGTGCATTAGTTGGATTCTCTTTATTGCACTGTTTTACTGTTATACCAACTGTTTTGAGTTGTTTGCCATTATATAATGATAATAAAACATCACTTTTGCATGCCTTGACAACAACACCACGTACTTGCAACCATTGTTTTCCACCATCTGCAGTGGCTAATGTACCTAATGCTATTGCTTCTACTTTATCACATTGACTCCAACCTAAGACAGACAGTGCTTTTTTAATTACGTTTATTTCTGGATTGCCATAAATCAATTTATTTGGTAAAGGTTTTTGATTTATTGGACATTTAACTTTGTTAATATTTGTAGCAAGTGTAACTTCAAATTTATGCCCTGTTTTTCTTCCTATTATTCCAGCCTGTATTTGCAAGGCATGTTTTGTATCGTTTGGTGTTAACGCCATATTATATATTTTTTGTTAATGAACTAATTGTTGTGTTTAAACCTTTGGCGAGAATAAATAAATTACTGAAAGAGATATTTCTTAAACCTCTTTCAACAAGACTTATATAGGTTCTATCAAACCCACAATTAAAAGCAAGTTCTTCTTGAGAAATTTTAAGTTCAGCACGTTTTTGCTTGACTACTTCTCCTAACTTTTTGAGAATTAATTCTTTTTCCATAATTTTGCAAAAGTATGTATATGCAGACAATATGACAACGGACAATGCGTCTCATTTTGTTTTCATAAATACCTACAATGAATGCCAATGCTTCATAGTCAAGCACATTTGCAGGTCGCACCAGCCAACGCTAAGACCAAAACCTGCAAATGAGCTTGCCTACCCCCAACGCACGAACAGAAAGACAATGCAGCAAAAATGAATGAATATTAACGAGAAAAATGAACAACGAAACGCTAACAAAGTGTATATGCCATAAGGGTTTCAGTGAGTATTCAAGCGTTGTAGCCCGCTCAAACTTTCGTGTCGGTGGACAGGAAACTGCTCCGCAATCCCTTACGGCACATACACTCGACCGTTACTGCCACAAAAATATATTATAATCCCAAAAAAAATCCGAATAATTAATTTATTAAAAAGGGCTGCTTGGAGAATTTGCCAGTTCCTTCACACTCTCCCTAAACGGCCTGATGTTAACTTTGAAGACTTCTTCTGTTTTCGACGTGTCATAACTAATGTCGCTTTTTAGGCTCAATAGGTTCTCGCGGCTCACCGGAAATTTTAAGTTAAACATTCCTGCCAACTTTATAATCCCCAAGGCCAGGCTGAACGGGATGCGTACGATGTTGGTTTTTTTTCGCGCCGTTTCAGAAATTATTTTTACAGCAGCCTCCAGCGGCAATATTTCTTTTTCTGCAAGCGGGAACGTGCCGCAGATATTGTATTCCAGTGCATGGCCGATACATGCGAGCAGGTCATCAATATAAATGGATTGTACGGGTTGCCGCCCGTCGCCGAAAACCGGGATGATGCGCCGGCTGAGGATTACCTGCTGGAGGTTCGCATAAGTTCCCCGCTTTCCAAGTACCAGCCCGGGTTTCAGGATCAGGTCGCGCGAGTTGTCAAAGATTTTTTCAATCTCAAACTTTGACTGCCCATAATGGGAAAGGCTTTCGGCATGTGAAGAAAAGCTGGAGAAATAAATAAATTTCTTTATTTCGTTTCTGCGGCTGGTTTCCAGGAGGCGGTAGGTGCCCGACCGGTTGAGGGCATGGGCATTTTTTTGTTGAGGCGAATATTTTACATAGGCGCAGTGGATAAGCGCATCGGCCATGATAAACGGTTCTTCCGGCGGTTCTGTGGAAAGATCGTATTCGTAAAAGGTGACATTTTCGGGCAGCCCTGCCGGTTTGGACCTCGACAACGCCCTGATGGCATGGCCTTTAGCACTGAGGTAGCGCACCAGCTCGCTGCCGATAAAACCATTAGCGCCGGTGATAATGATGGTTGCCATAGTTTTAAACTAGTCCTGTTAATACACCATTTCCCTCACCATTCCGATTTTCAACATAAACAAATATATGCAATTTCCGGGGTAAAAACAAATAGGACGGGGCACTGCTCAGACTGATCGGTTAATTGCGCGTCACGCACAGCAGCGACAATTGCAATCCGCTAATATTCCTCCTTTTCAGGGAGATTAAACCCAGATTACGCGATAGGAACGTAGTGAACTATTGAGTAGCGCGCAGGATTGTGCGTTGAATCTGCCCGTCCCGCACACGAAGTGTCGGGAGGGAACCCCT
>Ga0209099_1001810_pt1 | contig 20314 bp, 12 predicted proteins | sample AD_JPNHW2_MetaG_FD_184430 | JGI IMG/M metagenome (GOLD analysis project Ga0209099, IMG submission 184430) | Active sludge microbial communities of municipal wastewater-treating anaerobic digesters from Japan - AD_JPNHW2_MetaG (SPAdes) (version 2) | ecosystem: Engineered > Bioreactor > Anaerobic... | reverse complement strand
CATATTCGGGAGCTGCTGATTATATTTTTGTAGATGAGGCTGTTTCAGTTCAAAATACTTTTTACTATTACAGGGTTAATATCATTAGTGAATGTGATATCTCAATGGCGGAATCTAATATAGCTCACAATATTATTATTTCCGGAGCAGCCGATGAAGCTCATCGAAATACACTGCAATGGTTGGCATATGGAAATTGGGAAATGGGAGTAAATAGCTATTCAGTTTTCCAAAAATTGCAAACCGAACAAATGTTTGCTGAAATTGATAACATTGCCCCAAATAATTTTAATACTTATGTGGATGATGTGTCAGGATTGTTTAGTTTTGGTTCTGATTTTGAATATTATGTTGAAGCTGTTGAGGAGACCAACTCTTATGGATTTAGTGACAGAAGCAGGTCTAATCGTATAACACTTAAACAAATGCCCACCACTTATCTCCCGAATGCATTCACTCCAAATGGTCTTAGTAATAAGGTTTTTATGCCAATTAATTCTTTTGTGAGCACTAATAATTATAGTTTTTCAATTTTTTCAAGAAATGGGGAACTGATTTTTCAAACCTTTGATCCATATACCGGCTGGGATGGTACCTGTTTAGGTAAATCTTCAGAACTGGGTGTTTATGTCTATTTGATAAAATATATTTATCCCGATGGAACTCCCTATGAAAAAATTGGAACAGTTACTCTTTTAAGGTAATCGTTGTTCACTTGTCTTTTAATAATTCTGTTCTTAATGAATTTCTTTAAAATTATTTCTGCTGTTTTTCATCCACTTTTATTACCTCTTTATTATTTTATTCTGATGTTTTTTGCTTTGGGGATGTTTAGTATTGACCCAAAGAATATCATTTTTTTATTTGTTTTTTTATTCTTTTCTTTGGTCATTTTACCTATTTTTGTGATAAGATTTTGTCAGAAATTTTCAATCATAAAAGAGATAGATTCACCTTCTAAAAAAGACGGATCCATTATTCTTGGCATCTTACTTTTGTTTTATCTTTTTAATTTGAGAATGTGGTATTTAAAAGACATTGATCAAATTTATTTGTATGTCTTTTCTATTTTTGCCGCCGGTAGTGCTTTACTTTTAATATTAAATTTTATATATCCGTTAAATTGGCATTCAACTGCTTGGGGTACACTTTTTGGCTTTTATTTGATAATGCTTAATTTCGGAGCAATTTTTTATTTTGAAATATTAGCTTTAATTATTCTTATTTCAGCTTTTGTGGCTGTTTCACAAATGAAAATCGGTCAAACAAAACAACCCCAATTGTATTTGGGGTTTGCATGTGGATTTATTGTTGCCTATATTTTAGGAATTACTTTATTGATCTATTAGAATATATTCCAGGTGAGACCAACTGACATAGGATATATTTGAGGACCTTTACCGTCCTGAAATAGTTTTGTTACTTGAATACAGTAGTAAAAACTTACATATTTCCATCCGGTGCGTAAATAAACATCAAAATTATATTTCTGTTTATTGTACATTTCATAATTTTTAATCCATATCTTTTCATCATTGCCATTAGGATTTTTCCCTTTGTAAGTCTGAGAAATTTCTGCAACCAGTCCGAGTCTGACTCCGAGACTGATTTTAAACCCATTTTGATGACGATACCTGAATTCAAGAGGAATATTACAATTGATATAAGTCATTCTGTTCAGATCATAATCAATATTTGCCGTATCAATAACATAATATCTCATAACCCAAGGAGTTGGGTCAATATCAAGACGTGCATCAGAAAACTGAGTATAATAGCTGACTCCAAGACCTAATCCGAATGAAAATGGCCCCTTATTTGGAAGTTTGAAATCCCACATAGCCGAGATGTTAAAACCGGGATGCAATTTATTTACATTCACGGACGAAGGCATTCCCATCCAAAAAGTGTGGAAAACATCAACCATCAGACGGTCTCTGATTATTTCCGGTTTTTTATTGTTTGAAAGGGTGTCATGCGAAGATTGTGCATTACTAAATGGCACCAATAAGATGAGCATAAAAAATATGAGGGCTGCATTTTTTTTCATTCGTAATAATTTTGAGGGCAAAGATACAAAAATATTGAAAGCTGTTTATTTGAATATGTTGATTGGGAAATTAAGAAATTAAATTAGGCTTGTTTATTTAGGGAGATAACCCGAGTGAAATGAAAAGGGTAGAAGATCAGCTACACTTTTGAAAATATATACTTTTCCTACATCTCCTGAAAGAATAATTTCAATTTTCTGATTAAATTTTTGTTCAAATTCAATAAGTGCCTGACGGCATCCCCCACAAGGAGTGACCGGTTCTGTAGTCTGTTTTAAGGCGCTATGAGAAGAGATGGCAATTCTGGAGAATGGAACATCAGGATATTGAGATGAGGCATAAAAAGCAGCTGTTCTTTCTGCGCATAATCCGGAAGGATAGGCGGCATTTTCCTGATTATTGCCGGTGATAATTACTCCGTTATTTAATAATATGGCAGCACCAACCTTGAAATGTGAATAGGGAGAATAGGCATTCTTAGCAGCTTCACTTGCCATAACCAATAATTCTTCAATCTCTTTGGGCAATTCAAAACGACTTTCAAATACCATTACTTCTGATGTAAAATTGAGTTTTTCCATATTTTCCATTTTTAAATTCGCTATTTAAACAACTTAAAACAGCGTCTAGTTCAAAATCAATATTATGTTTCTTTTATTCCGGCATTAGCTATTTTATTATTATCAAAAATAAATAGTAAAAAAGAATTGAAAAAAGCATATAATGTAATTCCTACTTGTGTTTCTAAAGTATCTTCGGTAAAAAGCGAAAAGAATATGATGATAAAGAATATTTGATAGAGTATGGTGTGTGAATTTTTATTTTCTAAAAATGGATAAACGAGAGTGAATAAAAAACAGATTAATAATATTACACCTCCCATCAGGCAATAAGTTATAAATTGATTATGACACCCCATTTCTTTTTTGTAGGTTAAGGGTGAATTTTGAGCAATAAGTTGATTGTCTATTGCCGATTTATGATCCCCAATTCCGACACCGAAGAGAACATTGGTCTTTATTACTTGAAATCCTACTTTCCATAATTCAATACGTTGCAAAATAGAAGAATGGTCAATTTTATTGTATTTTTCATAAAGAGTAAAGCTGAATAAAAGTGGATATAAAGAACGTTTAAGCCCAAATCCATATGAATAGTCAACGTTAGCAATTCCCTGTTCAATATTATTAATATCTTTATCACTCAGTGCTTTAATACCTTCTCCATCTTTTCTCAATCCTTTGGAGTTAAGGTACCTTATGATGGTTGTTTCAATAGAATCGTTATATGTAAGTTCACTTCTTTTTGCCCATTCCGTTTTTAATTCTTCTTCACAAACATACAAATAAACCAGAGAGCCGTTTTCTAAAATTGAGTTAAGGTCATGATGATAAAGATTCCCTTCTTTTGTTGTACTTTCCAATTGCGATTTAAGAGGCGTTTTTACTGAATAATAATCATAAATAATGTAAGTAGCATATGCTGCAAAGCCTAAAACCAAAAGTGAGAAAGAATAGATAATAATTTTTCTGAGGAAGTCTTTTTTACGAGATAGTAACATCTTGAAAAGAATAAAAACCGAGGCGATTATCAAGATGGATATACCGGTTAGTGTCTGTGCTATAAATAGATATATGACAAACCATACTGAAACCAACAAAAATATTGTTCGGGTAATTTTAGAATAGTGGGTTATATTAAAACTTATAAAACCGCAGAGAAAAATGGCTAAAACTATACAAAGGCTGAAACGGATATGTGAGATAAATACGGAAATATCACGGATGTCAACAACATCATTATTGAGCAAATAAATGACAGAGTATATTGTGGCAAAAAAGACAGAACAAATAAAACCAAAAATCACAATACGTTGTGCTTTGCCCTCAAGTGGTTTTGAAGTTGCCATTATAATCGGCGTATAGAGTAGGGGAAGTTTACTTAAAAGATTATCAAGACCGATACTCCAATTATCTGTTTTAATTAGGCATAAACTACAAATAAAGAAAAATGCAGACAAGACTACGGCTAATCTGTTAGCTTTAAGTAATTCCCATTTTTTTTTCCAATTCCACTCTAAAAACCAGTTAACTGAAAGGAAAATTCCTCCCATGCTCATAACATAATTTGACAAAGGAATGCTGCAAGCAATCATGAGCAGGCAGACAATATGTATAATATGGTGAACGTCTTGTCGATTCACTAATTCAGTTTTTTTCCGGATAATATAGCTTTGTATTTTGATTGGTCAAGTAAAATATCTTTAGCATACTTTACATCAGGATCAGAAGCTAGAGAATTAATAATTCTGCCTTTTTGAAAATAATATCTGACAGCAATTTCTGAGCCTAAGTATTGAGAAATTTCATCTTTAAATTTCATAAGATCTATCGATTTTTCTTTGGCAATTCTTTCAGTCATTTCTTTATAGAGTGGTTCAATGGCAGAAAAATATTTTTCTGCCATTGAAGCATCTTTTAACTCATCTAAAAGTTCTTCAGATTCGGTAGTATATGAATAATCTTTATCTTGAAGAAACTTAATAAAATCATCATATATGGCATCATTGATTACAAATTTATCAGCGGGAAGGATAGTAGGGTGGCTTTGGTAGAATTGATTTGCATAGTCAAAAATCAGATTATGCATTACCAAAGCAACCAGAATATTACTAGCAAGTGTATCAGGAGTAATCACATCAGGTTCAATTCCTCCTTTATCGTATACAGTTCTTCCATTCAAAGTTTTATATGGAGTTGCAAGTGAATCAGGAATATAATTAGAATGATTGAGAGTATCTTTATTAAAATAATCAATATTTTGAACACAACGACCACTAGGGATATAATATTTGGAAACTGTCATTTTAAGAGAAGTGTTATAACTAAGGGGAACGATATTCTGAACAAGTCCCTTTCCATAAGTTTTTTTACCTACAATAACTCCCCGATCAAGATCCTGAAATGCTCCTGAGACAATTTCTGATGCAGAGGCACTAAGGTTATTTACCAAAACAACCACCGGTATCTGTCGGTCAACCACAGGGTAACGGGTCTTGTAAACATTGCTTTGTTCTTTGATTTTTCCTTTTGTCTGTGCGATAATAACATTCTGGTCAACAAAAATATTCATAATATTGACCGCTTCATTAAGTAAGCCGCCTCCATTATTACGAAGATCAAGAATCAGATAATTCATTCCTTGTTCTTTTAGTTTAAGGAAAGCTTCTTTTACTTCATTGCCTGCATTATCAGTAAATTGATCAAGTTTAATATACCCAATATGGTGTTCAAGGATGCCGTAATATGGGATATTGGGTAATTTTATCTCTTTTCTTGTAATATTGAAATTAATGGGTTTATCAGTCCCGGGTCTTTGAACTTCTAAAGAAATATTGGTGCCGGGTTCTCCTTTCAAAATGGTGCTGACATCGTTAGAGTTTTTGCCGTCAGTAGATTGATTATTGATTTTAAGGATACGGTCACCTGCCAGCAATCCCGCTTCAGAAGCCGGACTATTTTCATAAGGTTCAGAAATGACAACATAATTACCATATTGTTGAATAAGAGCTCCGATACCTCCATATTGTCCTGTGGTCATCAATTTAAACTCTTCAATTTGAGATTCAGGATAATAAACCGTATAAGGATCTAAACTTTCTAACATGGCATCAATGGCTGTTTTTGTAAGCGTTCCCGGAGAAATCTCATCGGCATATTTTGCATTCAGTTCTTTGAGAATTGTAACAAAAATATCTACATTCTTAGCTACTTCAAAATCATTCTGACTTTGTGCCGGAATCATCAAGAAAAAAGTTAAGGAAAATATAATAACTTTGATATAAAATTTATGAATCATACGTAACATTTTGAATTATAGATTGGCAAAAATACAAAATAAAGTGGAATCAATAAAAAGTGAAAACTTGAAAAAATTCTTTTCATATAGCGAATTTAACATTTTCAGATTTTCAGATTTTTATTACAATCCTAAACGTTAAACAGGGGTTATTATTGCACCGTTATTTTCTTAGAAATTAATCCTTCTTTAAGAAAAATTCTTACTATATATGTCCCCGGTGAAAGATCTGAAATATTGATTTCTTTCTCAGGAATAAGGACATTGACTATTTGTTTTACAATCTTACCGGCAAGATCCATAATCTGAATATTCAGAATTGGATTTTCATTTCCGGAGGAGATCATAATATGGCTGTGTGACGGATTAGGATACAAAAGAATGGATTCAGAAAGTTCATTCTCCTGAATTCCGGTTATAACTGTCAAATTAAGTGTGATAATGCTATCACAACCTCCTTGTGAAAACAGGAAAAGAGTATCTTTGATGATTCCGGCCGCAGTCGTCGTAATAGAAAAACCATTTTGATTATATATTTCTCCGGAAAATACAGTGTCTTCGATATTAATTATATATTCAGGGAGAATTGTCAAGCTAAGAGTAACTACGCTATCACATCCATTGGCAGCACTATATGTTCGGGTGTATTCGCCGGAAGAATAATAAGTTGAATCTTCCCAGGTATATGAATCACAAATACTTACTGCAAATGTATAAGAACTCAAAGGTAAGGTTTCAAGATGAAGTGTGAAAATGCTGTCACAACCATTTTCTGTTAAAAGGCTATCGTAATAAATTCCGGGCATATTCAAGTTGTTTCCTCTCCATTGATAGTAGTTATTTGAGCATATTGTGTCGTATAATTCAAAAAGATATACCGGCGTAATGGTAAGGGATAAGTTTACCAAACTATCACACCCTAAAATGGAACTTAGAGATAGGGAATGCTGAGTGGTTCCGGTAAGATTTTGGGGTGGTAAATTGAAACCATTTACAGAGTAGGCAGAACCCTGACAAATGGTATCAAATAGCGTGATGTTGTACGTGGGATTGACAGTCAGATGTACTAAAACGATGCTGTCACATCCATTTGAGGCAGTTAAAGTATGGGTGTATATTCCTGTTGAATCAGCATTAAATCCGTTTTGTTGATAAATTTCCCCTTCGCATATCTGTGCAAAAAGATTATTTTGGTATGCATTTCCAACCATTAGATTCAAAATAATCAGACTGTCGCATCCATGAGTAGTAGAAAAAACAGTGTCATAAATGCCGGGTTGGGTGAGAAGTCTTCCAAAGAAATTGTAATTTCCGCTTTCACAAATTGTAACTTCTATGGTATCAGACTGATATACAGGATAAATGAATCCGGTTACTGCAACACGCTCGCTTTCACAACCTAAAGTAGGATTGTATGATGAAACATAATAAGTCGTAGTTTGATAAATTGTCGGACTGTAAACATTTCCTGTATAAATTAAATTGCCTTGCGTGATATGATCATACCATCGACAAGTATTGGTAATGGTATCCGGAATTGCACTTAATGAAATAGAACCCGGTCCGCAACGATTTTCATCATTAACAGTGGGATGAAGTGTAGTGATGATAGTGAAATGTACTCTATAGGTTTTAGTCACATTCCCATTGGTTACCATTACTGTAGCAATCGGTGCTGATGAGTTAGCCTGAGTAATAAGAGGGGGGCTAGCAAGGGAGGAGGCAGTTGAGGCAGTAATTAAAGGTAATGTGTCACCATAGCAATATGGAGTAGAAATATAATAATCGGTAATATCAGGATTAAATCCCCCGATAGAAACTCCTCCTACTTTAAGGTCGCTGAGACGTGCATTATAGATCATTTCAATATCATCACAATAAAGATTGTCGGTGGCAGCGCCGGTTCCCGGGTTTTTGTTTGTTGTAATGGTTATCAAAATATAAGCAGGAGTTTGATTTAAAGAGGAGTAACTGTCATAATCGAAAGAAACGGTATATTGATGCCATCCCTCATCTCCACGCTGAAATTCTGAAACTGCTTTGCCAACTACAAAACTGGAAGAGTTGTTGGTTTCAGGATCGGTATATTCATAATTTCCGTGAATAACGGCATGCATTTTTGCATATTGGGTGGAAGAATTTGGGCATACGAATTTGGCCCAGAAACGGATGGAATCGGGTCTGCCTGTAAATGGTTCGTTAAAATTGCTATCTCCGATTACCGTAAAAGTATGGTTTGCACTATTAGCAGGTGAAATGTTTCCAACATTAATACGACCTGTAGTGACTGTTCCGTTTGCAATCACTGAACCTATAGCTATTCTGGCATAAATGTTACAACTATATCCTGTTCCGGTATGAGTATCAGTAGAACGTTGAATCTGTTGGGCACGGGCAAAGCTTGCTAAAGAACCGGTATTGTTCATGTGAGAACTCCAATTGGTCGGTTCTTCGTAGCTTGTGCCAAGACTATCCCATATTTCAAAATTCCCGTTTCGAATTTGATATTGCCCGAAAGCAGTAAATTGACCTATTACCAATATGAGAAACAAAGTTCTTTTCATTTTAAGGTAGTTTTATTGATATTAAATACGAACTAATGCAAAAATACATTTTTATTCAGTAAAATAATGAAATCGACAATAGATTGAATTCCAAAGTTTATTATTATTATTTAAAAATATGCTTTTGTTTATAAGTAAAGATTGGAATCCCCATAACTCAGAAAGCGGTATCCGTTATTAAGAGCATGGGAGTATATTTCTTTCCAGTTGTTGCCAACAAAAGATGAAATCAGCAGTAATAAGGTGCTTTTGGGTTGGTGAAAGTTGGTAATAATTCCTTTCATTATTTTGTGTCGGTAGCCGGGAACGATAATGAGACTTGTACTTCCCGAGAGATAATTTAGATTATTATCTTTTATATGGTTCAATAGGGTTGTAAGAGATTCTTTTGTGGAAATTTCTGCTATTTCAGGATTATCATAAATCTCCCACTGCTCGATCTGAAATGGGTTATGAAGACCGAGTTTAAGTTTAGCCCCCATTACAAATAGAGACTCAAGTGTTCTGGCAGCAGTCGTACCGACGGCGATGACTCTTTTTGATTCACTTATGAGTAAGTTTTCAAGTAATTCCGGCTTAATGATAATTTGTTCTCTATGCATAAAATGATTGCCAATAAAGCGATTACTTACCGGCTTAAAAGTGCCTGCACCGACATGCAACGTGAGGTAATCGATTTCGATTCCTTTCTTTTTTAGATTATCAAATTCTTTTTCTGTAAAATGGAGTCCGGCAGTTGGAGCTGCAACAGAACCGTCATATTTAGCATAGACTGTCTGATAGCGGTTTTCATCTTCTTTTTCAGCACTTCGCTTTATATAGGGTGGAAGAGGCATTTTTCCGTAATGGTCAATCCATTCTGCAAAAGTAATCTCTTCATCTGTCCACTCAAAAGTGACCGGAAAAGTGCCATTATTATTTTCTCCTTTTTCGGCTCTGATTTCTATTATTTTTTCTCCAATAGGAACTGAAATTGTAAGAGGCTTTTTCCATCGTTTGGCATTACCTACTAAACACTTCCAGATTACTTTTTTGGTTTGCTGAAAGGTTGTTGCTAATTCTGTCGTAGGAAATAAAGGTTCAAGACAAAAAATTTCGATATCAGCCATTGATTCATTATGAACTAGCAGGCGAGCATGGATTACTTTTGAATCGTTGAAAATTAGAAGATCATTTTCATCTAAAAAATCACATATCTGATAGAAATGGGCATCAGTAATTCTGTTGTTCTGATATACAAGCAACTTAGAACAATTTCTTTCATTGACGGGATAGAAAGCTATTTTATTATCCGGCAAAGAATAATCATATTCTTCAATATTAATACTTTTGAAATCAAACATTAAGCTAAAATAATTTAATCAATATATATCTCAAGTACCTTAGAGTCAACAGCCGGAATGAGGTTTAACTCTTCCATTGAGGCAGGTTTCAGTATTAACTCACCTTTTTTAGCTTCTGTCAAGGAATTATCGTACATAAAATGAATTTCTCCTTCCACCACCACATAAATGACAAACGAATCAATATTAACAAATACTTTTTGCAAAGGTTTATCAAAAGAGAGAAGATTGATATTAAAATATTCATTACGTAATATTTTAGTAGTAGAATTGAATTTTTCTTCAAAATTTATTTTGTATTCAATTTTATCTTCAAAATGAATCGCATCAAGGGCATCGTCACAGTGCAATTCTCGGCTATTACCATGCTCATCAGTTCGGTTCCAGTCATAAATACGGTAGGTAATGTCTGATGATTCTTGAATTTCTGCTAAAAGAATTCCCTTCCCAATAGCATGTACCGTTCCTGCAGGGATAAAGAAAAAATCACCGCGTTTAGCAGGATAGAATTCCAATATTTTATCGATGGTTCCATTACTTACAGCTTTAAGATAGTCATTTTTTGTAACGCCTTTTTTAAAACCGATATAGAGACCGGCACCCGGATTGGAATCCAAAATATACCATAATTCAGTTTTTCCGTTCATGTTGTATCGTTTCATCGCAAGAGAATCATCAGGATGAACCTGAACAGAGAGATCGTCATCGGCATCAATGAATTTTATCAGCAAAGGAAAACCCAGACCATATTTCTCATAAACTTTGTCGCCCACCAGGTCATACATAAAGATTTCTATCAAATCGTTCAGATTATTTTCTTCAAGAAAGCCTTCTGATACTTCTGAAATATCACCTTCAATACCTGATAATTCCCAGCTTTCACCACAATTGCATAATGAACCGAAATTCTTATTAAGAATGGTCTTAATTTTCTGTCCACCCCAAATTTTTTCTTTGAAAATGGGATTGAATTTCAATGGATATAGTGATTTCTCCATTAATTTTTATATTTATAATTAATTACTTGATTCTTTATTCTCATTTTTTGATTTATCCGGATTGTAAAATTCACGCTGTTTTATTTTGTGTGGCGGCAAGGGCATATCAGGATTTCGTCCTTTAACTTTTTCTATATAAAGCCATTTGCCATTATCAGCAACAAATCCCTGATGCAAACTTGATTCCGGAACCATAAAAGCAGGAATGCCATCCATGCCTTCTTCCAGAGGAATCAACTGGTCGAAAATGATCATGTCACTTTCAATAGTTTCGTAAATAGTTTTTTTAGTTTTGGGATCTTTCCTACCGGTTCCGATTTCGTAGGATTGTTTTTCATATTTTAAAGATAATGAAGATTCTTTGTTGTAAGTCAAAATGACACGTGACACTTTATCAGAATATTTTTTGAATATTCTGGCTCCAAAAACAGGACTTTTATCACTTTTAAAAGATAGAATTTCTATTATTTTTTGGTTTGAAAAGAGGTCGTTGCCATTCCAACCGAGGAGAGTGTAATAGGTTTTATTTTTGGATTCAAGGGGAATTATTTTATAGTACACAGCTCCATACCATTCATTGTGATCGCCAATCATAGTCTCGGGATAATCAATGGTATTTCGTTTGTCATATAGCGGATAGATGACATATTTCTTTCTATTGTCGTTGTATACCTGTAAAAATCCAAAATTTTCAACTGTAAAATCATCTTTTTCGATATGCCATGAAAACAACTTGAAAAGATTGTTGGGAGAAGTAACTATAGAAAAATTTCGAACTGAATCCCAAGCAAATTTGAAAGAGTTTGGTTCCATAATGATTGATTCCAGTAAATTCATGAAATCCTCATTCAAAGCTAACCTTTCCAATTCTGTTGGAGCTGACATTGCCTGAAAACGCAAATTTATCAGTGAATCTTCCCAGAACTGAAAATCGATTTTTTTCTGTGAAAACCCTGAGAAACAAGTGATTATCAGGAAAGAAATAATAAATACTCTTTTCATAAAATAGTAAACGCAAAGATATGATTTTATTGCTTATTCTGTTAATATTGAAACAATGAGACTTACTTGAATTTCTCTTGAATTATTAAACAAAACGGTAAATAAATAATTATCTATTAGAAATTACATTCTAAGCAAAATAATAGATACAACTAATTATAAATCTGATTATACATTTTTCAAATTAAATCAATTATCAGTATAAATTGAAATCAGATAGGGGAGAATTATGTGGGCTTAATATTTCGGGCAAGTCTTGCTGCCAATTCGGGAAAAAATCTTTTAATATAAGCCATGGCAAGTTCCTTTTTCCCGACTAAAACTTCTCTTTTTTTTAAGAAAGCGGCTTTTACAATAATTTTTGCGGCTTTTTCCGGAGTTACTCCGCCCATTTGTCCTACATCCATTTTGTTGTGGTAGGATCCATCTTTTTCAAGAGCATAAAGAGAAATATTGGTTCTAACTCTTCCTGGACAAACAAAAGTAACTCGTATATTTTGTTTATAATACTCAGCTTGAATAGTCTCAAAAAATCCGTAAAGAGCGTGTTTTGAAGAGCTGTATGCCGACCGCAAAGGGAATCCAAATTTTCCTGCAATACTGGTTGTTACAATTAGATGGCCACCACCATTGACAATCATTTGTGGTAAAATGGCTTTGGTGAGCAAGACAGGGGCATAAAAGTTGACATTCATAATTTTATTAAAAACAGCCATTGTTGTCTCCAAAGTGTCAGAACGCTGACTAATTCCGGCATTATTATAAAGAATATCTATTTTTCCGAATTGTTTAAGTGCGTTTTCGGCCAACTCTTCAAGTTGTTCTGTTTTTGAGATGTCAAACGGCAAAATTGAAACTTTCGGAGCCCCTTCATTTAGACATTTTTGCCTTACTTTTTCCAGAATATTCTCTTCAAGTGCAGTAAGAATTAATATGGCCCCTTCTTTTGCAAAACGATAAGCACAGGCTTCTCCAATGCCGGATGATGCACCTGTAATCCAAATTATTTTATTTAAAAATTTTTGCATAGATTAAAAAAATATTACTGATGTTTATTGCAGCCTATCTGCAATTCTGAAATAGTATAGGGCTGAATCACGCTGATTCAGTTTATCATAAGTTTGGCCTTTGGCAACGTATCCTTCCTGAGCATTTGGAGCCAGTTTTATGTATTGGGAATAATTTAGGATTGCTCCCTTATAATTTTTAGTAAGAAAGTCAATTCTTCCCATCCACCAATATAGATCCTTGGCATAAGGATTAACTTTAATTCCCTTGTTGATTTCCTCAATGGCCTCTTTAAATTTTTCTTGAGCAATTAATATTCTCGCCTTATAGAGATAAGGAATGTAATTTAAAGGGTCATATTTAATGGCCAGATTGTACATGATAATGGCAGAATCCGGTTTGTTTATATTATTATAGTTTAGCCCCATAAAATTATAAGTACTGGAGCGGTTTTTGTCGAAATCAGAGGCAGGGTTGTATAACTCAAGGGCTCTTCGATAATAGTAAAATGAGGAGTCATACATGCTAAGCATCCCGTAGCAACTCCCAAGATTATAATAGGCATCTGCCAGAAGCGGGTCAATTTTGATTGATACAAGATAATATGATTTGGCCTTTTGAACATTCCCTCTTTCAAAATAGATTTGGGCCAGATTATTTTGTGTAGTGGCCTTTGCAGGCATTAATTGAATGCTCTTTACATAGTAATATTCAGCAGTATCAGCATATTTTTTTTCAGGGGAAAAAGTATGTAATCGGTAATAAATGCTTCCTAAGTGTTCATAGCAGTCGGCATATTCGGGATAAATTTCGATTCCTTTTTTGAATTGTTCAATAGCTTTCCATGCCCATTTCTGATAGTCAAGATTATTTTGCTGAATTTTGGAGAAATCACTTTCTCCTTTGCTCTTATTGTCAGCTTCCAAAGCTTTGTCTCGTAGTGCTAATCCGTAATACAAACGGAGATGGGCGCTATTTTCCGATTTTTTGACATCAGTTTCAAATAATGTAAATTGATTTTTCCATTCAGCTGATCTTGCAATGGTTTTTACCGAAAAAACCAATAATATTATGACCATAAAGGAAGTAATTATTGGAGAAGTTGTAAAACGAAACTCCTTATTTGCATCAAGTTTAACCTTAAAAATCTTATATACAGCAAAAATAACTGCAATAATTAGCCCAAGTGAGGGAATAAAAGTAAATCTTTCAGCAAAAGAAGAGCCTATTCGATAAACAAGATTGCTCACAATACTTAGCGTAATGATATAGAAAAGGATCCCGAATGCCACAGGATCTTTTTTGCGAATTCCAATAATGGCATATATAATCAGTCCCAAATGAATCACCAAAGATAATAAGGTGTAGGGATCAGCAAAAGAGGTTGATGGAAGTTGGTTGAAAGAGTAATCACATACCTGTTGATACGGGATAAGTTGTAGAATTAAATATTTTCCTAAAAGCATAATAGAGGTTGCCCAGCCGGTAATCAGGTCTGCATTAAAAAAATAGTTGTCCACAATGGAAACATTGAAATTGCCTGAAGATGGATAGTTGGATAGCACATTTTGTCGCATCATCAGATAAATGACTGCCGGAAAAGAAAGTGTGAGAAAGACTAGAATATATTGTTTTACAGATGCCTTTCTGAAAAAATAAATACTCAATGGTATTGCAGCCAACATGGTTAAAGAACTTTCTTTTGAAAACATGGCAAGTAAAAAAAAGAGAAAAACTCCTACCAGATGGACTACTTTTTTAGTATCAATATATTTTAGAGTAAAAAGCAGAGAAAGTAAAATAAAAAGTAATGCCATGATGTCATCACGTCCTTTAATGTTTGCAATTACTTCTGTATGAATCGGATGAGCCGCATAAAGCAAAGTGATTATAAGGGGCAACCAGCGATTGTATTGATTAAAAAGCTTTCGCAATAAGGCAAATAGTAATACACAACATAATGCATAGAAAATGGTATTAATAATATGGGATAACCCCGGGTTATCAGGAGAAAGTTGCCATTCTGTGGCAAACATTAACTGTGAAAAAGGACGATAGAGGTTGTCTGTATAAAATCCGGAACCATGTCGGTATGTTTTTGTCATAATGTCATGAAATCCATCAAAACCTTGAGTGACATATAAATTTAATTTATAAGCTCCGAAATCATCCAACACCCATTTGTGTTGAAAAGTATTGACATAAAGAATAAATGAAAAGATAAAAATGCCAAAATAAAACCACGAATCAGGAATTTTTTTACTCTTATTATTTTTCATAACATTTTGTATTAATTAGGCAAAAATAGGATTTTTCAATATATGAATAAGTATTATCGCATTATTTTTTACTTTTGCATTAAAGTATTTTTACTATATAAAAATATGATGTCTTTAGATCCCACTTCCAAAATCGCTTTGATTTTAAAGTCTTTGCCGGCAAAGCCGGGGGTCTATCGTTTTTTAGATGATCATGATATTATTATCTATGTTGGCAAGGCAAAAAATTTAAAAAAACGAGTTTCATCCTATTTTAACAAGACACATGAAGTGGGAAAACTGCGCATAATGGTGCCCAAAATTCGTGATATTCAGACTACTGTGGTGGATAGTGAATGGGAAGCCCTCTTGTTAGAGAATAGTATGATTAAGCAGCTTAAGCCAAGATACAATGTGATGCTTAAAGACGATAAGACATATCCTTGGATTGCTATTACAAAAGAGACTTTTCCGAGAATTTTTGCAACCCGTCGGCCGGATAGAGAAAAATATGATTTATTTGGTCCTTATGCTTCGGTTTATTCAATGAATATAATGCTGGAGACTATTTTCGAAGTTTTTCCAATAAGGAATTGTAAGTATTTTACCAAAGACAGAAGACCCTGTCTTCAGTATCAGATAAAAAAATGTGCGGCACCTTGTTCAGGGCTTATTTCTGTGGAAGAATATCAAAATAATATTAAGAGAATTAAAGAAATTATTAAAGGGAATAGCAATTCGGTTATAAAACAACTGTACGACGAAATGATGGGATTGGCTGAAAAGTGGGAATTTGAAAAAGCTCAGATTATAAAAGATAAATTACAGATTCTTGAAAAATTTCAAAGTAAGTCAGTGGTTGTTAATCCCAAAATCACTCAGCTCGACGTTTTTTCGATTGAAGAAGATGAAGATTCTGCTTTTGTTAATTTCCTTCGTGTTGTTGAGGGGGCCATTATTCAGGTTTATACTTTGGAAATGAATAATAAAATGGATAAAACTCTTGAGGAATTACTCCTTTTGGGGATTTTAGAAATACAAGAAAGATTTGGTCCTTTGTTTCCTGAAATTCTACTTCCTTTTTATCCTGATATTATACCTGAAGGTTTTACTTTTCAAATACCTATGCGTGGAGATAAGAAAAAACTACTTGATCTTTCTCAAAAAAATGCTCATTTTTATATGCTTGAAAAAAAGAAAAGGAAAGAACTTGTCAATCCTGAACGCCACCAGAATCGTATTTTAACTACTTTGCAAAAAGATTTGGGCATGGATAAGCTCCCAACTCATATTGAATGTTTTGACAATTCTAATACTCAGGGAGAAGAACCTGTGGCTGCAATGGTTTGTTTTATTAATGGAAAACCTGCAAAAAAAGAATACCGCCATTTTATTATTAAGACAGTAGAAGGACCTGATGATTTCGCCTCCATGAAAGAAGTTATTTATCGCCGGTATAAGAGATTACTGGATGAGAACAAATCATTACCGCAACTTATTGTTGTTGATGGTGGCAAAGGGCAGCTAAATGCGGCCCATGATGCATTAGTCATGCTAGGTCTTGTAGATAGGATTATGCTTATTGGAATTGCCAAGCGGCTGGAAGATATATATAAAGTGGGAGACAGTATCCCTTTGTATATTGATAAAAAATCTGAATCTCAATTGTTAATACAAAGGATGCGGGATGAGGTTCACCGATTTGGCATTTCTCATCATAGGAAAAGACGATCAAAGAAAAGTTTTTCATCACAACTGTCAACCATTCCCGGAATAGGAGATGCTTTGTCCAAAAAATTACTTATTAAGTTTATTAGTGTAAAACGGATTAAGGAAGCTTCCGAAGATGATATTGCCAGTGTCATAGGAAAGAAAAAGGCAAAAATCGTTAAAGATTATTTATTACAATAATTTTTAGTATAAAAAAACCGCTCTTTTGAGCGGCTCTTTTTTTATTTTTGAATTATCATCTTTTTTATCAGGGTTACATCTTTAAACTGGAATGTATAAAGATAAATACCTGATGCAAAGTTTTCAGTATTGATATCGAAATAATTATCTCCTGATTCTTGATAATTAGAAGTAGCGTAAAGTAATTGTCCTTCCACTGAGTAAATTTTCAGTCCAACTTGACCTCCTTCAGGAATGAAGAATGGTATACGGGTTTCAGAAATAGCAGGATTTGGTATGTTTTGTCCTAAAATAACACCACTTTCAATATCGTAGTCATTTATTCCATCCACAAGGCAAGAAATGATAGTTTTAATATCATTATTTGGATTTGAATCGTCAGGGATAACTGTTTTTGCTTGGTACTGGCAATGGTTATATACTTGTGGATTGGCAAATTGAGTTGCAAAAGTATACTCTCTTGTCTCTCCGGGTCCAAGAGGGCCAGACCAATGTTCAGTAACAGTCTGGGAAATTGTTCCGACACTGGCAATTCCAACCATATCAAAGCTATTAACCGGAGTTAATCCGTAGTTTTTAATTCGGATTGTCATATTAATTGAATCTCCTAAGAAAAGACAATTTGTATCACCGGCAACTTCAATATCAACAGGGAAGAGAATACTTTCAACACCTATGTCAGGTTTAGCATAGTCAATTTCAATATCATCAATAGCAGGGTCAATATTTCCGGAGTGACCGGTAACGAGAAATCTGACTTTGGCAATTTCATCAATATTCACCAGAACATTTGCTCTGTAAAGCCATGGTTGAGTAGATGAGGTTTGAGTTCTGTTGATAAGAGAGTCAATAGTAACAAAATATTCTCCTGAACCAACTTGCATTAATAATTTAATTCTTGAATTTGCACTGTTTGAGAAAATATTTTCCCAATAGTTTATTCGTTTGGGATAACCCAATTCATAATGAAGATTAATACATCCTGAAGTGAGAGTGGTAACAGGAGCTGTTCCAATACTTGATGTCCCTTCAACAACAGCATATTTCCCTTCTGGGAATCCCATTATTGGCTCTCCAATAGTATGGTCATGTAAAGGTCCTGCACTTGGGTAATTGCCAGTTTGGCCTTCATTAATATCCCATTTAAAGTTGGATGCAGTAAAAGCAGCATTCCAGAAACTGCTTGCCGGAATAGTTCCAAGGGAAAAAGCTTCAAAATTTTCTGATACAGGAATATAAGTTATGTTGGTGCTACTTACAATACCAACTGATGAAGCAGCATCATTAATGTTATATTCATCTAATGCATAAATAATTTGAGGGGTGACATTATAAGTTCCTATTTGGCTGTAATTGACATTGTCAATAATAATATCCATTGTAGCTCCTGAACCGATTGCCCCATTTGTGATAGTCTTTGAATAAATACCCGGAATAATTCCGGTAACAGTTGCTGAAACTGTCAAAGAATTTGCTGTACTGAATATTTGTGGATTAGAACCGTAATTTTTAACAACCACTTTAATTTTACCTGCATTATCAGAACAGATGTCCCCAACAGGATGAGTAACTGTTACTAACCCAAGGTCGTTTTCAAATGGTGGAGAAATCAAAACGGAATAATCTTCTGTTTCTCCGTATCCGTATGTTGTACATGGATCTGATACAGCTGTTTGTGTGCAGATAACTCTGAGCCTTGTAATACCTAATGTGGCATTTGAAGGAATTGTAATAATGCCTGGTGTTGTAGCATTTGAAGGATTAGCAGGAGTTGGAGCCGAGATAGGAGATGGTGTATAAAATACCCTTTCATCAGCCGAAAAGACATTGTCTCTGTTAAAATCAATATATACATATTTATAAAGAACAGTTCCCGTAGTTGCAGAGAATGAATTGGTTACTGAGAAAGGATAAAATTGTCCTTGAACTACAAATGCAGGAGAAACAAGTTGGCTATAATCAGTGTAACGACTATCATTTGGTGAATGGTTATAACTGAATATAGGAGTTCCGGGGCCATTATTTATCCCTGCAAAAGTAAAGTTAGAAATATCAGCACCGGTCTGATTGATTGCCCTTGAAATGCAAGGATTAGGTTTTTGAACAGCAATCACAGCAGTATCATTAGTGTTGAAGTTGTCATTAGTATATCTAACATATACATGAAAATCTGTTGGGAAATAGATGTCGCTTAAGTCAATAGGAGTAGTAAATGTACAGGTGGCATTAGCTCCTGATGCAATAGTAGTAGTGAATGTTTGCTCAACCGGGGCATTTCCTTCCAAAAAGTAGCCTAAAGTAAATCCGGATGCGGAAGTGGTTCCATGATTGATAATTCTGACAGAAACACTTTCTGCAGCAGTGTAATTGTTATTTGGAGTAACAGGAGTAATAATATTCGCAACTTCAAGATCCCTGGCAGGAACCGAAGTGTTTAGAGTTATGCTTGATCTTGGTGATTCACATGCATAATTAATGTAAAACTTAGTGTTCAATCGGAAATAGGTAGTAGTAAATGAAGCCGTAGTAATTGGAGCATTGTCTGCTTTGTATATTACTTTATAGGAAGGTGAGGTAGAAGTGTATCTGAAACTTGGCAATGGGTTAACTCCGGAAGCAAGGCAAGTTTGTGACCCACAATCGTGATATGTTAATAATAATAAGCTTTCGCCAGAATAATCAAATCCTCCCGGAATTGGAATTTTAAACCAACCGGGTTCATTGAAATTTGTAATTCCGTCAAAAATGAGTTGAGCTCCTGTAGTAAAAGTACTCCAATTATAGTTTCCTCCAGTTAATGCTGTACGTGTATCATTTTTTAAGTAAAATTTGACAGGAATTTCACCTAAAGCTTCACTGGAAACATAAATAGAAACTGTATCAATAGTTCCGGGATATCCGCCCAGTTCTTGGTTGGTATATAAAATTACACCAACAGATTGTCCATTAGTGAAGTTAAAAGGCAAAGTAGTAGTTTGTGTCCCTTGTCCTAATGTGATGTCGGTGGCAAAGTCAGGTTCACTAATTCTTCCGCTATAGTAATAGGTTGTAGGATTTGAGTAAATATTGGATGTTAAATAATTTACGCCTTCTCCCAAAAGTGTTCCACCGGTTTGCTGATTGTAAAAATAGAAGTAGTTAAGAGGAGCAGCTGTAGTAGGAGTAATCAATTTAGGAACTCCGTATGTGGCACTTTGTACTATTGCAGGAGGAGCAAGAGGTGTTGCAGGTACTTTTAGTTCTCCTCTGATAGTATCATTTCCATGATATACCCCAAGTAAAGGATTAACTGGATCAGTATAAATTAAATAGTTATAAATG
>Ga0209099_1001808_pt1 | contig 20368 bp, 20 predicted proteins | sample AD_JPNHW2_MetaG_FD_184430 | JGI IMG/M metagenome (GOLD analysis project Ga0209099, IMG submission 184430) | Active sludge microbial communities of municipal wastewater-treating anaerobic digesters from Japan - AD_JPNHW2_MetaG (SPAdes) (version 2) | ecosystem: Engineered > Bioreactor > Anaerobic... | reverse complement strand
ACCATCAGAAACAGAATTTTTGCGAGAATGGATTGCGTTGATGGAGTCAGGAGCAGGGGAAAGAGGAATTTTTAATAGAGGATCATTATACAAATCTTTGCCAGCAAGACGATTAGAGATTTCAAAAAATTATATAGGAGAGATGGGGACAAACCCTTGTGGAGAAATAATCTTGAGATCAAAACAATTCTGTAATTTATCAGAAGTTGTAGCTCGTGCTGAAGACAAAGAAGAAGATTTGATGAGAAAGATTAAGGTGGCAACTATTTTAGGTACATATCAATCCACTCTTACCAAGTTTGAATACCTATCAAAAGAATGGAAAGAGAATTGTCAGGCTGAAAGATTGCTCGGAGTTTCAATTACCGGTCAATGGGATAGTAAATTTGCAAGAGACGAGAAGGTTCTTCAAAAATTAAAAAAGGAGGCAATCCGTTTGAATAAAATATATGCAAAAAGATTTGGAATAAGTGAATCAACCTGTATAACATGTGTTAAACCATCTGGTACAGTTTCTCAGACAGTAGATTGTTCTTCAGGAATGCATCCAAGACATGCCCCATACTACATCAGACGAGTTCGAATTTCTGCAACAGATGCACTATTTAAAATGCTTAAAGATCAAGGAGTACCTTATTATCCAGAAGTAGGTCAGAGCTATGAGAATGCAACAACTTTTGTTTTGGAATTTCCTATAAAAGCACCTAATGGAGCAATTTGTAAAGATGATATCAGTGCTATCGAACAACTAGAACATTGGAAAGTTGTTAAAATTAATTATACCGAGCATAATCCTTCCGTAACTATTTCTGTTGGAGACGATGAATGGATCAAGGTGGCACACTGGTTGTATCAAAATTGGGACATTATCGGTGGTCTATCTTTCCTTCCAAGATCAAATTATGTTTATCAGCTTGCTCCTTATGAGACAATAGATGAAAAAAGATACAAAGAGTTAATTGGTAAAATGCCAGAAATAGATTTTTCTAAAATTGTTATTTATGAAAAAATAGACGAGACTGAGGTTAAGAAAGAACTAGCTTGTGTTTCAGGAACTTGCGATATCTTATAAGAATAAAAACTAAAAAGCCACTTGCCAGTGGTTTTTTAGTTGCTATAATTAAATCCTATGGATAAAAAATCAAAATTAAAAATAGTTAAGCTTTTAGCCTTTATTATATTATTAGTAGCAATAGTGTTGGTGATTGGAACAATAACAAAACCAAAGACAGAAGAGGGTAAATACTCCAATCTTGATGGCTTTGCCCAATGTATTAGTGATTCTGGAGCAAGGTTTTATGGTGCTTTCTGGTGTTCACATTGTGGAGAACAAAAACAAATGTTTGGTTCAGCTAAACAGTATTTACCGTATGTTGAATGTTCAAGCGCCGATGGTAGAAGCCAATTAGAAGTTTGTAGCAAAGAGGGCATAGAAGGATTTCCTACTTGGAAATTTGCTGATGGATCCGAGCTTTCTGGACGACAAGAATTAGAAACTCTAGCAGCAAAAACATCGTGTAACCTACCAGAAATAGACAAATAACTCCTAATTTTAGAAAAATACGAAGTATGATATAATGAGCTTATATGAATAAGCTCATTATTGCTAATTGGAAAATGAATCCAGCTTCAGAGAAAGAAGCTGAGAAACTTTTAATAGAAACATCAAAAAAGATTAAAACCTTAAAAGATATTGATTTGATAATTTGTCCACCTTTCCCTTACTTATTTCTATTTAAGAAAAATAAAACTACAAAGATTGTATTAGGTGCTCAAAATGTTCACAAGGAATTAGAGGGATCTTACACTGGAGAAGTTTCTGTTAAAATGCTTTCAAGTCTAGGAGTGAAGAATGTGATTTTGGGACACGGAGAAAGAAGAAAGCTTGGAGAAACTGACGAATTTATAAATCAAAAAGTTTTAACTTCGATAAAGAACAAAGTTAATCCTATTTTCTGTATAGGGGAAAGCAGTAGAGACAGGGATGGCAACTTCCTTTCTTTCTTAGAAGATCAAATTAAAAAAGGATTGAACGGAGTAACTAAATCTCAGATAAAAAATGTTGTAATTGCTTATGAACCACTTTGGGCTATTGGTAAAAATGCACAAAGGGAAGCCACCAGAGAAGAGTTTGTTGAAGTTAAGATTTTTATAAAAAAAGTAATTTCAGATTTGTATGATTCAAAGTCTGCACATGGAATCAAAATAATATACGGGGGATCAATCAATTCAAACAACGCAAAATCTTTCTTAGATGCTGGAGCTGACGGCTTGCTCGTCGGTCGAGATAGTATCAATTTTAAAAAGTTTGAAGCATTGTTAGATGCTATAAAATAAAATGAAATCTCTTAGAGAAATTAAAAATTTATCAAACAAAAAAGTCATTATTCGTGCTGATTTGAATGTGCCAATCAAAAATGATGAAATTGTTGATGATTTTAGAATAAAAAAAGTTATTCCAACTTTACAGTTTTTGCAGAAAAAAGGTGCTAAAACAATCATTATTTCTCACCTGGGAGAGGATGGAAGTCAAAGTTTAGCAATTGTGGCTAAGCGGATGAAAAAGTATATAAAGGAAGTTGAATTTATCGATCACCCAATCTTGTCTGATGAAACTGAACGTAAAATAAATGAAATGAAAAAGGGTGGCATTGTCATGCTCCGAAATTTAAGAAGTGAGGAAGGGGAAAAGAAAAATTCTCCATCTTTCGCTAGAGGACTTTCACGATATGGAGAAATATATGTTAACGATGCCTTTTCTGTGTCACATAGAGAGCACGCATCCGTTGTTGGGATAGCAAAACATTTGCCTAGTTATGCAGGATTGCAACTAGAAGTAGAAGTTCAAAATCTTTCAAAGGCTTTTGACCCTAAACATCCGTTTTTATTTATTTTAGGAGGAGCAAAGTTCGATACTAAGATACCTCTTATTAGAAGATTCTTGAGAAAAGCTGACGATATATTTATCGGTGGAGCGATTGCAAATGATTTTCTAAAAGCAAAAGGATACGAAATCGGTGTTTCTCTTTGTGGTGGACCAAATCCTGACATTAAATCATTTTTGAAAAGTAAAAATTTAACATTACCGATAGACGTCGTTGTTAAAAGAAAAAATAAAGATATAAATGTAAAACTAGAAGAAATTTTGCCAGAGGATTGTATTTTAGATATTGGTAAAGAGACAACTGAAAATCTAAAAAAATTAGTTTCAGGCTCAAAATTTATTCTTTGGAATGGACCTCTTGGTAAATATGAAAATGGTTTTGGTGGCTCGACAGAAGAAGTGTTAAAAACTATTACCAAGAGTAAGGCTATTAGCATGATTGGTGGGGGAGATACTACCGCTATTATATCTAAACTAAAAATTGAGAATAAAATCAGCTTCGTTTCAACAGGAGGTGGGGCTACACTAGACTTTCTTGCCAAAGGTACACTGCCTGGAATTCGAGCATTGAAATAATACCACTCTATAAAAATAGTTTGACCATGAGCCTTTTAGACCACACAGCTTGGATTCTAGAAGGTTTTTTGTATTAACAGCCCAGGTCGGACCTTGTACGAGGTCCGACCTCGACTGTTATCCACAGGTACACCCCCACACCCACTTTTTTAAAGCGCCCAGGGCGCGCAATAAATTGCTTTAAAAAAGTAGGTGTGGGGGCTTGCCACTTATCCACAGGTTTCAAACTATGTTATACTAAAAAGGTGAAAAAGGAATTCTTAAAATCAAACAAAGCTTTCACGTTAATAGAACTTCTCGTTGTCGTAGCTATCATCGGCATACTCTCAACTGTTGTCATTGCATCTCTAAACGGAGCTAGAGAGAAAGGTAAAATTGCATTCGTTAAATCAAATTTGAAGAACATGATTGCAGAAACAGAGCTATACTACTCTGATAATGGTAGTTATTCCACGGCCACCAATGGTGGTCTAGATGAATTTATTACTGTTATTAATAATAATGGTGGCACAGCTAAGTATTACAGTTATGATGGTACCAGGTGGGGGGTTTCTGCTAAATTAAATTCTGATACAACCAAAAGATACTCTGTGGATTCACAAGGTGTTGTTACTTGGGATTCAACAGATGTAACAGGTGGCTCTAAGACGTGGGAAGCTGCAAACACAGCATGTGCGAGTATCGGGGGTAGATTACCTTCGCTTGAAGAACTAAAATCTTTTTGGAATATGTATGGGGCAATGCCTCCTGGTTTTTCTGATGGCAATTATTGGTCTAGTAGTATTTTGGTTTCATCTTTATCAAATGCTTATGGTGTTAATTCTTATACAGGAAATATATTTAATTCAGATAAAGGAGAAACTGATTACGTCCGTTGTGTTCGATAAAACAAGTTTACATATTTGTGAGCGATCGCGTGTGAAATATGTAAATTGGATTTTATAAAAAATAAAACAAGTAAGTATTATAATACGTATTGTAATACTTACTTGTTTTATTAAGGGTGTCTTTATTTAGAGTACTCTGGCACTAAGTGAATATGGAAATGGGGGACATCTTTACCGATGACTTTAATTTTTACAAATTCGCATTTTTTCTCATCAATTAATTTTTGCATTAGTTTTTTTGCAACAACAAAAGCTTCACCCAGTAATTCATCTGGGGTATCTTGCATCCAAACGTAATGTTCTTTTGGAATAAGAAGAGTGTGCCCCTCAGTTTCTGGTTCTATGGTTAAAAATGCTAAGAATTTTTCATCCTCATAAATTTTAGTACTAGGAAGTTCTCCTTTTACTATTTTACAAAAAATACAATTATCCATAACCTAATTATATGTTACAATCTAAAATATGCCAAATCATGATGAATTACTCGAAATACTTTTAAAAAATAGAGGAATCAAAAAAGAAGACTGGGAAAGCTTTTTAAATCCGTCATACGAAGATCATTTAAATGATCCCTTTTTACTAAAGGGTATGGAGACAGCCGTTGTCAGATTTTTTGAAGCTATTTCAAATAAAGAAAAAATAATGATTTATAGCGACTATGACGCTGACGGTATTCCTGCCGCAGTTATTCTTCATGATTTTCTAAAGAAGATAAAATATGAAAATTTTTCTGTTTATATTCCTCACCGGCACGACGAAGGTTATGGATTACACGCTGACGCCATAGAAGAATTTGTAAAAGATAAAGTAAACTTATTAATCACACTAGACCTCGGCATCACAGCAAAAGATGAAATAGCTCAGGCAAAAGTGGGGGAGATAGATACGATAGTTATTGATCACCACTTACCACAAGAAAGTTTGCCGAGTGCTTTTGCAATTATTGATCCCAAGATTGAATTGGATGAAAATCTAAATCGTAATCAAAATAAAATTCCTACAGATGCAGAAGACAAAAATTCTTCAGCTATGCTTTGTGGGGCAGGGTTGGCTTACAAATTTATACAAGCCACAATTTCAAAATATGGAGAATATTGGGATATAAAAAATGGATGGGAGAAGTGGCTTCTAGATATGGCTGGAGTGGCAACGATTGCAGATCAGGTTCCTTTGTTAGAAGAGAATCGTACCCTTGCGTACTATGGATTGAAAGTTTTAAAAAAAACGAAAAGAGAAGGTTTGAAAGAATTGTTTATTAAATCTGGAGTCTCTATCTCTAATATAACTGAAGAAGATATCTCTTTTACTTTAGCACCAAGAATAAACGTGGCTTCTAGAATGGCAAATCCTATGTTGGCTTTTGATTTACTGTCGACAGATGACAGTGTAAAAGCAAAAACACTGGCCGGATTGCTTGATAAAATAAATACTGACAGAAAATACACTGTGGCTCAAATAATGAAAGAGGTTAAATCAGTTTTAAACAAGAGATTAGAGAATGAGGACTTTATAAATCAACCATTTATTGTTATTGGAAATCCAAAATGGCATGTCGGGGTTTTGGGATTAATAGCCTCAAAGATTACAGAAGAATACAAGAAGACTGTTTTTGTTTGGGGTGGGGAAGAAGACATGATCCGAGGTTCTTGCCGTTCATACGGGGAAATTAATCTTGTAGAGATAATGTCTCGTTTACCAGAAGGATCGTTGTCTTTATTTGGAGGACATAAAGGAGCTGGTGGCTTTTCAGCAGATAGAGAAGAAATTGTTTTACTAGAAGAAAGACTAAAACCAATTTTTGAAGAAGTAGAAGATATCAAAGGCCAAGATGATTTTATAATAGATGCAAAAATTTCAATAGATGATGTTAATGAAGAGAATTATAAAGTTATAGAAAAAATGGCACCATTTGGAATGGGTAATCCGAAGCCTATTTTTATGCTCGAAAATATAGAAATTTTTGAAGTTAAAGAATTTGGGAAGGAAAAAAATCATCTTGAGCTATCTTTTAAAAATAGTAGAGGAAAAACAATTAAAGCGATTTCTTTTTTCAAAACTAGAAATGATTACGACGGTGTAGAATTAGCTTCAGGAAATAAAATTTGTCTAACTGCTAACTTTGAGAAAAATAATTTTGCCGGTAGAGAAGAATTGAGAATGCGAATAGTAGATGTAAAATAACAATTAATACGTATTGTAATACGTATTTAAATACACAGATATTTTATTGTGACATTTATACTCATACTATGCTATCGCTTACTATGAGTATGGCTTATAATCTTAATCTTATAGTCTTATCTTTGTCCAGTTTCGCTTAGGTCTGTCCTAGGCAGTTTTAATTCTACAGTCTTTTCTCGTAGAAATTTTCTTTGATGAATACAAAGGAGATTTCTATGACAAAACTGTATGGTAATAAAAGTTAAAAAATAATTCTTTACCAATCCAAACCTATGGGTTTGATAGGGTAAAGTATCCCCCTAGGTCGGACCTAGGGGAAACTGTTTAGTTTTAAAACTACTGTGTTATAATAAAAAAGTGAAAAACAAACTCTTAAAATCAGATTATAAAACTACAGGGTTCACTTTAATTGAACTCCTAGTCGTCATTGCTATTATCGGTATTCTCTCATCTGTAGTTATTGCTTCACTAAATAGTGCTCGAGAAAAAGGGAAAATAGCTACTATTAAATCAACTTTAAAACAACTATATAACCAAGCGGCTCTTAATCAATTAACAAAAGGTAGTTTTGAGGGGTCAAATATATCAAGCTATGATTTAACCTGTACTGGACTAACAGAGGGTGGTTCTCTAGGTGATATCACTACTGGTAATTTGGCCAAAATCGTTAAACCTTTAACTGACCAAGGAGTTATTGTTAATTGTTTCAGTTGGAACGGTAATACTGGAATTTATTTAGGTGACAGCTATCTCCGTTTTGGAGCCACTGCGCTTATCTATGATGCAAATGAACTCAAGGCTTGGTCAGTAGACGAAAATGGGGTAGTTAAATGGGATACGCATGGCGTTGATTTAAATGGTGCATCAGTCACATCAGATGTCTATTCTGGTATAACTTGGTCTGTTGCTAAGTCTGCTTGTGCGAAGAATGGCGGGAGACTCCCTTCGCTTGAACAGATAAGAACTCTGTCTTATGCGTGGAATCAAGGATCTAGTAAAGCTTCTTACGTACCTCTAAGTTTTACGTCAGCTTTCTATTGGTCAAACACTCCTGTTCCGTCTAACCCGGGTGGTCTTGCTTATTTACTAAATACAGCGAATGGTAGTTTGACTGGTTACGATCAAAACAGTGTAAGTTATATCCACTGTGCTCGTTAGTGTTTTTTAAACTTATACAAATAAGATATAATATAACCAATGAATAAAAAAATCGAAATTTATACAGACGGATCATCACTTGGAAATCCTGGCCCTGGAGGATGGGGAACTATTGTTGTGGAAAACGAAAAAATAATATTTGAACTTGGTGGTTTTGATAAAAATACGACAAATAATCGAATGGAAATAAAAGCTGTAATTGAAGCATTAAAATATATAAATAAAAATTACAAAGGCAAAGAAGTTGCTATAGTTGCAGATTCGAATTACGTTCTTTTGGGTATAACCGAATGGATTCATAATTGGCAAAAAAATGGTTGGAGAACTGCAGGTAAAAAACCCGTTCTCAATCAAGAGCTTTGGCAAGAGCTTTGGCAGTTAAAAGAAGAAACATCCGCAAATATTTCATGGCAAAAGGTTAAAGGACATTCTGGACATATTTTCAACGAGCGAGCAGATGAGATAGCGACAACAAAAGCCTCACTACAAAAGTAGGGGGCTTAATTGTTTTACAAGGTTTTTGTGTAAACAGAAAAGTTTTTCCTCTATAATTATTTTGTGGAGCACGGATATTTTTCTACTGAAAAATTCCTCGAGCTCGCGCCGTCGCGCTCGCTAGTCTCCACAAAATAACTATAGATGGAAAAATCATGGTAAGAGTTTATGTCGAAAAAGGAAATTATTTTAATAATCTTTTTGGCAATAATAGCGGGAGTTCGCTATTTGTTTTTTATCCCCCAAGCTCCTAATTTTGATTATTTAGTAGGGGAAAATATAGGATTCGTTGGGCAAATTGTAGAAAATCCAGATGAGAGATTGAACAGTCAGCAATTAAAAGTAAAAATTAATAATCAAAAAATTTATTTACTTGTTTCAACTAGCAAAGCAACAGAATACAAGTATGGTGATAAGATTTATGCAGAAGGGAAGCTCTCAAAACCAGAAAATTTTATCACTGCCCAAGGAAAAGAATTTAATTATATAAAATATCTTGCAAATCAAGATATTTATTTTTTGCTTAAATATCCCAAAATAGAAATCATTACCCGAGATAACGGGAATTCGGTTTATGCTTTTCTGTATAAAATAAAAAATTCTTTTATAAAAAGTATAAACAAAGTTATCGACTTACCAGAGAGTAGTTTGGCCGGAGGTTTGGTTTTAGGATTAAAAGGCGGTTTTGATGAAGAAATGAGAAATAACCTTATAGAAACAGGTACTATCCACATTGTGGCGTTGTCTGGTTATAACGTTTCAATCGTAGCAGAGGGTGTGATGAAGGCTTTTAAGCAAGTATTTTCTCAAAACATCTCTATCGTTTTAGGTATGGTGACTATTTTGCTTTTTGTAATTTTAACAGGAGCAGAAGCGACTGCTGTTAGAGCAGGAATTATGGCAACCATTATGCTCGTAGGACGAATGACTGGTCGAAAATATTTAGCTGGTCGTGGACTGGTGATTGCTGCACTTTTAATGATCACATATGATCCGAGAATTGTGACCGACATGTCTTTTCAGTTATCTTTTATTGCTACAGCGGGAGTTTTATTTTTACCAACAAAAATTTTGAAATATTTTTCTTTCTTACCGGTTCGCTTTGGAGTCAGAGAAATGGTGGTGTCGACAGTTTCAGCAACTATCTCTGTTTTGCCTATTGTTTTATATAGCACAGGAGTGTTATCGATAGTTTCTATTCTTGTTAATTTGTTAATACTTTTATTTATTCCTTATGCTATGCTTTTTGTTTTTATCGCTGGAGCTTTGGGACTAATTTCTAAGGCGATAGCTATACCTTTTGGTTTTATCGCATTTATTATTCTTCACTATATTTTATCTGCAATAAATATCTTTGGCTCGTTTAGATTTTCGAGTTTTACAATTCAATCCTTCCCACTTATTATTGTTATTTTATTATATGCAGGTATTCTTTGGTGGGTTTTTATAAAAAAGAAATAATGTTTATTAACATCTCTGTTTGATAAATGTTATTATAAAAAGGAAAATGAAAAAATATAAAAAATATCTACCATATCTTTTGATTCTAGTTATTCTCGGTGTAACTATTTTTGTTTGGCAGTCCGTTTTAAGTAATAAAAATCCGAGAATGCTCAAGGTCGCATTCCTGGATGTGGGGCAGGGGGATGCTATATACATTGAGGCTCCAAATAAAAAACAGGTCTTGATAGACGGAGGAAAAGATTCAAAACTTTTGTACAGCTTATCGAAAGTAATGCCTTTCGCTGATCGATCTTTGGACTTGTTAATTATTACTCATCGAGATATGGATCATATCGGAGGTTTACCAATGCTTCTAGACGGGTATCGTGTTGAAAAAGTTATTGATAATGGAATTAAAGATGAAACAGAAATATCAAAATCTGTGGATGAAAAAATTAAAAGTCGATCTATAGAAAGTGAAGTGGCTCAAAAAGATATGCGAGTTTTTCTTGATAAAGAAAATGATATTTATTTAGATGTTATTTATCCCAATAGAGATGTTTCAGATATTGATTCAAATGATGGTTCTGTTGTGGTTAAATTGGTTCATGGAGAAAATTCATTTTTGTTTACAGGAGATGCAAGTATTTATGCTGAAAGTTTAATAATGTGGGAAGAAGGCGAGAACGATTTAGATATCGATGTGCTTAAATTGGGTCACCATGGAGCAAGGTCGTCATCAAGTTTACTCTGGCTCGAGAAGACCAGTCCAGAGTTGGCCATAGTTTCTGCCGGTAAAAATAATTCTTATGGGCATCCGCACAAAGAGACATTGGAGAGATTGGAAAATTTAAAAATTCCATTTTTATCAACTGCAGAGATTGGAACAATTTTAATAAAAAGTGATGGTCAAAAATTGGAGTACTAAAAATCTTGTGATCTCAAGCAAAAATAATTCTCTTCAAAAAAGACTAGCGAGCACGACGGTGCGAACTTGCTTGAAAGCAAACTGCTTTGCTTTCAAGGTGTTCACGAAGTGATGTGCCGATGTCTTTAGACAGGCATAAACGGGCATTTTTCGAGAGAATTATATCCGTGCTTTTTTGAAGAGAATTATTTTTTGCTAAGTGCGTGAATCAAATAAAAAACACCCCGATTTTTTCGGGGTGTTTTTTATTTTATGATTCCTGCCTCTTTCAATACTGTGTAAGCTCCTTTTTTGTTAATTGTTTTAATTGCTTGTGTGGATATAGTAAGTGAGAAATATTTCTTGAGCTCAGGGACATATATTCTCTTTTTCTGTAGGTTAGGGTACTTTCTTACCATTCCTGTAGGGTTAAATTTGGTAGCACGAACAACGTTGGAGTATCCTCCAGCTACTTTTGAACCCTTTTTTGTTATTGGACAGACTTTTGCCATATGTGAAAGCTATGTTATCATATAAGTCTTAGAAAAGCAATCCCGCAAGGGAAGTATAAAAATTATGAACATAGGAATTACAGATGGAATATTTTATGTCGCCGTACTCATCATGTCGGTAGTGATCCACGAAGTGGCTCATGGTTATTCAGCCTATTTGCTTGGTGATGACACGGCTAAACTTAGCGGACGGTTAACTCTTAATCCTCTCAAACATTTAGACCCGTTCGGATCTGTCTTTTTGCCTTTGCTTTTGGTTTTAACAAATTCCGGTTTTATTATTGGATGGGCAAAGCCAGTACCTTATAACCCTAGAAACTTGAAGGGGGGAAGGAAAGCTGATTTTATCGTTTCTATTTCTGGAATTGCGGCCAATTTGATCGTAGCTCTAATATTTGGTCTTATCTTGAGGTTCTTACCGTTTATTGGTTTGCCTCTCGATTCAGAAGCTTTATTCGCCTTTGTTAAGATTGCCTCAATAATAGTTGTAACAAATTTGGTTTTAGCACTATTCAACCTAATTCCAATATCACCCCTAGATGGATCAAAAGTTCTTTTCTCGATTCTCCCAGTTCGTTTAAGAAATATTGAAATCTTTATGGAAAAATGGGGATTATTCTTAATGATTTTCTTCATAGTCTTTGTTTGGCAGTATGTTTCTCCAGTCATCTATTTAGCTTTTAAACTTTTGACGGGCATAAATCTGATATAGAAACACCCCTATTGCATTTTAGCTAATTCTGTAGTAAAGTAATTCCACTAGTCTTTATGACTATTTGTTTTATATGTCTGGCCTATTTGAGAGAATCAAATAGGAATTACTAAAATAATTAAAGAGTTAAATAAAAATTAATTATTTATTTTTTAAGAATGCCTACAATTAATCAATTGGTTCGAAAGAGCCGCAAATCAATAAAAAAGAAATCAAAAGCAGTAGCACTTGCTCGTGGTTTTAATACGAACAAAAACAAGCCGGTGTTTTATCCTGCTCCATTTAAACGTGGTGTGTGTACTAAAGTTTCAACTACAACCCCTAAGAAACCTAACTCAGCTTTACGAAAAATTGCCAGAGTTCGTCTAACAAACGGTATGGAAGTAACAGCTTATATTCCAGGAGAAGGACACAATTTGCAAGAACACTCAGTGGTTATGATCCGAGGAGGCCGTGTGAAAGACCTTATTGGAGTTCGTTATCACGTCGTTCGAGGTCGTCTAGATACACAAGGAGTAGAGAAGCGTCGACAATCAAGAAGTCTCTATGGTGCTAAAACTCCTAAGAAAGACACTAAGAAATAATTTTTTGAATAAAAAACTATGAGAAAGAAGATAAAAGATAAAAAAGTAGTAGAGCCTGATATCGTTTACAAATCTCAAAAACTTGCTAAGTTTATCAACAATGTGATGTTGGATGGCAAGAAAGAGACAGCTCGTAAATCAGTTTATAAGGCCTTCGAAATTATAAAAGAGAAGACAGGAAACCCTAATCCTCTTGAAGTGTTCGATACAGCTATCAAAAATGCAGGACCTCTAGTAGAAGTACGATCACGAAGAATTGGAGGAGCCAACTATCAAGTTCCTAGAGAAGTAAGACCAGAAAGAAGAGTAGCTTTAGCAATGAGATGGATAATAGGAGCAGCAAGAACCAAAAAAGGAGCACCTATTCATGAAAAACTTGCTGAGGAATTAATTCTAGCTTCAAAAAACGAAGGTGCAGCATGCAAGAAGAGAGACGATACTCACAAAATGGCAGAAGCCAACAAAGCATTTGCTCACTTCGCTTGGTAATTCAAACAAATACTCAATTTTAAAACCCCCGAAAGGGGGTTTTAAAATTGTTTGATAGGTTGTTGTGTTTTTGCTGAATTTAAATATAATAGGGACAAAACTGTTTAAAAACTATTGCGATGAAGACTTCGAATTTTTTAAAAGAAGTCAGAAAAATCTGCAGATTATCTGACTTAGATCCGGACAAGGTGGGGGACAACCCACAAGTTGAAGAGGTCCCAAAAAATCTCAATTCTACTCCTGTGAACCTTACTGAAATAAGGGGATTCAAACAGATGTTTGTTGAGGAGCTTACGTATTTAGGGCAGATAACAAGAAACTTGTTATCTCAACTTGGGGACAATAAAAAAGAGGAAAAAATCCTCGACATTTCCCAAAACATAACTAGGTATATGGAACTAATCCTTCAAATCGAAGTGATGGTTTCAAAGACCCACAGAAAATTTGTTATCTATAACGGTTTCATCTATGAAGAAAAAACCGCTTAGTATTTTTTAGTAGAAAGGCCTCTTTTTAGAGGTCTTCTATTTTTTAAACTTGCTTTTATAACAAAAGGGAATATAATGCGGACAAATAAAATTCTTTAACTAAAACATTTGACTATGAAGTATTATCCTCTTCTCTTGGCTTTGTGCCAGGATATAGAAATTAATTTGTTAGAAGATGTTGAAACCATCTTTAGAAACAAAGAAGAAAGGATCGTTCTCGGTCCAAAGATCAATATCAAGGATACCATCTTTGGTGAAGATGCAACTGAGATTGAAAAAATTTCAAGTGTAGTGAGTAATATGTTTCTTCGAGCAAGAAATTATGTAGGGCCGTCGGGTGGAGAAAAAGGACATTTGGAAAATGTTAAAAACGAAATCATTACCCAAATTGCTGAAACTTATCAAGATGTTATCATTTATCTTTTTAATAATCAGGTTTGTCCGGATTCAAGACTTATAGTTGACCAGGGTTTTTTTTACAAAACCATTGGTCAGGAAGAGTTTGAAGCTAAACTCAAAAAGGCGAATCAAAAAATTCGTGATAAGGCCAAGTTCTACCATGAGGCTTGTGCAGCCTATAGAAAAATAGCAAACCAATAACTTTATTGATGTAGAGATGTTAAGGAGTCCAACCGGCTCCTTTTTTGTTGCAAAAAAAGGCTTTTTATTGTATATTGCAGAGATATTAGGGTCTTTAAGACTTTATATTTTTAATTAAAGCTTATCTTCTAGCAGTTGAGCTTTAACATTATTTTTTTAATTTTAATTTTTAGGCTAGTTGCTAGAACCTAGGCCCTAGAAACTAAATATATATGGAAAGAGATTATCCCTTAGAAAAAGTAAGAAATTTTGGAATTATTGCTCACATTGATGCTGGTAAAACCACTACAAGTGAAAGAGTTCTTTACTATACAGGAATGTCCCACAAGGTTGGTGAAGTTCACGATGGTGAAGCAACTACAGACTGGATGGAGCAAGAGCGTGAAAGAGGTATTACAATTACTTCTGCTGCTGTTACGTGTTTTTGGACACCTACATATGCAAATGGTGATAAAAATAAAAAGCATCGTTTTAATATTATTGACACTCCAGGTCACATTGACTTTACTGTTGAAGTTAAGAGATCACTTCGTGTGCTAGACGGAGCGGTTGTTGTTTTCGATGGAGTGGCTGGAGTAGAACCTCAATCAGAAACAAACTGGCGTTATGCTGACGAAGCTATGGTTCCTCGAATTTGTTTTGTTAACAAAATGGATAGAACAGGAGCTTCTTTTGAACACTCATACAAAACAATTTTGGATAGATTAAACAAAAATGCAGTCAGGATGCAATTACCTATCGGGGCAGAAGAAAATTTTGAAGGGGTTGTTGATTTGCTTAAAATGAAAGCCTACTATTTTGAAGGTAATATGGGGGATCAAGTTGTTGAAAAAGAAATCCCAGAAAATCTAAAAGCGGACGCAGAGAAATATCATGGTGAACTAATCGAAAAAATTGTTGAACAAGATGATACTTTAATGTCTGATTATCTTGAAGGAAAAATTCCTAGTACCGAAGTTTTAAAAGCAACAATGAGAAAGGCTGTTATCGCAAACAAAATCTTTCCAGTGTTTACAGGAACTGCCTTGAAAAACAAAGGGGTTCAACTAGTTCTAGACGCTGTTGTCGATTATCTTCCAAGCCCAATTGATATTCCTGCAATCAAAGGAGTTAACCCAGATAACGGAGATGAAATGGAAAGACATGCTTCAGATTCAGAACCATTTTCAGCTCTTGCTTTCAAAGTTGCTACTGACCCGTTCGTTGGACAATTAATTTTCTTCCGTGTTTATTCCGGATCTCTTTCTGCTGGAAGTTATGTTTATAATCCGAGAACAAGAAACAAAGAAAGAATTGGACGTATCTTGAGAATGCATGCTAATGACCGAGAAGAAGTTAAGAAAGTTTTTGCTGGAGAAATAGCAGCCGCTGTTGGATTAAAAGATACTATTACTTCAGATACTCTTTGTGATGAGGCTAGTCCTATTGAATTATATAAAATTATATTCCCAGAACCAGTTATTCAACTTAGAGTTGAACCAAAGACAAAGGCTGACCAAGAAAAAATGGGTATGGCTTTAAATCGTTTGGCACAAGAAGATCCAACCTTTAGGGTTTCAACAGATAGTGAGACCAATGAGACAATTATTTCAGGAATGGGAGAACTTCACCTTGAAATCATAGTTGATCGTATGAAGAGAGAATTTAGTGTTGAAACTAACGTTGGAAATCCTCAAGTGGCCTACAGAGAAACAATTACTGGTACTGCAGATGCAGAAGGTAAATACATCAAGCAATCAGGAGGACGAGGTAACTACGGTCACGTTAAGATTAAAGTTAAGCCTATGGACTTTTCTATTAATCCAGAAGACCTTCCAAGAAATGTTAAGAGAGATAAAGAATTTGAATTCATTAACAATATCAAAGGAGGTGTTATTCCACTAGAATACATTCCAGCTTGTGAAAAAGGATTCAAAGAAGGATTGGATAGAGGAATACTAGCAGGGTTCAAGATGGTTAATGTTTCAGTAGATCTATGGGATGGTTCTTACCACGAAGTTGACTCTAACGAAATGGCTTTCAAGATTGCAGCTTCTATGGCTGTTCAAGATGCATGTAAGATGGCTCGTCCAGTTATTCTTGAGCCAATGATGAAGGTTGAAGTTGTAACCCCAGAGAAATTCATGGGAGATGTTACTGGAAGTTTATCTTCAAAGAGAGGAATCATTGAAGGAATGGAAGCAAGGGGATTGAATCAAGCCATCAAGGCAGTTGTTCCACTATCTGAGATGTTTGGATATATGACAACCCTTCGTTCAATGACCGAAGGACGTGCTGGATTCGTAATGGAATTCTTAAGATACGATATAGTTCCACAAAACGTCGCTACAGCTATCATTGAAAAAAGGAAATAGAATATAGTTTGTTTAAGAGATGTGCTTTAAAAAAACACTTCCCGCCCCGTAGTAAAATTTAAGAGCATTCGTTTTAAATTTTTACTTCTGGGGTCGCTACAGCTATCATTGAAAAAAGGAAATAGTATACTTAAAATTAAACCCCCTTTTGGCTTTCGCCAAAAGGGGGTTTAATGATATAATATAAACCTATTAATCAAAAAACATTATGAAAAAATTAAAAGCTAAAACAGATATTATAGTTCCTTTTGTTTTTGTTGGTGCGGTAGTGGTATTAGTAGTATTTTTGTTAATTAAAAACAATGCAAAGATTTCTACTCCTGTAACTATTCCCACTACATTAGATAACACAAAAGAAGAAACAAATAATATCGAAACAAATAATATGCAAGAAAAAATTTCAAAAGAAGGAGATGTTTTAACAATGAATTACACAGGTCGCTTAGAGAATGGTACAGTTTTTGATTCAAATGTTTTACCACAGTTTGGACATGTTGAACCATTTGAATTTACTCTAGGGGCAGGACAAGTTATTGCTGGTTGGGACGAAGGACTAGTCGGGATGAAAATTGGTGATAAAAAAACCTTAGTTATTCCTCCAGAAAAAGGTTATGGTAATAGAGAAATTGGGGGTGTAATTCCAGCCAATTCAACTCTTATTTTTGAGGTTGAACTTGTTGGTATAAAATAATATATGACAAAATTTAAACTATTTTTACACAAAAATATAAAGCGAAAAAGATTTTGGATTATTGGTGCTGTTGTTTTGCTTGTTGTTATTCCAATTATTTTTAGACCAAGTAAGAATGTTCAAAACACAACTACCGATACAGTAAAACTAGTTGATCTTAAACAAACAATCTTGGCAACAGGACAGGTTGTTTCAAATACCGATATTGAACTATCTTTCCGTTCAAGCGGAACTGTTCGAGACATTAAAGTTAAGGTAGGAGATAAGGTAAAGAAGGGAGATATGATAGCTAGCCTAGGTGGTGACACAGAGAAGGCTAGTTTAACAACAGCCAAAGGTGTTTTGCTCGCCGCTCAAGCTAGATACAAAAGAGTAATAGAAGGCGCTTCCAACGAAGAAATAAATCTTTCGAGAGTAGCTTTAGAGAATGCAAAAATAGAATTAGAAAATACAAAAAAATCTCAGGATATAATTTTACAAAATGCATACCACAATTTATTAAATTCCACGCCTGAAGCAATTCCTTCTGATGGTGATGATGATTACACTGCCCCTACGATAAGTGGTAATTATTCTCTTGGTAAAGAGGGGGTTATTAAGCTTAAACTGTATTCAAGTGCTGGGGGTATTAGCTATGAAGCTTCTGGTTTAACTACAGGCACTGGTATCAGCAATACGATAACCGCTCAACCAGTAGGTAATTCTGGGTTGTTTATTAAGTTTCCAGAAAATTATGGTTTAGATGTAAAAGAATGGATTATCGAAATTCCAAACAAAAAAGCTTCTAATTATCTTACCAATTACAACGCATATCAAGCTGCTCTAAAATCAAAAGATAGCGCTATTGCGAGTGCCGAAGCAATGGTTGCTCAAAGACAAGCAGAGTATAATTTGAAAATTGCAGGAGCTAGAGGAACAGATATAGACATGGCAAATGCCGAAGTTCTCCAGGCAGAAGGAAGTTATGAACAAGCTCTAGCGAAGTATAACGATACTTTGATAACAGCCCCTGTTGATGGGACTATTACTAGTATTGATACAAAAATAGGGGAATTAGCAACTCCGAATAAGAGAGCTTTTCTTCTTGAAGATGTTTCTAATATGTATGTTGAAGCTTATATCAACGAAGCCAATGTCTCGATGCTTACATCTGGCCTTCCTGTAGATATTTCGTTTGATGCCTTCGGTACAGATAAAATTTGGAACGGAGCAATAACTTTTATTGATCCAAGTTTTAATCTTATCTCTGGTGTAGTTAATTACAAAGTTAAAGCAAGTATTCCTCTTGTAGAAGGTTTGAAGCCAGGCATGACAGCTAACATGACGATCAAGGCAGAAGAAAAAAACGGCGTTCTTGTTGTGCCAACCAGAGCAATCATTACAGATAAAACAGGAGATAAAACTATTCGTCTAATAACCAATACAAAGAAAAAGAAATGGAAAGAAATTCCTATCGTAACAGGTATGGAAGGGGATGGAGGTATGACGGAGATAACAAACGGACTTAACGAAGGAGATGAAATTGTTGTCCTAATTAAAAAATAAAATGCTTATAGAGTTAAAAAATATTTTTAAAAGTTATGATAACGGTGGCGTTGTCACTCGTGTTTTACACGGTATAAATCTAGAAGTAGAAGAAGGAGAATTTATCGCAATCATGGGACCATCTGGTTCCGGTAAATCAACATTGATGCACATAATTGGTTTTCTAGATAGAGCAACAAAAGGAAAATATTTTTTTGACGGCCAAGACACTGCGCACTTAACTGACGATGAATTGGCTCATATTAGAAATGAGCGTATTGGTTTTGTCTTCCAATCTTTTAATCTCTTACCCAGAACCACAGTTTTAGACAATGTTATTTTGCCTTTATTTTATAGTAAAACAAAAACAGGTCTAGAAGCGAAAGCTAAAGAAGCTCTCAGAGCAGTAGATCTGGAAGACAGAATGCAACACCTGAGTAATCAAATTTCTGGAGGACAAAAACAAAGAGTTGCGATAGCAAGAGCTCTGATCTGTGATCCGAAAGTAATTTTTGCCGATGAGCCGACTGGTAATTTGGATTCAAAAAGCGGAAGTACTGTTATGCACATTCTAGAAAAATTAAACGATGAAGGTCGTACGATTATTCTCGTAACCCACGATGAAGATGTTGCCATGCACGCAAAGAGAATAGTTACTATCCGTGACGGTGAAATTGTCAGTGATGAAAAAGTTCCAGAGAAAATGAGGGTGCACTCGAAAGTTTTGGAAGAGTAAAATATGAAAAATTTAATAAGAGATATAAAACTTACAATAAAGGGCCTACTCACAAGAAAGGGGAGATCTTTTTTGACAATTCTCGGTATTATTATCGGGGTTGCAGGAGTGATAGTTATTATCTCTTTAGGAGCTGGTGCGCAATCTTTAGTTGTTGGACAGATTAGCAAACTTGGTACAAATCTAGTTGGTGTTTTGCCAGGTAAGGGAAACGAAAAAGGTCCTCCCGCTTCTGTTTTTGGAGTTCAGATAAAAACACTTTCTTCCTATGATCTAGAATCAATTAAAAATAAAAATAACGTTCCTAATGCGACAGCCGTTGCCCCTTTTGTTCGTGGAAGTGTGACGATTGTTGCCGGTAAGGAGAGTGTAGATACCACGTTTAATGCCACTAGTGGAGAATACCCCCTAGTTCAAAGTGTGTCTCTCGAAGAAGGATATTTTTTTAGCGAGGAGGAGTCCCGCTCTGGATCAAATGTCATTGTTATTGGTTATGATATAGCAGAGGCCCTTTTCCCTGACGGCAAGTCTTTAGGAAAAGTTGTAAAACTAAAAATGAACAATGATTCAAACGGCGTACCTTTTCGTGTTGTTGGCGTTCAGAAAAAGATGGGGACTGTCGCTTTTGAAAACCAAGACGATTTAGTCTATGTTCCTTTTATCGTTGGACAAAGACAATTACTTGGTATTGATTACATTCAATTCATTCGCATCAAGGTAGATCAAGAAATAAATATAGATAAAACAATGGAAGATATCAGAAGAGTTATCAGAGAAAATCATCGAATCAAAGATCCGACCAACGATGATTTTGATGTTAGAAACCTTTCCGAGGCACTCGAAATGATTACGAGTATTACGGATGTTCTAAGAGTGTTTCTAGGTTTGATGGCCGGAATATCTTTGATTGTTGGAGGTATTGGAATTATGAATATAATGCTTGTGACAGTTTCTGAGAGAACGAGAGAAATAGGTCTTAGAAAAGCGATTGGGGCAACAAGTAAAAAAATAATGAATCAATTTCTCCTTGAAGCTATTGTGATTACTTCTCTCGGTGGCGTATTTGGAATTATTTTAGGTGTAATCATTTCATATTTAATAGCAGTTGGAGTACGCTTTGCCGGGTATGATTGGGAGTTTATAATTT
>Ga0209099_1001805_pt1 | contig 20405 bp, 18 predicted proteins | sample AD_JPNHW2_MetaG_FD_184430 | JGI IMG/M metagenome (GOLD analysis project Ga0209099, IMG submission 184430) | Active sludge microbial communities of municipal wastewater-treating anaerobic digesters from Japan - AD_JPNHW2_MetaG (SPAdes) (version 2) | ecosystem: Engineered > Bioreactor > Anaerobic... | reverse complement strand
CCTTGGGCGTGTGAATGACCCGGTCAACATACAACATGGAATTTTTACGTTCCGATTTGAAATCGACGGTGATGTCGTTGAACAGGGAATAGTCGATGAATTGTGTGTAGGGGAAATTCGGAGGTGTGATGGCGATTTGAAAAATCGGGTCGAAGTCAAATTCGCCCTTCATTTTCAACAAGTCAAAGATCCCGGCTCCCCCGTAATAATCCCGCATCCAGTAAGCCATGCGCGGGGAGATCGGAACCTTATCGGGCAGCTTTTTGTCGAGGACGGCGGTCAAACGTTCGCGGGAAGTCATCTCTTTCATCCTGAGCCCTCCGAATCTCATTTCGTTTTGTTTTTATATTTACAAGGTCTCGAACTTGAATTTTAGAAACTCGATGTCGATATCGGCAGTGGCGGGGTCAGCACCCTCGCGCAGTAACGCAAGGCCGGGGCGGTGAGCTTTCAAGTAACTTGAAAGCTTATCATAATTCACCATGCCCTGACCGAGCAGCGTTTCTTTCGGTTTTCCGTCCGCGTCGAGCGTGATATCCTTGCAGTGCAGCGCCATGATGCGCTCGCCGAATGCGTCGAAGCAGCGGTCAAACAAATCGTCGTGATTACGCACAAGTTCCGGCGTGTTGATCAGATTGACCGGGTCAAAGATGATCTGAAGATGGTTACTCCCGATGGTCTCAAGCAGCCGGGCGGCGAGTTCGGGGGTGTTCAGAGTGTGCGCGGCAACCGGCTCTACACCTACGATCGCACCGCATTTTTCGGCTTCCTCCACGAGTTCTCCGACGCTTTTCAAAAGCGTCTGGAATGCCTTTTCACGTCCGCTCTCTTCGGCTCTGTATAACGTCGTCTCCGTGCCGACGACCAGCCCGCCCATCATGCGAGCATACAGCAGATGCTCCTTAAATCGGCGCAAATGCAGGCGGCGGGTCTCCTCGTCGGGATGTACCGGCTCAATATAGCAGCCGAGCACAGCGAGATGAATTCCGGCGTCGGCGAAGCTCTTTCCGATTTCAAAGCACAATCCCGGTGTCAGGTGTCCGATATCCTGCTCCATTCCGATAATGGCCTTGGAAATCGCTAATTGCGTACTGCAAAATCCGGCCGTTTTAAGCGTATGTGCAAGATTGTGAGGTGTTTTGCGGCCATAGTCATGCGCGCGTACGCCGATGCGAAAAAACATAATAAATCCTCCCGCGTTTTTGATATGTATAAATTTAATTATACGATTATTTTAGACCACTTTCCGCTTGAAAATCGTCGGTAAGTCAGCGTCAGGCGGATGCTTAAATCAATCAACAGAGACATCCAGGCACCGATCAGACCCCATCCAAGCACAAGGGCAAAGACATACCCGAGCAGCGGGCGGATGATTCCTACGGAAATTAACATCGTATAAGCGACAAATTTAGTGTCCCCCGCACCACGCAGGCTACCCGCTGAAACAACGGTTGAGGTTTGTAGAGGTACAGCGATACCGGCGATGATCATAATCAGGGTACCCAAAGCAATGACGTCGGGCTCGTCCGAAAAAAGCGTTATCCAAAACTTCCCGCAGGAAGCGAACAGAATTAAAATCAACAGAGAGCCCGCCATCGCGATGCGTTGGGCTACACGTCCGTAAACTGCCGAAATGTCCGGACGCTTTGCGCCGAGATATTGACCGACCAGCGTTGTGGCTCCGACACCTAAACCGTCGGCAAAAGTAAAAGAGAGGTTGAGTGCCTGCATACCGATCTGATGGGTGGCAAAAACCATCGTTCCGAGTTCCGCGACGACACGGGCGAAGGTGAAAAATCCGAACCGAAGCACCATCTGTTCCAGAACGGCGTTTCCGCTGACTTTTCTTATTGCGGAAAGCGCTTCTTTGTTAATTTTCCAACTCTGGTGCGGTTTCAAGCGGAGATAACCATCTTTTTGCAGCAGTGAGGCGACGGCAAGTCCGAAACCAACCATATTTCCGATAGAAGTCGCAATCGCCGCACCCGCGACGCCGAGCTCCGGAAAACCGAGATGACCGTTGATGAGCAGATAATTAAAAACGATATTGACTGCGTTGGCGGTGATGTTAATACGCATTGAGATTTTTGTGTTCCCTACGCCGCGCTGGGCGGATGTGATTGCGAGCGTCATTGCCCGAAACATCAAAACAGCGTTGACGATTTGAAAATAGATTGTGCTGTCGGCGATGGTATCTTCTTTCGCACCGGAAAGCATCATAAACCAGCGTCCGAAGAATATTGAAACGACAGTCATGATCACGCCCAAAACCATCGCGAGCATAAGAGCCATTCTAAGTACGGTATTCGCGTCTTCCTGACGCTGTTCGCCTTTTCGCCGCGCAATGACGGCCGTGACACCCACATTAAGGGCAAAAAACAGAGCCAGTAAGATCATCGTGGGTTGTCCGGTGAGTCCGACGGCAGTGATGGCCGCTTCTCCCCGGGAACTGACCATCGCAGTATCGGCGACTGAGATCATCGAAATCAACATCAGTTCGACCACGGCGGGCATTGCGAGTTTAATGAATGTCGGGTAGGCGGTTTTTGCGTCCGGCAACTCGCCCTCTACGAGTTCGGGTTTGACCATGCATCGGGGATCGAACAAGCGTTTTACAAAAGATTTACAGGACAAAACAGGTCTCCGTTCCCGCCGGCGAACGAACGCCCGCGGCGTTGTGAATTGTTTTCATTATATAATGGAATTCCTGAAATTTCAACCCGAAATCGGCTTGACATCAATGGGAAAAGAACCTATAATTTTTACTGTAGCATGACATACGGGAGGTACGGAATGGAAAAACTTTTGACCGAAGCAGGCCCTGTTTTGGACGAGAGGGGAAGACCTATTCCCGGTTACAGTACGAAGAGTATGCTGCATTATGACCGCAGGGCAATCAAAGCCCCACCTTGGCGGATCAAAGAATGGGATTTTTACCAGATTACAGACGATCGAATCTGCTTGCAATTCACCATCGGACATGCCTCGTATGCCGGTCAAGTGTTGATTATGGCATTCGATTTCGCAAAGGGCGAAAAGCTGTTTGAGCGCGGGATGCTGCTTCCTCTGCCGTTCGGTTCTCTGAATATGCCTTCCGACGCCGAGAAGAACAGTGTTCTATCATGGGGGAAAGACAGCCGGATCATGACTTTCGAGACGAAGAATGAGGTGCGCACACTGCATTGTGTCTGGGACGATGTGACCGCCGATATCAAACTCACACGAAAAAATCCCAATTCACTTGTCATCAGCATTCCTTTTGCGGAAAAACCGACGGAGTTTTATTATAATCACAAGATTAACTGTATGACCGCAGAGGGCGGTTTTACATATGGCGATAAAAAATATGAATTCAAGGACCGCGCATTCGGACTGCTCGATTGGGGCAGAGGCGTATGGCCTTTTTCAAACGAATGGTATTGGAGCAACGGTACCGGTATCATCGACGGGGAGATCTTCGGTTTCAATCTCGGATGCGGTTTCGGAAACACCTCCGCCGCGACCGAAAACATACTGTTTTATGAGGGCAAGGCACATAAAATCGGCCCGGTGACTTTTGAACGCCAAGAAAACTATATGATGCCCTGGCGGCTGCGCGATCGGGAGGGCAGGGTTGATCTGACTATAACGCCTTCCTATGACCGCACTACTAAAACAAAGCTGCTTTGGATCGATAATGAATGCCATCAGATGTTCGGGAAATTTACCGGAAGCGCAGTGCTTAACGGCGGGAGGAAACTTGCAATCGACGAACTCTATTCGTTCGCGGAATTTGCAAGGAACAATTGGTAAGTGAACAGTAAATCAATCATCAAAAACGTTTTCCAAAAGAATTGGATGTCCTATTTATTCGGCATCATCTTGGCGGGCGGAACCTCTTTTCTGAGCGCGCAGATCCCCGGTCTTTTAGGGGATGCCGTCAATGCTCTCTCCGACGGAAAAAACGATTTTAACGCGATAAAAACAGCGGCAGTTTTGATGATTGCAACTGCATCAGGTGCTTTTGCGGCGCGTTTTATCTGGCGTTTTCTGATCATCGGAACCACACGAAAAATCGAACTCGATTTGCGCACGGGGCTGTTTTCTCATCTCCAGAGCCAATCGGGTGATTTTTTTGTCAGATATAACACCGGCGACATCATTACCCGTTCGATCTCGGACATCAACGCCGTGCGCATGATGTTCGGCATGGGTCTTGTCGGGGTGATCAACACCGCAGTCACCACGGTCGTTTCGATCACATACATGGTCGATGTGGTGGACTGGAAGCTGACACTTGCGGCAATCGCGCCGCTCCCGATTTTGGCCTTCGGGTTGACCAAACTGCGTTTTACCATCCGCAAGCGCTTCAAGCGTGCGCAGGAGGCGGTCTCCGATTTGAATGCAAAAACCCAAGAAAACATCACAGGCATCCGCGTAGTCAAGGCTTATGCCCAGGAAAAAAGCGAATCCGAGACCTTTTCGCGTCTTTCAAAACGCAAATGGGCAAGCGAAATGTCGATGGTGCGCATCTCGGCGTTGATCGGTCCTTCGACGACATTGGTATTCGGTATCGTATTCTCGGTGTTTTTGATGATCGGCGGTAAGATGGTCATCGACGGTGTAATGACATTGGGGCAGTATGTGGCGTTTAACGGTTATCTTGCGTTGGTTGTCGAGCCGATGAACATGATCAGCCGGATCATGACCATCTGGCAGCGCGGCCGTGTCTCGATGGGGCGGCTTGACCAGTTGTTCGATGAAAAGCCCAGTGTCAACGATTCTGCCGCAGACCCCGCGATCACTGATTTGGACACCAAAGAACTCGAAGTGCGAGATCTGACGTTTTCTTATCCAAATACCGATGCGCCGGTTTTAAAAAATATCAGTTTCCGGGTTAGGCAGGGCCAACTTCTTGCGGTAATGGGCGTGACCGGAAGCGGCAAAACCACACTGGCAAATTTGATTTTACGCCTTTGGCCGCTTCCCGACGGTAAGGTTTTCCTCGACGGTGTTGACGTGAATCAAATTCCGATTTTAACCGTGCGAAAGCATGCCGCGTTTGTGCCGCAGGACAGCTTTTTATTTTCGGATACCATCGCCGAAAATATCGCTTTCTTCGATGAAAAAGTCACTGACGAACAAGTGCACGAAACGGCAAAACTCGCCTGCGTAGATGACAACATTACGGCGCAGCCCGACGGTTATGACACCGTCGTCGGCGAGCGCGGCATGACGCTCTCGGGCGGACAAAAACAGCGTATCTCGATTGCGCGGGCGCTTGTTCGCAATCCGAAATTATTGCTGCTCGACGACTGCCTCTCGGCGGTTGATGCGGCCACCGAGCAGGCGATATTAAAAAATTTGACCGACTCGCGCTCAGAACGAATCACCGTGTTCATCACCCACCGCATCAGCGCGGCAATGGCAGCCGATAACATCTTGCTTCTCAATAAAGACGGAAGCATTGCGGGCATCGGCAGTCACGAACAGCTTTTAAAAACAAACGACGCATATAACGATTTAATCGATTTAATTAAATCCCGCGAGCAGGGGGGTGAGATTCGATGAAACCCGTTGCAAACGAGCATCTTCCAAAAGGCCGCATGAGCGAATACGAAAAGAAAAAACGCCGTCATACGCTGCGTCGGCTATTAAAATATTTTAAGTTTTTCCCTTGGATTACGGGCGGTGCATTGCTGCTTGCAATTCTCTCAAACATCACCGTCACATTAAAACCCTATATCCTCGAGCGCGTCATCGACAACAACCTGATGACCGGTTTGAACGATTATAACTCGCTGATGATTTGGGCGGGGTTGTATCTCGGCGTGATTTTATTCGGCGTTGCAATCTCGTACATTCAATCCATCGCTTTGGCTTCACTCGGGCAGCGCATTATGCACAAGCTGCGCACGACGCTGTTTTCTAAAATCCAGAACATGTCGATGCGGTTTTTCGATAAAAACGCCTCTGGCAGCATTTTGACGCGTGTCTCCTCGGATGTCGAATCACTATCCGAATTGTTTTCGGACGTGATCATCAATTTCGTCAGCGAGTTTTTACTGGTGATCAACGTCATCTCCATGATGTTCATTTTGGATGCGAAACTTGCGGTTGCATGTATGATCATCATTCCGGTTGTGATTGCGATCGCATTAATCTATCGTTACCTCGCCCGCAAAATCTTTATTAAAATCAAGGCACAGTTGTCGCGCATGAATGGGTTTTTAGCCGAGAACATCATCGGAATGCGCATAGTGCAGATGTTCGGAAGCCAGAGTAAAAAATACGAACAGTATGACGAACTCGCCAAGGGTTATTATAAACTCAGCATGATGGATATGATTTTACGTTCGCTTTCGAACCCGCTCCTCGGATTGGTCGGTGACATCGCAGTCGGCGTTTTGATCATTGTGTATGCCAAAGATGTGTTCACAGGCGTTTTGCTGGTCGGCGTTCTGCACGCCTTTACCACTTATATCAAACAGTTTATCAACCCGATTTCGCGCATTGCCGAACAGTTCACCAACATCCAGTCGTCCTTAATTTCTGCGGAGCGCATTTTCGATATCATCGACAATACCGCCGATACGGAGGATATCGAAGTCGGCGAAAAAGTGGATAAAGTCAGGGGCGAAATCGAGTTTAAACATGTTTGGTTTGCCTATGACGAGGAAAACTGGGTGCTCAAAGATGTTTCGTTCAAAGTGCTCCCGGGTCAGACAATGGCAATTGTAGGCGATACGGGAAGCGGAAAAACCACCGTGATTTCGCTGCTTGCTCGGTTTTACAAGATTCAAAAAGGCGAAATTCTGATTGACGGAAAGAACATCGAGTCCTTCAACCTCTCTTCGCTGCGCCGTCTTGTCGCAGTCGTAATGCAGGACGTCTTCCTGTTCTCCGGTGATGTTGGTTATAATATCCGTCTCAACGATGAAAACATTTCTGACGAGGACATCGACAGAGCCGTGAAAACGGTGCATGCCGACGATTTTATCCAATCGCTTCCGTGCGGCATTCAAAGCCCTGTCTCAGAGCGCGGTTGTACCTTCTCGGCAGGACAGCGGCAATTGATCGCTTTTGCCCGAGCGGTGGCGTTTGAGCCACGCATACTGGTATTGGACGAGGCGACGGCGAATATCGATTCGGCAACCGAAGCCGCTCTTCAAGACGCTTTGACCGCAGCTTCAAACCAGCGCACAAGCATCGTCGTCGCCCACCGCATCAGCACAATCATGTCGAGCGATATGATTTTAGTCATGCGGCACGGTGAGATCATCCAGCGCGGAACCCACAGTCGGCTGATTGCGGAAGGCGGACATTACGCCGATCTCTGCCGCGCTGCGGGAAATCGAAACGGACAGTAACATTTTGTGTACTTCCCGCATAAAATGAACTATCTGGATGCGGGGAGGGGCAGCGATGATCAGCAGCTTTTTTGAATTGCGGGATAAGGACGTCGTGAATATTAACAACGGAGAAAAACTGGGGCGAATCTGCGATATAGACATCGATCTAGAGACGGCGCGGGTATGCGCGCTGATATTGCCGGGGAGATGCCGAGTTCTCGGACTTTTCGGACGGGAAGACGATATTGCTATTGCCTGGAACGAGATCACATTAATCGGCGAAGACGTCATTTTGGTCAACAAGTGCATGCCGGTTTGCAATAATAAGCGCCCGAAAAGCCAACATATTGACTAAGAATGTATAATCGCGTATAATAATACCCATATGAAAGGGGCGGGTACTAAGATGCGCGTGATCGCCGGCAGCGCAAGACGCAGGCCGCTAAAGAGCACTGAGGAGCCGGAGATGCAGCCCACCATGGAACGGGTCAAAGAAGCGGTTTTTTCAAAGCTCCATTTTGAACTAGAGGGCAGGCGCGTGCTGGACCTTTTTGCAGGTTCGGGGCAGCTCGGTATCGAAGCGCTTAGTCGAGGCGCTGCCCATTGCGATTTTGTGGACAACTCCAAAACATCGCTTGCCTGCGTGAAAAAGAATGTGGAGACCTGCGGCTTTACCGATAAAGCGGGAATTTTCGGCACGGACGCCTTCGGATTTATCAAATCCGCTGACAAAAATTATGACATCATTCTGCTCGACCCGCCTTTTAACCGTGGGATTTTGGACAAGATGCTGCCGCTCGCGGCAAAGCATATTGAAAAAAACGGTGTGATCTATTGCGAAACCAGCGAAGGGGAACGCCTTCCGGAAGCCGCAGGGGATTTTGTGATGGATTCTCAAGCGAAATATGGCTATATCAAAACAACATATTATCGCCATCGGGATTACCTCAGGAAAAATTAAAATGACCGATTAAAGATAATAAAAAAGAAAGAATGATCGAATAATGAAACGGATTGCAATTTGTCCCGGGAGTTTCGACCCCGTGACCTACGGACATATCGACATCATCCGGCGAGCTGCTCAGATGTTTGACGAGGTCATCGTCGTGGTCGCAAGCAACCCCGATAAAAAACGCCATTTTTCGGCGCAGCAGCGCTTGGGGTTCCTGAAAGAGGCCATATACGATATCCCGAATGTCTCGGTTGATGTTTGGGACGGCCTTACCGCCGATTATGCCCGGCAGAAAAAAGCACTGGCGATCGTCAGGGGACTGCGCGCGATGACAGATTTTGAAAATGAGTTTCAGTTGGCATTAACCAATAAAAAACTCTATCCCGATGGTGATACGGTGTTTTTAACCACTAAGCTCGATTATTTATATATGTCGTCTTCGATGGTGCGGCAGCTGGCCGCTTTCGGCGGTGACACTTGTGAATTTGTTCCCCCTTGTGTCTGTGCTGCCTTTAATGCCGAAAAGAAAAAGAATTAGCTTTATACATAGAATAATAACCGGCGGGAATTTCCGACCTTCGTGAAAGGATGAATTGCATCTTATGTCAGAAAAACAGCTCAGTATCGAAGACATCATTGACGAGATCCATGACTTGCTTGACAAGGCCTGGGATCTGCCGTTGTCAAGAGGCCGCAGCGTCGTCGATGCGGCGAAAGTGCGCGAATTGCTGGAGGATATTCGAAACGGTCTGCCCGAGGAGATCGGCCAGGCGCAAAAAATCGTCGCCGACCGAAGCGATATCATCACTTCCGCCAAGCGCGAAGCCGAATCGATCATCACCTCCGCTGAGGAGCGCGCAAAAAAACTCATCATGGAAGAGCGGATTGTGCATGATGCCAAGGAACTGGCTCAAAATATCATCAGTGACGCCGAATACAAAGCCGGGGAAGTCAAGCAAGGCGCAGTTGTTTTTGCCGACAACATTTTAAAACGCACTGAAGACGAATTCACAAAGGGACTCAACGACCTTCGGCAGTCGCGCGCATCTCTTCGCAATACCCGCAGAGAGGAATAAATAGGTTTATACATGGCGCGTAAAAAAGAGATCATCTCAACTTTATTTAATAGCGGTGTCGTCTGTGTTGCTCAGCCGGACCGGCCATTTTGGCGTCCGACCGGACGACTTGCCGCCGTTAAAATCCGTACGCAGCGCATTCTGGAAAACGACGATGCGGCTGCTTCGGCGACGGCGCTTGCCGATACAGCCTCCGACAGCCCGATGCTGATTACGCGGACGCTCGGGACATTATGCAAGCAAATGTTGGAACGGTCACAGGCTTACCGGACGGTGATCGACCGTTCAGTAGATTTCCTGACGTCCGAACTCTCCTGCCAAAAGGCGAATGCGGTGGCAGGGAGTCCGAATAACGGCTGGCTGTTTTCGATCCCAATCGCACAGAGGATGGGACTTCCACACGCGATGATTTTTGACGATAAAAAGATCGTACTCTATAGTGATAACCGCACCGAGCAGGACGGTATTATGGGGAAAAAGATCTTGTTGGTCAGTGATATCATCGGGGGCGGAAATACTTATAACCGTGTCTGGCTGCCCGCAATCAACGAGGCGGGTGCATCTGCCGCAGCCGTCTATAACATCATTGACCGCAGACAGGGCGGGAGTGACCGATTGGTTACGCTTGGCATTCCGCCTTTTTCAATGTGCGAGATTGACACAGCTTTTTTCCGCGAGGCTTTTGATTATAATCTCATCGATCAGGGACAATTGGATTTTGTATTGGCTTATATTGCAGATCCGATCAAGTCGATGCTGGACTTTGTGCGCGACCACCCCGATTTTATTACCAAATCCCTCGAGGGCGATGAAAAAACAAAAGCCGCCGCGACGCTTTGCCTCGAACACGGCTACTATACAGTCAAGTAAAGAGTAATTGTGAGTAGTGAAGAATATGGTGTTTGTTGTTACATTTGTTTAGTTTTACTTTTACTTTTGAATTAAAAAATAACATGCTGACAAAATAAAATAAAAAACAACAGAAAGGTGTTACCATGAAATTCCGCCAGATTCACCTTGATTTTCACACATCCGAATGCGTTCCGGACGTCGGGGGAAAGTTTGATAGAAAGCAATTTCAGGAGGCGCTGCAAGTTGGCTGCGTCGATTCGATTACGCTGTTTTCAAAGTGCCATCACGGCTGGTGTTATCACCCGACCAAGGCCAATATCATGCACCCGAAATTGAAGTTCGACCTGCTCGGCGCTCAGCTCGAGGCCTGTAACGAAATAGATGTGCGCACTCCGATCTATATCTCGGCGGGACTCGATGAAAAAGAAGCGGTACGCCATCCTGAATGGCTAGCGCGCAATGGCGACGAGAGCTTGCTTTTCTGCAAGAGTTTTGACCTGCCGGGTTATCACTGGATGTGCTTCAATACCGATTATTTGGACGTGCTTTTGGCACAGGTAAAAGAAGTTGGCGAGCGGTATCATCCGGTCGAAATTTTCCTGGATATCTGTGCGCCGAAACCCTGTTATTGCAGCCGCTGCCGCGCGGATATGAAGAAAAAAGGGCTTGATGTCACGAATCCCGAAGACGTAATGATACAGGCCGAGGATGTCTACGCCAATTATGCCCGCAGAGTCCGTGAGACCGTCGATTCGGTCGATCAAAACATCGCCGTCTTTCACAATTTCGGTCATCTTCACTGCGGTCGCCGTGATCTGGCAAATACCCAGACTCATCTCGAACTCGAATCCCTGCCGACCGGCGGCTGGGGTTATGATGATTTCCCGTTCTCAGCGCTCTATGCCGAGACGCTGGGTAAAGAATACCTCGGCATGACCGGAAAATTTCATAAGAGCTGGGGCGAATTCGGAGGGTTCAAGCATCCGAACGCCCTTCGTTACGAGGTCTCGCTCTCGGCGGCGCTCGGCGCCGGCAGTTCAATCGGTGACCAACTGCATCCGCTCGGGAAAATGGACATGTCCACTTATAAACTTGTGGGCGCCGCATACAGCGAACTCAAAGAAAAAGAACCGTGGCTCAAAGAGACTCATGCGGTGGCTGATGTCGCACTGCTGTCTTCAGAAGCCGTGGGGGTCTGTGCCGGAAAGAGCGTTCCGAGAACTGCCGACATCGGAGCAAATCGGATGCTGCTCGAGGGGAAATATCTCTACAGCGTCATCGATACCGAAGAGGACTTTTCAAAATTCAAACTGCTTGTCATGCCCGACTGCGGAAGAGTGACCCCTGCGGTTGCGGCGAAACTGAATCAATATCTCAAAAACGGCGGTAAACTGCTGGCTTCCGGCACAAGTTGCTTAGCTGTCGACAAAGACGAATTCGCGGTCGATCTCGGAGTCAAATACCTCGGTGAAAACGAATTTTCATCGACTTATCTGAGCAGTCACGACCAGCTCAAGACCAACAACGGCGTTCTGTTGATGTATGGTAAAAACCATAAGTTCGAGTCAGCGGGCGCAACCGAATTCGTTGCTGTCCAGAATCCCTATTTCAACCGCACCGCAACGCATTTCTGTTCGCATGCCCATACGCCGAACGATCCGGTCGATGTCGGCCCGGGCGCGTCTCTGACCAGGAACACCGCCTATATCGGCTGGGAGATCTTTTCCGACTATGCGACCAAAGGTGCATTACAATGCAAAGAATTGGTCGTCGCCGTGATCGAAGCGCTGATCGGCAAAGAAAAGACTCTCAAGACCAATTTACCCGACCGCGGGATTGTCACACTGCGTAAAAAGGGCGATTCGCTCATCAATCATATCCTGTTCGCGCACACCACTGTCCGGGGCACCAACACCGAAATCATCGAGGATTTGCTTCCGATCTGCGACACCACCGTCGAGATCAAACTTCCGACAGCGCCGAAGTCGGTTATCTTGCAGCCACAGGGCAAGGAGATTCCGTTTACTTATCAAAACGGCGCCCTGTGTTATACTGTTGATAAATTCACCTGCCACCAGATGATTGAAATTAAATAAAAAAGTAAAGCGGGATGAGTATGGGTTATCAGTATATTTTGCGCTATTGCGTCGCGCCGGGTTTTCACGAAGAAGAAGCCGTTGCGCGGCTGCTCGAGTTCTGCCAAAGCGCTAAAATCGACAATGTGATGTTCCATATCAACTGCGAACAGCTCAACCGCGGGCATATTTCGATTGAACAGACAAAGCCGTGGCTCGAGGCGATCCAAAGGGCGGGGGAGCAACTAGCCGAAATCGGCGTAAAGACCTCAATCAACCCTTGGATCACGACGCTGCACACCGACCGGGGCCGCAAGCTATGGGATTTTAATATGTTCGGTACAATGACCGATCCGTGGGGGCAAAAGGCCTCTGCGGTCGCTTGCCCGGCTGATCCCGAGTTTCAAAAATATATCTGCGAGATGTACGCCTATTATGCCTCAATCAACCCCGATACGATCTGGGTCGAGGACGATTTCCGTCTGCACAACCACGCGCCGCTCGAATGGGGCGGGTGCTTCTGCGACCGGCATATGCAGCTCTACTCCGAGCGTGCAGGGAAGGCTTTAACCCGCGAGGAATTTGTCGCGGGTGTGCTCGCACCCGGAGAACCGGGTCTTTACCGCAAAATCTGGCTCGACGTCTCCCGTGAGACCATGCGGGGACTGGCCGAGAAAATCGGAGCTGCCGTACATGCGGTTTCGCCCGAGACCAAAGTCGGTCTGATGAGTTCCGCACCCAAAGTCCACTGCGCCGAAGGCCGCGACTGGGGCGGTATTCTGCAAGGTCTCGCAGGTGAAAACACACCGGTCAGCCGGCCCCATCTGCCGTCTTATCAGGATGCAACGATGGCGCAATATCAATGGAATTTTTGTGCGCACAGCTGCCAAACGGTTGCGGATTGCCCGTCCGAAACTCTGATCTACCCCGAGCTCGAGGGCTTCCCACATGGCCGTTTCGTCAAATCCCGCGCCATGATCAACGCGCAGCTTTTAACCTCGGTTTTGCTTCCGGCAGACGGCATGACGCTGAACCTCTTCGACATGATGGGCGATGTCATCATCAAGGAATACGAATACGATAAAGTTCTTGCACAGGCAAAGCCGGTTTTAGACCGCATTACAGCGCTTGGACTTAAGAATATGCAGCGCAAAGGCGTCTGCGTCCCGATCAGCGAGAAGGCCTCCTATACGCTGCACACCTCTAAAGGCGAGCGTATGGAAGAACTCTATCCCGACCAAAGCTTTTGGTTCTCGTTTTTATCTGCTTTCGGTATCCCGTGCCGTTATGTCAAAACCGCTGAAATCAATAACGAGATCGTCGCGTTCTCAGGGCAGTACTTCCGTTCTCTGTCCGCCGACGCAATTAAGAAATTATTCGCCCACAATTTTGTGCTGGTCGACGGCGAAGCGGCGAATACCCTTTTCGAGATGGGACTCGGAAAACTGGCCTTGATCACCGACTGCAAACGGCAGACCGGCGACGCAGGCCCGGCAATTTATCATCAAGTCGTCAATAACGTCGAATACGCCGGAATTCCCGAGGCCAGGGTCGGCAACGGCGAAAGTTATTTCAACATCCAATACAGCGAAAAGCCCTATTTAATCACAGAAGCCAAGAATTATATGGGCGAAGCGGTCGGCAACGGCATTGCGCTGACCGGATCCAAATGTCTGGTTTTTCCGTTCTCGTCGCCCGATACAATGCCAACCGTCCTTTTGACGCCGGTTTACCGCGATATCCTGTTCGGTGTAATCGCCTCCTGTAAAGCGACGGTGCCCTGCGTGGTCGGCGGGACCTATCTGTTCCCCGAGGTGTTTTCCGACGCCGAAAAAGACATCGTGCTGATCGTGAATTTCTCACCGGACGACGCTGAGGACATCACTGTATTTATTCCGAACCCCGAGCAATATCAAAGAATCACGCTGGACGGATGCGAAGAAAAATATGAGCATAACGGTGAGTATTACAGCTTCCGCAAAAAGCTTGCAGCCGGGGAGGCAGCCATACTCATGCTGTTGAAGTGAGGAGGTAAGCCGGATGCTGGATAAATCCAAAGTAAAGGTTTTTAACGAGCTCAGAATCGGCCTTGTGTTATCGGGCGGCGGCGCAAAAGGCGCTTATCAGGGCGGCGTGATCGCAGCTCTTTACGACCTTGATTTGCACGACAAGATCAAAGCGGTGTCCGGAACTTCCATCGGCGCGCTGAACACGCTGATATTTGCAACCGGCGATCCGACATTCTGTTACAACCTATGGAACGAAACGGACGTAGCGGAGTTCATGTTTAAGAACGGCAGAGTTCCCTCCGAAAAACGCAGAGAGTTTTTAAAATTCGTCAACACCGGACGCGGCTTTCCCGATTTTCATTCGGCGATCTCTTACATAGCTGCCGGAAACCAAACGGCTTTTACGCTTGAGGGCGTTAAAAATTTCATCGAAAAGTCCTGCGACATCGCACCGCTGTGGCGCGACGAGCGAGACTATTATGTCTGCGCTTATAACTGCGAGAAGTATGAGCCCGAATATTTTCACCTCAACGACTGCGATTATAAACGCGCGGTCGACTGCACGCTGGCTTCGGCTGCGATTCCGTTTGTGTTTGAGCCGATTGTAATGGACGATATTCGATACTGTGACGGCGGCATCGCAGCACCCGGTTCCCCGGAGGAAAATGCCGACGGCACGCCTTTCAAGCCCCTTTTGGATCAGGAGCTCGATATTCTCATCGGCGTACATCTGCGGGAGGCGTCGCAGGTCAAGACCATCCCATCAACGTCCGAGCGCGAGGTCATCGACATCATTCCAAGCCGTTCCATCGAACCGGTCAAAGGCATCTCGGCGATGAATTTCACCCATTCCTATCTGCGCGATAAATACGAACTCGGTTATAGGGATGCAATGAATATCTTAGCGCCGAAAATCATCGGGTGGTTAAAAGAAGACAAGGCCGAAGTAAAAACGGTGAAAAAGAAGAAATCGATTTTTAATCGCACTTAAGGCCGTTTATAAGCGAACCAGACATCCACTGTTTCTTTGGAATAGATAAATCCGATGTCCTCATAAACCCGCATCGCAATCGGGTTTTCCACCCACAAATAGATATCTTTATTATTGTAATGCCCGAGTTGATAACGCATCGCTGCGCTCATCATGGCCCGGGCATATCCTTTGCCCCGAAACTGCGGCAGGGTAAAAACATCCTGCACCAAAGCAAGATCGGTAATTTTATCGTGTTCGATGCTGACCGAAGCCGCGCTCTGTTCACCGGAGAGAGCGCCGATTTTTTCACGCCCCACAAACACATCGATGCTTCCGTAATTCATGCAGTCGCGGGTTGCCAGCGCGCACCAGTCGCCGCCGTCATGGGCAAAAAACAGATTATAAATCTCATCGTCAAAGTGTTCTTTATGTGTGATCTGTAAAGCAGGGGAAGTATATTCTTTGGGCTCGCCGCCGCCCCAGAACATCAATTTTCGGTCGATGATCTCGATTGTCCAACCGCGCTTTTCAAGCGTTGGCGTCAGCAGTTCCCGCTCGTTTTCAAAACCGCCGAAAAAGATGCGCGGTGTGACCGCCTTGCTGTAATAAAATGCCTCAATTACCGCCAGTGTCGTCTCCGGGTCGGAAAAATCGGAAATCACCGCATGGTTGCAGTCGTGCGAACTCTTATTGGTATCGGAATAGAAAAGATGCGCAAACGAGGTCTTGACAAGGTTTGCACAGTGACAAATCAAATTGTTTTCGCAGGCCATGATGGTTTTCAAGTCGGTCATATCGTGTATCCTTTCACAGAAAGCGTTAAGTTTATATCTGAGCAATCCTCCTATTTCCATCATACACCAACAAGATAAAAAAATAAACATCTCTTGTAACAAAACGACGAAAAACGCGGTCATATAAGCGGAACGGAGGCGTGAGCATCCGCCTCCGTTCCAACGGCCATACCTAGGGAGATAACACAAACGAGGCAGTCGCAAGACTGCCTCGTTTGTGTTTGGGATTGATTATATCAACGTCAACTGCTCGTCATTCTCTTCCAATGTGTTCATATACTTAAAAATTTGTCCCACATCGTGCATGATACCGCGCTTTTCGCATTCATGATGAAAAATCTTCATCAGCGCCGGGCTGTTGTCGCTGACACAGGAATAGGCAAGCCCGAATTTTTGAATATATTTCTGCATAATCCCCGGGAAATGGCGGTTGAGCGCGGCGAAAAAGTATTCGCGGTCACCGTCTCGAAGCGTCACACCGATGTCAAAACAGATAATACCTTTAACTTTGGCCTCAAAGCAATACGATAGAATTCCGCGCAGATTTTCCTCGGTGTCATTGATGAAAGGCAGCAGAGGACACAGCCAAACCACCGTCGGAATACCGTAATCGCGCAGGATTTTCAACACTTCGAACCTCCTTTTTGTCGTACAGACATTCGGCTCGAGGATTTTACATAAGTTTTGGTCGAAAGTCGTCAGCGTGATCTCAACCACGCATTTGGCCTTTTCGTTGATGCTTTTTAATAAATCGAGATCGCGCAGAATCAAGTCGGACTTCGTCAAAATCGCAAGCCCGAAGCCCAAACGGTCAATCACTTCAAGACAGCGGCGGGTATATTCCAGCTCTTTTTCAAGCGGGATATACGGGTCGCACATCGAACCGGTTCCGACCATGCTCCGGCTGCGTTTTCGTAATAATTCGCTTTCCAGTTGTTCCGGCGCACCGGTCTTGACTTCGATGTCCTCAAAATCGTGGGTAAATTGATAACACAAACTGCGGCTGTCGCAGTAGATGCACCCGTGCTGGCAGCCGCGGTAAATGTTCATGCCGTTATGCGGTGATAAAATGGACTTATATTTTTTAAAATGCATTTATTCGGTGATGAAGAAGCAGATATCGAGAATAACCTCGCAGGTTTCGTTCGGCGTGGTAAAACGCGGGCATGCATACCGCTCAAAAAACCAGCATGCGTCCTGTTCGTCATTTACAATCTTCATGCCGTCGGCTCCAAGTTGTTTACAACATAGATCTTCTTGGCAATAAACTGTATCCTCTTTGCCCTTGACCTAGCAGACGCCGAGGTCTTTGGCGGGGAAATCGTGAAAGGAATATCCGTTGGGAACCGCTGTCTCAGCAGGGAGAAACATACCGATCCAATACTCAAATGGCTCGCTGTTCCTGCACCGCATCAGCCCGATATAAGCGCCGCCGTCTTCATATTCGCCTGAGAATTCCGACGTGCATAATGTTTCAAGCGGAGCAAAACGGTTGTTTTGAAACCACTCGCTCCATTTTACCCCGAAACCCCCATTCACGCGGTCTCCGTCGCCGTATTTAACGCCGATAAACCGTGCGGCGGGTACTTTCTGTCGATAACACTTGATAATCTCCGGCATGGCATCTCCCCCTTTGATAAAATTATGCCTTTTTGATAATTCTTGCACCGGTTACGCCGACGATGCCCAGAATCCGACTTAACAGCTGTTCGTCGTCAGTGAGACCGTTGTCAATATCGATCAATGTATAAGCCCAGTTGCCGCGGCTCTGGTTGGACATATAGTCAATATTGTGCCCGTCGCCGGAGATGATAGAGGTAATCGAGCTGACCATGTTCGGGATATTCTTGTGGCAGATCGTGACGCGTGTTTTTCCGCTGTAAGGCACCTCACAGGCAGGGAAGTTGACCGAGTTGCGGATGATACCGTAACGGAGGTAATTCACCATCTCATCAGCGGCCATCTCGGCGCAGTTGTCTTCGGATTCGGGCGTCGAAGCCCCCAGGTGCGGAATGCAGAGGGTATTCGGCAGCGAAAGCACTTCTTTGGACGGGAAATCGGTGGCATAACAGGCAATAGTGCCGTCGGCGATGGCGTCTGCAAGCGCGTCGGTATCCACGAGTTCCCCGCGCGAAAAGTTCAACAGCCGTGCGCCTTTTTTAGTGGCATTAAAAAGCTCTTTTCCGTACATGCCTTTGGTTTTTTCGGTGTAAGGAATATGTAAACTGATATAGTCGCTGGTCGAGATTAACTCTTCGATTGAGGCGGCTTTCTTTACGGCGCGCGACAAACTCCAAGCTGCGTCGACGCTCAAAAACGGATCATGGCCAGAGACCTGCATCCCAAGTGCATAACCGGTGTTGGCAACCTGCGCGCCGATGGCCCCGAGGCCGATGACGCCGAGCTTTTTACCCTTGATTTCGGGTCCGACAAATTGCGCTTTGCCTTTTTCAACAGCTTTTGCAACATCTTCCGAATCAGTCAGTGTTTTCGCCCATGCGACGCCGTCAGCGATCTTGCGGGAGGACAACAACATTGCTGCGACGACGAGCTCTTTGACGGCATTGGCATTTGCACCCGGCGTGTTGAAGACCACGATGCCGCGCTTGGCGCATTCTTCGAGCGGTATATTATTGACACCCGCGCCCGCTCTGGCAACCGCCAGCAGCGATTTGGGAAGCTCCATCGAGTTCATGTCAAAACTGCGCAGAATGATGCCGGCGGGTTCTTTTGTATCGGGAGAAACCTCAAATTCGAGCGGCGTCAGTCTGCTTAGCCCGCTGTCCGAAATGGCGTTGAGTGTTTGAATTTTATACATTTAGATTACCACTTTCTCATTAATTTAGGGATATTTGGCCCTGGAAAGGCCAAACTCCGGGTTTGAAAAACTTATTTTTCAAACTCTCTCCCTTCGAACTTATCCATAAAGTCAACCAAAGCATGAACGCCCTCGACCGGCATCGCGTTATAAATGCTCGCGCGCATGCCGCCGACGGTACGGTGGCCCTTGAGGTTGACAAATCCGGCCTGCTTGGCCAGTTTGATGAACTTCTCATTAAGCTCTTCGGTCGGCAGCACGAACGGGATGTTCATCAGCGAGCGGTCCTTTTTGGCCACCGTGCCTCGGAACAACTTCGAGTTATCGAGGTAATTATAAAGAATAGCGGCTTTTTTCTCGTTTATTTTCTGCATCACGGCTACTCCGCCGCGCTCGAGCATCCATTTGAATACCAACCCCATCACATAAATCGCATAAGTCGGCGGGGTGTTGAACATCGATTTGTCTTTAGCATGGATCGCGTAGGATAGCATGGACGGCGTGTTCTCCGGCTCATGCCCGATTAAATCGTTACGGATGATCACAACCGTGACGCCCGCCGGGCCGAGGTTTTTTTGCGCCCCGGCATATAACAGACCGAATTTGGTGATGTCAACCTGCTCGGCGAGAATCGACGAAGACATGTCCGCAACAAGCGGAATATTCCCGACTTCGGGCAATTTTGTAAACCGGGTGCCGTAGATGGTGTTATTCAATGTGATATGAAAATAATCCGCGTCCTTGGAAAAGGTCTTTGAGTCAAGGTCGGGGATATAATTAAAAACTTTGTCTGCAGAACTGGCGACCACATTCGCCGTGCCGAATTTCAAGGCCTCTTCGACGGCGCGTTTGGCCCATTGCCCGGTCACCACGAAATCGGCCTTTTTAGATCCGGTCATCAGGTTCATCGGGATCATATCAAACTGCAGCGACGCGCCGCCCTGTAAAAAAAGCACGGTATAGCTGTCGGGGATTGCCATCAAGGTGCGCAAATCGGCCTCGGCGGTCTGTATAATAGCTTCATAGTCCTTAGATCGATGGCTCATTTCCATCACCGACATACCGCTGGTACCATAACTGACCAGCTCGCTCTGTGCTCTTTGAAGGACTTCGAGCGGCAGCATAGACGGTCCCGCCGAAAAATTATAAACTCTTTCCATTTCTGCTTTTCCTCATTTCCCGATGGCAAAATTATCGCCGTAATATGTATCATTATACGATGTTTTTGCATATCGTGCAACCCCGGAGAGGAAAAAGAATTTTGTTCTTCTGAACCGCACTTATTTGACAATAGGTTTCAAAGGATCTCGGACTGGTTGGAAATTGAAAAGGCGGAGATATCCCCGCCTTATAAAATCATGTATTTTACCGCTGAACCCGGCCGCTGCCGTCGCCGCCCGCGAGGGCTTTAACCTCTGCCACCGAGACGTGGTTGAAGTCGCCTTCGACCGCGTGCTTCAGGCAGGAAGCCGCAACCGCGAACTCGAGCGCATCGGCGCTGCTCATTCCGGTCAAAATGCTGTAG